>WBZU01000047.1_pt1 | contig 142284 bp, 129 predicted proteins | sample 5204311 | NCBI WGS metagenome assembly WBZU01 (sample SAMN12344359, study PRJNA552823) | activated sludge metagenome | biome: Activated sludge suspended growth; feature: Nitrification reactor; material: Wastewater; isolation source: activated sludge from nitrification reactor of wastewater...
GGGCCACCGGCGCGAGCTGCTGCAATGGTGGGCCGACTGGCTCGACGGCCGCCGCCGCGGGCAGGTGATCCCGATCGGCCGCAAGGTGCAGGCATGAAGCCCGCCGAACCGCCGCCGGCCCGCGGGGTCGCCGATGCGCACGCGGCCCTGAGCGTAGCCTTCGGGCTGCTGAGCCCGGAGGATCAGGCCGCGGACCTGGTCGAGGCGACGATCGGACTTGCGAAGCTGCCGCCCGCGCTTGGTGCAGCACCCGGAGAAACCGAACCCGACGAAGGGGCGAACCTATGACGACCGAACCGACCGCCGGCCCGCTTGACGATCCCGCCAGCTACGCAACGAACCTTGCAGACCCGGCCGCCGTGCGCGAGCTGGTGCGGGCTGCCGTGTCGGCGCTGCGCACGCTGGAATACGGCCGGCGCAACGTCAACCCCGAGGAAGTCGGCACGCATCTTGACCTTGCGAAGATCGAGCGCGACTTGCGGGCCGCGCTGGCGAAGCTGGGCCACCCGGCCGCGATGCAGCCGGCGCGGGGTGGCGCATGACCGCGCTTGCCGCGACGCGCCCGCCGATCGGCCCTGACCGCGGTGCCGAGCGACGGCGCGACGGTGGCCGGCCGCTGCTGAAGCTGCGCCTGAGCGACGGCCGCACCTGGGCGCACGAGTTCGGCGCGAGCACGGCCGGCGAGCTTCGCGACGGGTGCTTCGAGGCGTGGGTCGGCTGCCGCGTGGAGTGGCAGCGACGCGCCGCCGCGCTGCCGGCGCACCAGTCGCGCAAGCGGGCCGCGATGCTGGCGACGATGCCGGCGGCGCTGCAGCTTCATGTGCTCGACACGACGGCGCCGGCCCGCGGCTGGCTGAATGCGAACTTCGGCCGCGACTCGACCCGCCTGCTCGTGATCCGGTGCCCCGGCGATGCGCCGAATGCTGAAGCCTGGGAAGGCGCCGACTGGCCCGACGCTTGGCGGCGGTGCCTGCGCACCTGGTGTGCTGCGGCCGAACTGGCGCGATTCATCGCGCACGTGAGCCGCGAGTTTTCGTGCGGTCCGCCCGAGCGGCGCGGCGACGCAGCGGCGAGCGAAGAGCCGGCCGCCTGAGCTTCGCTGCGCCTAGCCCGACGGGGCGAACACCGGGACCCTTCCCCGGCCGGCGCGGCGATCCTTCCTGAAGGGCGCACGCGAAGGGGTGCGAATGAAGCTGACGAGGTTCGGCCTGCCGGCGCCGGAGTTCAACGGGCTTGAGCGTGAGCTAGACCAGCTTGAGCCCGCTTGGGCCGACTTCGCACACGGCATCCGAACGGGCATGCGATACAGGCGCGACTCGCCCGCGGGGGAGGCGATGGTTGCCCTCTCCTACGTTGACACGCGAAGGCACTTCGACGCATACCGGGAGCGCTTCGAGTCTGGCGACGATCCGACTGCGCTACTTCATGCCCTGAAGTTCGCCTTCTCTCAGGCCGTTCCTGTGCCCTATTGGGTCGCGACTGCGGTGCGCGAGCGCATCGACAAGACCCTCGACATGAAGACCGACACGCCGCATTCGCTTCACGACGCCTTCGATCTTGCGTCGGCGGTTCCGCTCAGTCCCAAGCGCTACGCGCAGGCGAAGCTTTACCTTCGGCTCCTTCCTCGACTGTACGCGGGGGTAACTGGATTGATGGCTGACACCGGCTGCAGCTTGGATGACGCGCTGCGGCGGGTAGTTAGGGAGAACCGGCTCGGCATCGGCCTTACGAAAGCCCGCCAAGTGTTCGAGAAACAGGACCGGATTCAACGGCAGCACCTGGGCAAGCGACCGCGCCGCCGCAGCGTCAAGTAGTTTCGCGAGTTCGCAGGATTCGGCGAAAAGCCTAGGCGGCACAGGGAGCACCGCGACAGGATGCGCACCGCCGCGGCCGTCGCGGTGCCGCTGTGAGTCCGAAGCGATGCAAGACAACCCACACCAGTCTGGCGAGCGCCTGCTGCGCCTGCCCGAAGTCACGGCCCGCACGGGCCTTGGAAAGAGCGCGATCTATGCCGGCATCCTGGCCGGTACCTTCCCGGTCGGCGTGAAGCTGTCGCGCCGCGCGACCGCCTGGCCTTCAAGCGAAATCGACGCCTGGATCGCCGAGCGCATCCGCCGCGCCGGCCGCAAGGGCTGACGCGATGGGCAAGCAATCGAAGCGCCCGGCCCGCGAGGCCCGTGACGTGCACGCGGCGATCCTCGCCGCGGCCGAGCGCCTGAAGTCCAGCGGGCGCATCGGGTTCCGAGAGGCCGCCGAGTTTCCCGATGTCGCGGCGCTGCTGTACGCGATCCGCGATGCGGTAGCTGAAGGCGTCCCGCGCAGCGTGGTGTTTGAAGGGCGCCGCTACTGGCCGCGGGTACGCCTGGCCGTGCAGATCGACGTGTTCGCATCGCCCGGCGACGCCGAGCCGCTGCTGAGAGGCGCAAGCTTCTCGACCGACGATCACGGGCACCGGCCCGGGCACTGAGGCCCGGGTCGTGGGCGTCCCGGACCCGCGCACGGCGCAGGCCGAGCGGTCGGCCGACTTCATGGAGCGGCAACCCGAAGGCGTGACGGCGCCGGAACTCGACGCCGCATGCGACCTGGGCAGCGCAACGAAAGTGCTGTCCGACATATGCGGAAGCTCGGCTATGGCATCCGCCGCGGCTGGCGCCTGGTGCCGTGCGCCTTCGGCCATGCACCGCGCCGCCGCCGCGTGTACTTCCTGATCCATCGGCCGGCGCCTGGCCGACAGCTCGCGCTCGCGCTCGACCCCGACGAATGAAACTGACCGCCCCACCGAACCCTGAAGCCGTCCGCGCCGCCCTCGACTGCATCCCGCCCGACGTGGGCCACGATGAACGGGTGCGCCTGGCCTTCGCCGTGTTCGACGGCATCGGCGACGCCGGCCGCGAGCCGTGGCTCGAATGGGCCGCCCGGCGATCCAAGCCGAACGCGGCCGAGGATCGCGCCACCTGGAAGAGCTGCCGCAAGCGCGGCGCCGTGACGGTGGCGACGCTGTTCGGCATCGCGAAGGATCACGGCTTCCGCTTCGAGGCTGTGCAGCCGCCCGCACCGCGCCCGACCCCGGCCGAGCTGAAGGCGCAGGCCGCAGCGCGGCGCGAGGCCGAAGAGCGCGAGCGCGTGGCGACGGCCGAGCGCCAGCGGGCCGCAGCGATCGAGGCCGCGCGGCTGTGTGCGCTGGCGCAGGAAGTGACCGACCCGGCGGCCGTGCCCTACCTGGTGCGCAAGCGGGTCGGCGCCTTCGGGGTGCGCCGCCTGGCCGATGGCACGCTGCTTGTGCCGCTGCGCGATGCGGCCGGCGAGCTGGTCAACGTGCAGCGCATCGCACCCGAGCGGCCGGCCGATGGCGCCCCCGAAAAGCTCTTTTTGAAGGGCGGCCGGAAGAGTGGCGCCTTCCACCTGCTCGGCGAGCCGGAGGGCGCCGCCTGGCTGCTGATCTGCGAGGGCTACGCGACCGCGGCGAGCGTGCACGAAGCCACCGGCCGGCCCGTGGCCGTGGCTTTCGACTGCGGCAACCTGGCACCCGTGGCGCGGGTGCTGCGCGGCCGATGGCCCGCGGTGCGGCTGCTGTTCGCCGGCGACGACGATCACGCGACGAAGGGCAACCCGGGCCGCACGAAGGCTGAAGCCGCCGCCCGCCTGGTGCGTGGCGTGGCCGTGTTCCCGTGCTTCCGCGACGCCGAGCGCGAGGGCCGCACCGACTTCAACGACCTGCACCAGCTCGCCGGGCTCGACGCGGTGCGCGAGGCGATCGAGGAAGTCATCGCGCGGGCCGATGCCGAGAGGGCCGTACAAGCCGCCGAAGGGAGCGGCCGGGGCAAGGATGCCGGCCGGCCCGAGAAAGCGGCGCCAGCGGGCCGCCAGCGGGCCGCGCGGGGCGATGGCGACGACGACGGAAGCGGCGAGGGCGCCGCGCCGCATGATCGCTTTCGCGTTGACGAGGCCGGGCTGTGGTTCGATCCGCCCGACGACGGCAACGGCGGCGGCCGGCCGCTGCGGCTGTGCGATGCGTTGCGCGTCACGGCGCTCGCCCGCGACGCGCACGATACCGGCGCAGCGCTGCTGCTCGAATTCGACGCCTTCGGCAAGCCGCGGCGCTGGTTGATGCCGCTCGCGATGCTCGCCGGCGACGGCACCGCCTACCGCGCCGAGCTGCTGCATCAAGGCTTCGTCACGCCGACCGATGCGAAGCGCCGCGCCCTGCTGACCGCGTACCTGCAAAGCCGCCGGCCGGCCGAGCTGGTGCGCATCGTCGATCGCGTCGGCTGGCACGGCCGGGCCTACGTGCTGCCCCGCGAAACCCTCGGCGACGATGGCGGCGAACGCATCCTGTTCCAGTCGGACGCGCCGGCCGAAGGCACCTTCGGGCAGCGCGGCACGCTCGTCCAGTGGCGCGAGCGCATTGGCGGGCTGTGCGTCGGCAATTCGCGGCTGATCTTCGCGGCGAGCTGCGCCTTCGCGGCGCCGCTGCTCGCGTGGGCCGGCGGCACCGATGGCGGCGGGGTGCACCTGGTCGGCGATTCGAGCTGCGGCAAGACAACCGCGCTGCGCGTGGCCGCGTCGGTCTGGGGCGGGCGCGATTACTTGCAGCGCTGGCGCAGCACGTCGAATGGGATCGAGGCGACCGCCGCGCTGCACTCCGATGCGCTGCTATGCCTTGACGAACTGGCGCAGCTCGACGCACGCGAGGCGGGCGAAGTCGCCTACCTTCTGGCGAACGGCGCCGGCAAGGTCCGCGCCGGCCGCACCGGCGCCGCGCGTCCGCGGCTGACCTGGCGCCTGCTGTTCCTGTCCGCCGGTGAAATCGGGCTCGCCGAACATATGGGCGAGGCGAACCGGCGCACGCGGGCCGGGCAGGAACTGCGCATGATCGACCTGCCGGCCGACGCCGGCGCCAGCCGCGGGCTGTTCGAAGAGCTGCACGGGCACGACAGCGGCGGCGCCCTTGCGCAGTACCTGACGCGGGCGGCCGAAGCCACCTACGGCACGCCGGGCCGCGCCTGGCTGCTTCACCTGACCGAGCGCACCGAGGGCCTGCCGCGCGAGCTGCGCCGGAAGATGGATGCGATCGAGGCGCAGATCGTGCCCGAGGCGGCAAGCGGGCAGGTGCAGCGCGTGGGCCGGCGCTTCGCCTTGGTGGCTGTGGCCGGCGAGCTGGCGACCGATGCCGAGCTGACCGGCTGGCGGGCTGGCGCGGCGATCGACGCGGCGCGGCGCTGCTTCAATGCCTGGATCGAGGCGCGGCCCGCGGGCATCGGCATGTCGGAAGACGAGCAAATGCTGCGGCGGGCGCGGCTGTGGTTTCAGGCGCACGGGCACTCGGCCCGCTTCCCGGACTATCAGCGCATCGATGACGACCGGGCGCCGCAGGCGATCAACCAAGCGGGCTACCGGCGCGAGGTGAAGCTCGACACCGGACAAGGCATGACCGAATCGCGGCTTGAGTGGCTGGTCTTCCCGGAGCCCTTCCGCGCCGAGCTGTGCGGCGGCGGCAACCCGCGCCCGCTGCTGCACCTGCTCGACCGCCTGGGCCACCTGCACCGCGAGAAGCGCGACGGCTTCACCTGCCGCGTGCAGATCACGGGCGACAGCAAGGCGCAGGTGTACCGCGTCAAGGCGTCGATCCTGGAAGGCGGGCCGGACGAATGAGACAGGGAGCCCCGTGATCGGCACCGCCGGCGACTGATCGGGGCCGCCCGGATTGGGGCGGGTGCGGCTGTCTCTTCGCGCGGCCAGTCGGCGGAGCGGTTCACCAACGGTGAACGGCAAGCGGTCGGCGGCACCGCTCGCCGCTGCCTGGTCGCGCAGTCCAATGCCGCCGCACTGCCCCGAAACCGACCCGGACGCCAGCGGACGAACGGCGGGCCGGGCTTCCGCAGTTCCTCGCGCCTGGTACCTGTCCGCCGACGTGCGCAGGCGTCCGCTTCCGCAGTCACCGCAGTCCGTTCCGCAGTTGGGCTCTTTCCGCTGCGGTGCACTGGCGTCCGCAGGCGTGTTTTTCCGCAGTTCCGCAGTTCCGCAGTTGCATTTGCGAGGGATCGACAGTTGCAGCGGGGGGCGCGACGGGCGATCCGGCCACCCGACCGGATGGCCTGCCGGGTCCTTCCTGGGCTTCGCCGATGCGGGTCATTCGCGAGCACGTAAGCCGCGCCTGCGGTGGGCTGGCCTCGGGGTAGTCGGCGAGTCGTCGGCAGGGTAGTCGATCGGTCGGGGCGCCCCTGCTCGACCCTGCTGCTCCCCACCGGAGGGGGGGGCGAAATCTCGACTGCGCCCGAAGCGGACACCGATCGCGTAGGCGAACTTTCCCGGGCGCAGGTTTCAGAGATTTTTTCGGGGCCCGTGTACGCCGGGGGGAGGGGGGTGCAAATCTCCGGCGCCTTCGCGCTCCGGACCGATCCCTGATCCCCGCCCGCAACGCCGCGAAATGGGATAGGGGGGTATCGGAACCGGGGGCATTGCCCGTTCCGGTTTCCTGCCCCCGGTCGCATCCGACGTGCCCCCGGTGCCCCCACTTTCTCCGACCGATGCCCCCGGCGATGCCCCCGCAGCGCGCCGGATTCAGGCACACTTACGCGGACGCAAGCGGACGAATCGGGCGCAGTGCGCCTAGAGGAATTGAGGGGGAAGCGGACCGCTGCGGACCGCAGCAGACCCTGATATGGTGCCCGGGGCCGGACTCGAACCGGCACGCCTTGCGGCGGGGGATTTTGAGTCCCCTGCGTCTACCGATTTCGCCACCCGGGCGGGCCTGCATGGGATCGCACGAATGCGCGCGCGGATTATCACACGCACCCTGATGGCGGCCGGTTGCGGGCTGCCACAATCCGGGCCGATGGACGCGACCGCTGCCTATCCCACGCTCGAGGACACGATCGGCGCGACGCCGCTGGTGCGGCTGCAGCGCCTGCCCGGCGCCGAACAGGCGGCGCGCGGCAACCTGATCCTCGCCAAGCTCGAAGGCAACAACCCGGCCGGATCGGTGAAGGACCGTCCGGCGATCAGCATGATCCGCCGTGCCGAGGAGCGCGGCGACATCAAGCCCGGCGACACGCTGATCGAGGCCACCAGCGGCAACACCGGCATCGCGCTGGCGATGGCGGCCGCGATCCGCGGCTACCGCATGGTGCTGGTGATGCCCGAAGACCTGTCGGTCGAGCGCGCGCAGACGATGAAGGCCTTCGGTGCCGAGCTGATCCTGACGCCGCGTTCCGGCGGGATGGAATACGCGCGCGACCTGGCCGAGCAGATGCAGCAGGCCGGCAAGGGCCGGGTGCTCGACCAGTTCGCCAACGCCGACAACCCGCGCATCCACTACGAGACCACCGGCCCCGAACTGTGGCAGCAGACCGGCGGGCGGATCACGCACTTCGTCAGCGCGATGGGCACCACCGGCACGATCACCGGCGTGTCGCGCTGCCTGAAGCAGCACAACCCGGCGGTGCGCATCGTCGGCGCGCAGCCCAGCGAAGGCTCGCGCATCCCCGGCATCCGCAAGTGGCCCGAGGCCTACCTGCCGAAGATCTACGACCCGGGCGCGGTCGACGAGCTGGTGCTCGTCAGCCAGGCCGATGCCGAGGACATGGCGCGCCGGCTCGCGCGCGAAGAGGGCCTGTTCGGCGGCATCTCGGCCGCCGGCGCCTGCTGGGTGGCGCTGCAGCTGGCGCGCACGCTGGAGAACGCGACCATCGTGTTCATCGTCTGCGACCGCGGCGACCGCTACCTGTCGACCGGGGTGTTTCCGGCATGACGCACCAATACCGCTACTGCCCGAACTGCGCGACGCCGCTCGAGTGGCTGGGCGCGCTCGAGGACAGCGGCCACAAGGAGCGCTTGCGCTGCGGCGCCTGCGGCTGGACGCACTGGAACAACCCGACGCCGGTGCTGGCCGCGGTGATCGAGTGCATCGACCAGGGTGGGCGCCTGCTGCTGGCGCGCAACGCGGCGTGGAGCGGCAAGATGTACGCGCTCGTCACCGGCTTCATGGAGGCCGGCGAATCGCCGGCCGAAGGCATCGGCCGCGAGGTGGCCGAGGAGACTTCGCTGCAGATCGACGACGCGAGCCTGATCGGCGTCTACGACTTCCAGCGCATGAACCAGGTGATCATCGCCTACCACGTGCGCGCGCACGGCGAGGTGCGGCTGTCGCCCGAGCTGGCCGAATACCGGCTGTTCGCGCCGCAGGACGTGCGCTGCTGGCGTGCCGGCACCGGCTTCGCGCTGGCCGACTGGCTGCGCGCGCGCGGGCACGAACCCCGATTCCTCGAGCCGCCGGGGCGCGGCTGATCAAGGCACTGCGATGGACGTCCACAAGGAACTCGACACCCGCGGGCTCAACTGCCCGCTGCCGATCCTCAAGGCCAAGAAGGCGCTGTCCGACATGGCCAGCGGCCAGGTGCTGAAGGTGGTGTCCACCGACCCGGGGTCGATGCGCGACTTCCAGGCCTTCGCGCGCCAGACCGGCAACGAGCTGGTCGAGCAGGCCGCGCAGGGCGACGAGTTCGTCCACTACCTGCGGCGCCGGTAGCGCCGGCTGCCGCGGGCTCGGCGCTCAGGCGTCGAGGCTGCTCAGGAACGCGCGGAAGCCCGCGCCCAGCTCGGGGTGCTGCAGCGCCAGTTCGACATTGGCCTGCAGGAAGCCTTCCTTGCTGCCGCAGTCGTAGCGCTTGCCCTGGTAGCGGTAGGCGAACACCTTCTCGCGGCGCAGCAGCGACGCGATGCCGTCGGTCAGCTGGATCTCGCCGCCGACGCCGCGCGGCTGCGCGGCGATCTCGCGCATCACGCCGGGAGTCAGGATGTAGCGGCCGGCCACGCCCAGCCGCGACGGCGCCGCTTCGGGTGCCGGCTTCTCGACGATCTGCGCCACGTCGACCAGCCGCTCGTTCACGCTGCGGCCGGCGACGATGCCGTAGCGCCGCGTGTGTTCGGCCGGCACCTCCTGCACCGCCAGGATCGACGCCTGCCATTCGTCGAACTGCTGCACCATCTGTTGCAGCACCGGCGGCTCGCCGACCATCAGGTCGTCGGCCAGCAGCACCGCGAAGGGCTCGTCGCCGACCAGGCGCTGCGCGCACAGCACCGCGTGGCCCAGGCCCAGCGCCTGCGCCTGGCGCACGTAGATGCACTCCATGTCGTCGGGCTTGACGCTGCGCACCACCTCGAGCAGCTCGCGCTTGCCCGCCTGCTCGAGCGCCAGCTCGAGCTCGAAGGTCATGTCGAAGTGGTCCTCGATCGCGCGCTTGTGGCGGCCGGTGACGAAGATCATCTCGCGCACGCCGGCCGCATAGGCTTCCTCGACCGCGTACTGGATCAGCGGCTTGTCGACCACCGGCAGCATCTCCTTGGGCTGCGCCTTGGTCGCCGGCAGGAAGCGGGTGCCCAGGCCGGCCACCGGAAAAATCGCCTTCGTCACCGTCATCGGCATCTGTGGGATCCTCGAACTGGAGCCGGGTCATTCTGGCATGCGGCCCCGCCGGCGCCGCCCGCGGCTGCGCCGCGGCGGCGTTCAACCCGGGCGCGGCAGCCGGTCGGCTTGATCGCGCAGCTGGTCGAGCGTCTGCCTGAAACCGTCCAGGCGCTGGCGCTCCTGCGCGACCACCGCCTGCGGCGCGCGCTGCACGAAGCCCGGGTTGTCGAGCTTGGCCTGGGCCTTGCCGATCTCGGCTTCGATGCGCGCGATCTCCCTGGCCAGCCGCGCCTGCTCGGCGGCGACGTCGACTTGCACCTGCAGCGCCAGCCGCAGCTGCTGCTGCACGGCCACGGGCGCGTGGTGGGTGGCGGCGTCGAAGGCGGCGTCGTCGAGCGCGCGCACCTCGGCCAGCCGCGCCAACGTCTTCAGCATCGATGCCGCTTCGGCCACGAAGGCGGCGTCGCCGGCGGCCAGCAGCGGCACGCGCTCGGACGGCGACAGGTTCATCTCGGCGCGCAACTGGCGGCAGGCGCCGACGGCGGCCTTGAGCTGCGCGACCCAGGCATCGGCCGCGGTATCGATGCGTTCGGGCTGCGCCTGCGGGTAGGGCGCGGCGACGATGCCGTGCGCATCGCCGTCGGCCCGGCGGCCCGCCAGCGGCGCGACCACTTCCCACAGCTCGGCGGTGATGAAGGGCGTGAGCGGGTGCAGCAGCCGCAGCGCGGCTTCGAGCACGCGCAGCAGCGTGCGCCGCGTCGCGCGCTGCTGCGCCGGCGTGCCGGCGGCGATCTGCACCTTCGCGATCTCGAGGTACCAGTCGCAGTACTCGTCCCACACGAAGGCGTAGATCGCCTGCGCGACGTTGTCGAGCCGGTACGCGGCGAAGCCCTCCGCCACGGCCGCTTCGACGCGCTGCAGCTCGCCGACGATCCAGCGGTCGGCCGGCGAATGCGCGCGTTCGTCGTCGCCGGCGTCGATGCCGCGTGCCTGTGCATCCAGCCCCTGCACCTGCATCAACACGAAGCGGGTCGCGTTCCACAGCTTGTTGCAGAAGTTGCGGTAGCCCTCGCAGCGCTTGGTGTCGAAGTTGATGTCGCGGCCCAGGCTCGCGTAGCTGGCCATCGTGAAGCGCAGCGCGTCGGCGCCGTAGGCCGGCATGCCCTCGGGGAACTCCTTCCTGATGCGCGCGGCGATCTTCGGCGCCGTCTCGGGCCGGCGCAGGCCGACGGTGGACTTGGCGATCAGCGTGTCCAGGCCCACGCCCTGGATCAGGTCCACCGGGTCGAGCACGTTGCCTTCGCTCTTGCTCATCTTCTGGCCGTGCGCGTCGCGCACCAGGCCGTGGATGTAGACGTCGCGGAACGGCACCTTGCCGGTGAAGTGCAGCGTCATCATGATCATCCGCGCGACCCAGAAGAAGATGATGTCGAAGCCGGTGACCAGCACGCTGGACGGCAGGAACAACTGCTGCTCGATGGTCTGGCCGGGCCAGCCGACGGTGGAGAAGGGGAACTGCGAGGCCGAATACCAGGTGTCGAGCACGTCCGGGTCGCGCACGAGCGTGCCGCGGTAGCCGGCGGCTTCGGCCTTGGCGCGCGCCTCGTCCTCGTTGCGCGCGACGAAGAGCTCGCCGCCGCTGCCGTGCCAGGCCGGGATCTGGTGGCCCCACCACAGCTGGCGGCTGATGCACCAGTCCTGGATGTTCTTCATCCACTGGTTCCAGGTATTGACCCACTGCGCCGGCACGAAGCGCACCTCGCCGCGCTCGACCGCGGCGATCGCGCGGCCGGCGATAGCCTGGCCGTCGCGCCCCGGCCGGGTCATCGCCATGAACCACTGGTCGGTGAGCATCGGCTCGACGATCTGGCCGGTGCGCGCGCAGCGCGGCACCACCAGGCGGTGCTTTTTCGTCTCGACCAGCAACCCCAATGCGTCGAGGTCGGCGACCACCTTCTTGCGTGCGACGAAGCGGTCCAGGCCGCGATAGGGTCCGGGCGCGTTGTCGTTGATCGATGCGTCGGGCGCCAGCACGCCGATCATCGGCAGCCCGTGGCGCTGGCCCACCGCGTAGTCGTTGTGGTCGTGCGCCGGCGTCACCTTGACCACGCCGGTGCCGAACGCGCGGTCCACGTAGGCGTCGGCGATCACCGGGATGCGGCGCTCGCACAGCGGCAGCAGAACTTCCTTGCCGACGAAGGCGGCGTAACGCTCGTCCTCTGGGTGCACCATCACCGCGGTGTCGCCGAGCATCGTCTCCGGCCGCGTGGTCGCCACCACCAGCGAGCCCGAGCCGTCGGCCAGCGGATAGCGGATGTGCCAGAGGAAGCCGTCTTCTTCTTCGCTCTCGACCTCCAGGTCCGACACCGCCGAGCGCAGCACCGGGTCCCAGCTGACCATGCGCTTGCCGCGGTAGATCAGGCCTTCCTCGTACAGCCGCACGAAGGTCTCGTTGACCACCGCCGACTGCGTGGCGTCCATCGTGAAGTACTCGCGCGACCAGTCCACCGTGTCGCCCAGCCGGCGCATCTGGCCGGTGATGGTGTTGCCGCTGACCGCCTTCCACTGCCACACGCGTTCGAGGAATTCCGCGCGGCCGATGTCGTGGCGGCTCTTGCCTTCGTCCTGCAGCTGGCGTTCGACGACGATCTGCGTGGCGATGCCGGCGTGGTCGGTGCCCGGCAGCCACAGCGTGTTGAAGCCGCGCATCCGGTGGTAGCGGACCAGCGCGTCCATGATCGTGTGGTTGAACGCGTGCCCCATGTGCAGCGTGCCGGTCACGTTGGGCGGCGGCAGCTGGATGCAGAACGACGGCCGGGCCGGGTCCAGGCTCGGCGCGAAGGCGCCGCTTTGCTCCCAGCGCGGCACCCAGCGCGCCTCGATCGCGGCGGGCTCGAAGGACTTGGCGAGTTCGGTCATCGCGGTGCTCACATGAACAGGTGCTCGCCGGCGTTCTCGCCGCCCAGGATCACGTAGTTGACCTTCTTCAGGTCGGCGAGCACGCGCCCGCCGGCGTAGGAGATCGAGCTCTGCAGGTCCTCGCGCATCTCGCGCAGCGTCTCGGCCAGCGGGCCCTTGATCGGCTCGAGGATGCGCTTGCCCTCGACGTGCTTGTACTCGCCCTTGTTGTAGTCGCTGGCGGAGCCGTAGTACTCCTTGAACAGCTTGCCGTCGACCTCGACCGTGCGCCCGGGCGACTCCTCGTGCCCGGCGAACAGCGAGCCGATCATCACCAGGCTCGCGCCGAAGCGGATGCTCTTGGCGATGTCGCCGTGGTCGCGGATGCCGCCGTCGGCGACGATCGGCTTGGTGGCCACGCGCGCGCACCACTTGAGCGCGCTGAGCTGCCAGCCGCCGGTGCCGAAGCCGGTCTTCAGCTTGGTGATGCACACCTTGCCGGGCCCCACGCCCACCTTGGTCGCGTCGGCGCCCCAGTTCTCGAGGTCGATCACCGCCTCGGGCGTGGCCACGTTGCCGGCGATCACGAAGGTGTCGGGCAGCTTGCCCTTGATGTAGCCGATCATGCGCTGCACCGTGTCGGCGTGGCCGTGCGCGATGTCGATCGTCAGGTAGTCGGCGCCCACGCCTTCGGCCGCGAGGCGGTCGATGGTCGCGCGGTCGGCCGCCTTCACGCCGACGCTCAGCGACACGTACAGCCCCTTCGCGCGCATCTGCTTCGCGTAGGCGACGCTGTCGATGTCGAAGCGGTGCATCACGTAGAAGTAGCCGTTGGCCGCCAGGAACTCGGTGATCGTCTCGTCGACCACCGTCTTCATGTTGGCGGGCACCACCGGCAGCTGGAAGCGCCGCGGGCCGAAGGGCAGCGACGGGTCGCACTCGCTGCGGCTTTCGACCCGGCACTTGCGCGGCAGCAGCAGGATGTTGTCGTAGTCGAAGATTTCCATGCGCGGCCCCCAAAGCAAAACCGGGCGCCTGCAAGCGGCGCCCGGTGCCGAATTCTACGCAGGGCCGATTCGCGATGCGGCGCGCCGGCGCGCCGGCGCGCACTTCTAGAATGCCCGCGTGCATCCCGCCGCCGCCGCCCCGGACCAGCTGCTCGAGCGCCTGAATCCCGAGCAGCGCGCGGCGGTCACGCTGCCGGCCGAGCCGGCGCTGATCCTCGCCGGCGCCGGCTCGGGCAAGACGCGCGTGCTCACCACGCGCATCGCCTGGCTGCTCGCCAGCGGCCAGGTGTCGCCGGGCGGCGTGCTCGCGGTCACCTTCACCAACAAGGCGGCCAAGGAGATGCTGGCGCGGCTCGCGGCGATGCTGCCGGTGAACGTGCGCGGCATGTGGATCGGCACCTTCCACGGGCTGTGCAACCGCTTCCTGCGCGTGCACTGGAAGCTGGCCGGGCTGCCGCAGGGCTTCCAGATCCTGGATGCACAGGACCAGGTCAGCGCGGTCAAGCGCATCGTCAAGGCGATGGACCTGGACGACGAGCGCTATGCGCCCAAGCAGGTGGCCTGGTTCATCGCGCACGAGAAGGAAGAAGGCCGCCGGCCGCGCGACGTCGACATCCGCGATGCGCACAGTCGCCAGCTGGTGGCGATCTACCAGGCCTACGAAGACCAGTGCGCGCGCGAAGGCGTGGTCGACTTCGCCGAGCTGATGCTGCGCAGCTGGGAGCTGCTGCGCGACCACGACGCGCTGCGCGAGCACTACCGGCGGCGCTTCCGCCACGTGCTCGTCGACGAGTTCCAGGACACCAACCGCCTGCAGTACGCGTGGCTGAAGATGTTCGCGCCGCCGCCCGCGCGTGCCGGTGCCGCCGACGACCCGGGCCGGCCCGATCGGGACCCGCCGCAGAGCGTGTTCGCGGTCGGCGACGACGACCAGAGCATCTATGCGTTCCGCGGCGCCAAGGTCGGCAACATGGCCGACTTCGAGCGCGAGTACCGGGTGCGGCGGGTGATCAAGCTCGAGCAGAACTACCGCTCCTTCGGCCACATCCTCGACAGCGCCAACGCGCTGATCGCGCACAACGCCAAGCGCCTGGGCAAGGAGCTGCGCACCGATGCCGGCGCCGGCGAGCCGCTGCGCGTGTTCGAGGCCACCAGCGACTTCGCCGAGGCGCAGTGGCTGCTGGACGAAACCCAGACGCTGCACCGCGCCGGCACGCCGCGCAGCGAGATCGCCTGGCTGTACCGCAGCAACGCGCAGTCGCGCGTGCTGGAAAGCGTGCTGTTCAACGCCGGCGTGCCCTACCGCGTCTACGGCGGCCTGCGCTTCTTCGAGCGCGCCGAGGTCAAGCACGCGCTGGCCTACCTGCGGCTGCTCGAGAACCCGAACGACGACACCAGCTTCCTGCGCGTGGTGAACTTTCCGACGCGCGGCATCGGCACGCGCACCGTCGAGCTGCTGCAGGACGCGGCGCGCGCGACACCGGCGGGCGCGCCCGGCGGCGCGCGCGGCCGCAGCCTCGCGCAATGCATCGGCGCGGTGCCGGGCAAGGGCGGCGCCAACCTCGCCGCCTTCGTCGCGCGGGTCGATGCGATGCGCGCCGCCACCGCCGGCAAGACGCTGCGCGACATCATCGGCCACGTGCTCGACGCCAGCGGCCTGCTGGACTTCTATCGCACCGACAAGGAAGGCGCCGACCGCATCGAGAACCTCGACGAGCTGATCAACGCGGCCGAGTCCTTCGTCACGCAGGAGGGTTTCGGCCGCGATGCGGTCGCGCTGCCGGCCGACGAGCACGGCCCGGGGCAGCAGGCGCCCGACGCCGACACCGGCGAGATCGTGTCGCCGCTGGCCGCGTTCCTCACGCATGCGGCGCTCGAGGCCGGCGACAACCAGGCGCAGGCGGGTGCCGATGCGGTGCAGCTGATGACGGTGCACGCCGCCAAGGGGCTGGAGTTCGACGCGGTGTTCATCAGCGGCATCGAGGAGGGCCTGTTCCCGCACGAGAACGCGCTCGCCGACGCCGACGGGCTCGAGGAGGAGCGCCGGCTGATGTACGTGGCGATCACGCGCGCGCGCCGCCGGCTGTACCTGAGCTTCAGCCAGACGCGGCTGCTGCACGGCCAGACGCGCTACAACGTGCGCAGCCGCTTCTTCGACGAGCTGCCCGACGAATCGCTGAAGTGGCTGACGCCGCGCCAGGCGGGCTTCGGCTCGGGCCACGCGCAGGCCTACCAGCAGGCCTGGGCGCGCGGCAGCGGGCTCGGCTCGATCGTCGGCATGGGCCGCGTGAGCGCACCGCCGCCGCAGCGGCCGACTGTCACGGCCGACCCGACCGGCCACGGGCTGCGCAACGGCCAGCGGGTGTTCCACACCAAGTTCGGCGAAGGCGTGGTGCTGACGCTCGAAGGCCGCGGCGCCGACGCGCGCGCGCAGGTCAACTTCGGCCGCCACGGCGCCAAGTGGCTGGCGCTGGGCGTGGCCAAGCTGACGCCGATCGATTGAGCCGGCCCGAGCGTGGTGAGCGCCCGGCGCTGCGACCCGGCGGGCACCGGGCGGCCGCCGCCGTCGCGCCCCGGCCACTGCGGATTTTCCCGTAGGCCCGAGGCTTATCTCAAACGGGATAATGCGCCGCTGGATCCCGACTCTGCCGGCAGGCTGCGGGAGCTTCGATCGTCCTCACGGCGCAAGGGGATCATGGCCGAGTTGTTGCTGATGCCGGATGTGTGCGCCGCCCGGCGGCTCGTGCCGGTGGGCACGCTGCGTGCCGTGCTGCACGGCCTGTGCGTGCTGCTGTTGCTGACGGCGGTCTCGGCCTTCGCCCAAGGCGCCAAGGAGCCGGTGCCCCCGGACAATGCCGATGCCAAATGCGTCGCCTGCCACTTCAAGGAGGCCGAGGCGATCAAGGTCACGCGGCACGGCGTGATCGGCGACCCGCGCGGGCCGGTGGCCCATGGAGGCGCCTGTCAGTCGTGCCACGGGCCTTCGCAGGAGCATGCCCAGAACGTCCGCATCAAGCCTGCCGTCGTCTTCAACCGCACGGCACCGGCCGAGAAGCGCTCGCAGGCCTGCCTGAGCTGCCATCAAGGCGCCAAGACGATGCACTGGGCGGGAGCCGCACATGCCCGCAACGACGTGGCCTGCGACAGCTGCCACAAGTCGCACCGCCCCGCCGATCCGGTCAAGGTCGCGTCCACCCAGGCCGGCGTGTGCTTCGACTGCCACAAGGACGTCCGCGCGGCAACGCTTCGGTTGTCCACCCATCCGATGCGCAGCGGCTGGATGCCGTGCTCGTCGTGCCACAACGCGCACGGGTCCGTCGGCGAGGCGGAGCTCGTGCGGGCCTCGGTCAACCAGACCTGCTACGCCTGCCATGCCGAGAAGCGCGGGCCGTTCCTGTGGCCGCATCAGCCGTCGTCCGAGAACTGCTCGAACTGCCACGACCCGCACGGCACCAACAACGCGCCGCTGCTGGTCAGCCGGATGCCCTACCTGTGCTCGCAATGCCACCTCACGCCGCAGCACGGCAGCAACCTGCAAAGCGGCAGCAACCTGCCGCCGGCCGTCGGCGGCGCGTCGATGCTGGGAGCCAGTTGCGCGAATTGCCACATGAAGGTCCACGGCAGCAACCACCCGTCGGGCGCGACATTGACGCGCTGATGCGGTCGGAACACCGGCACGCGTCGGCGCATCGGGCAGCGGAGGTTTCACGATGACGGAGATTCGCGTCCTGCGCCGCCGCCGGCCCGCGGCGGCACCCCGGCGTGCCGGCGCCGCCGGCCTGGCCCTGATGCTGGCGGCTGCGGGCGCATGCGCCGATGCGGATGGCCTGCCGTCGCAGCCGCTCTTTCAGGTGCCGCTGTACGGCGGCGACATCGACATGGCGCGCTGGTCGACCGACTACTTCGAAGCCGGGATCGGCTACAACGGGGTCAGCGGCGACAGCTACAAGTTCGGCCAGTACACCGGCCTGTACCGCCCGGGCCCGTTTGCCGAGATCAACGGCCGCAAGGCCGCCCTGAAAGACGACGGCAGCTACTACAGCGTCTGGGGCATCAACCTGGGCCTGCCTTCGCGGCAACTCGGCGGCACCTACGGCCTGCAGGGCAAGTGGGGCCTCGCCGTCGAGTTCGACCAGCTCCCGGCCGCGCAGACCGACTCCGGGCGCTTCATCTTCGGCGGCCTGGGCAGCAACAACCTGACCCTGCCCGCCGGCTTCGGCGGCATCACGGGGCAGCCGCCTGCGGACGCCGCCGCCGTGCTGCCCTTCGAGCAGGGCTACGGCGTGCGGCTGAACCACGACTTCCTGACCTTGACCGGCGGCGGCGCGCTGGGCGGCGGCTGGGAGCTCACCGGCCGCTACGGCTACCAGGGGCGCGACGGCACGCGCGTCGGTGCTGCCGTGATGGGCAGCGGCTTCGGCAATGCGCGCGCGGCGGCCGTCCCCGAGCCGATCGACGACAAGACGAACGAGTTCGAGGTCGGGCTGCAGTACGCGACCGAGCAGATGCAGTTCAAGGCGGGTTACCTGTATTCCCGGTATTCGAACGCCTACGACGCGTTGACCTGGCAGAACCCGTACAACTTCGTCAACGGCTGGAGTGCCGGGTCGAACGTCGGGTTCCCGACCGGCTATGGGCGAAGCTCGCTGGATCCGAACAACGACTTCCATCTGCTCAAGGCCGATTTCGCCTACAACTTCTCGGCCGGCACACGACTGGTGTCGAGCCTGCAGTTCGGCCGCGCCGAACAGGATCAGGCCTTCCTGCCCTATTCGGTCAACATGGCGCCGCTGGTTTCGCCGGGCCTGGACGTGCCCATCGGACTGCCGCAGACGTCGTTGCGCGGCAGGGTCGACACGACACTGCTGGACCTGACGTTCACGACGCGGCCGCTGGATCGGGCCTTCCTGAAGTTGAAGTACAGCTACGACAAGCGCGACAACAAGACGGCATCCAACCAGTATCTGTATGCCGCCGGCGACGTGCTGAACCAGCCCGCGGTGCCGCCCGGCCAGACGCCCAACGATGTCAACTCCGGCCAGATCGTGAACAACCTGCCCATCGGCCAGACGAACAACAAGTTCCTGGTCGACGGCGACTACCGCTTGGCGCGCGGCTGGAAGCTGCGCGGCTGGTATCAGTACATCGGCACCGACTACGAGGTGGCGGCACAACGGTCGCGTGCCGACAGCAACATCAACCGCCTGGGCGCCGAGATCAGCTCGCGCGCCAACGAAGCCCTGAACGGCGACCTCAAGTACGTCTGGGCGCGCCGGCGGGGCGCCGACTACACGATGAACGCGTCGTACGCGGCGACGGTCACGCCGCCCAGGCTGGCCGACGTGCCCTTCGTGCAACTGCCGACGCTGCGCTACTACTCCGACGCCGACTACACGCAGGACCAGGTGAAGGCCACGCTCGGCTACACGCCGTTCGCGCCGGTGGCGCTGCAGCTGCAGGCCGATTGGTGGAGCCGCGACTATCAAGGGCCGAACTGCGGCGGCCCCAACGATCAACTGCTGCTCAACGCGGTGCCGCCGGTGCAGTTGCCGGCGCAGTGCCAGGGCCTGACCAAGGCCACCGGCCAGACCTACACGCTCGACGGCCAGTACACCTTCGCCGAGGACCTGCGCTTCAACGCGTTCTACACCTGGTCGCGCGCCACGCAGGATCAGGCGGGCCGCGCCTTCGCGTCGGTCGCAACGAACCCCGATCTCGCTGCAGACCCGGCGCGCAACTGGGCCGTGAATTCGAAGACGACCGACGGCACCGCCGGCATCGGCCTCAAGTGGACGCCCTTCGGCAAGACTTTCGACCTGGGCGCCCAGTACCTCTACAACCAGGGCCGGACCGCCATCGACAGCTTCGCGGGCGCGGCACTGGCGGCACCGGGACCGCTGCCCGACGTGCGGGCACGGCTGAACTCGCTGCAGCTGTACGGCAAGTGGCAATATTCGAAGAATCTGGCGCTGCGCCTGAACTACTGGTATCAGAATCTGAGCACCGACAACTGGTCGTACGACGGCGCCACCCCGGTGTCGAGCAACAACGTGCTGCTGTCGGGCCAGTCTTCCCCCAACTACCGGGCCAACGTGATCGCGGTTGCGTTGACCTATTCGGGCTGGTGAAGCGGCCCGGCACCTCGAAAGGAGCGACTCATGAAGACGATGATCGGTACCGCCGCCGCCGCCCTGGCGGTGCTGCTGCCCGCGGTCGCCGACGCGCAGCCGCGTGCGGTACAGCGCAACGGCTGCACCAACTGCCACGCGGCCCAGGAGGGAGGCCGCGGCAGTTCGATGTCCTTTCCCGAGTTGGCCAGGAAGTACGGCAGCCTCGGCGAGGACCAACTCGTCAAGCAGCTGAAAGACGGCTCGACCAACCATCCGCCGATCCGCGGCAACGAAGCGCAGACCCGCGAGATCATCCAATGGATGTTGACGCTGAAGTGAGTCGGCACGCCGACCGGCGGGGCGACAAGGATGATGCGGCCGCCGCCCGGGCGGGCCGCTTGCCCGGCAGCGGCGCCGCTGTCGCTGGAGGAACTGCGTAGGTCTGGATTCATGCAGTCAAGCATCGTGCGCGGGGCCGTCTGGCTCGGCATCTATCTGTTCTTCGTGCTGGGGCCGCTGTTGGCGATGCTGCTGGGCGATCTGCCGCGGCCGCGCGATTTCTGGATCGAGCTGTCCGCGGCGCTCGGCTACGCGGGCCTGGCCCTGATGGGATTGCAGTTCGGGCTGACGGCGCGCTTTCGCTTCGTGACCGCTCCCTGGGGCGAGGACGTCATCTACCACTTCCACCGCAACATCTCGCTGGTGGCGCTGGCGCTGGTGATCGCGCACCCGGTCATGATCTTCGCGGTCCAGCCGGATCGGCTGGCGCTGCTCAACTTCTTCGACGCGCCGCCGGCTGCGCGCTGGGCGGCGCTGTCGACCTATTCGCTGATCGCACTGGTCGTGATGTCGCTGTGGCGCCTGAAGTTCCGGCTCAGCTACGAGTGGTGGCACGGCACGCACATCCTGCTCGCGGTGCTGGCGGTGGCGGCCGGCGTGGTGCACATGGTGTTGTGGGGCTTCTACCTGTCCGATCCGGTCAAGCGCGCCATGTGGATCGGGCTGGCGTTGTTCTGGACCGCGTTGTTCGTGTACGTGCGCGTGTTTCGGCCGCTGTTCGTGCATCGGCGCCCCTACCGGGTGACCGAGGTGCGGCGCGAGCGCGGCAAGTCGTGGACGCTCGTCTTCAAGCCCGAGGGCCACGAGGGCATGCACTTTCGCCCCGGGCAGTTCGCGTGGCTGAGCCTGTGGGGCGGCGCATTCAAGCTGACGCAGCACCCGTTCTCGTTCTCGGGCAGCGCGCTCGCCCCCGGCGGGCAGGTCGAGATCACGATCCGCGAACTGGGCGACCACACCAGCCGCATCGGCACGGTTGCCGTGGGCTCGCGCATGTACATGGACGGTCCCTACGGCGCCTTCACCAGCGGCTGCCCGTCGGACATGCATGTGCTGATCGCCGGCGGCGTGGGCATCACGCCGATGATGAGCATGATCCGCACGCTCGCCGATGCCGGCGACAAGCGGCCCGTGGTCCTGCTGTACGGCAGCCGCGACTGGGAGTCGATCACGTTCCGCGAAGAGATCGAGGCGATCGCGCCGCGGCTGAACCTGAAGGTCGTGCACGTGCTCGAGAAACCCGATGCCGGATGGCAGGGCGAGAAGGGCTACATCGATGCCGACGTCTTTCGCCGCTGCGTGCCGCCGCCCTATGCCGAGCACGAGTACTTCATCTGCGGCCCCGACGTGATGATGGATGCCGTCGAGAAGGCGCTGGCCGAGCTGGGCGTGCCGATGGCGCGCTATCACTCCGAGCGCTACAACTTCGTCTAGGAGGCTGCCATGAGACGCCTGCTCGCCGACCGCTTGGTCGTTGCCACCGCGGTGGTGGTGGTGGCCGTGTCCGTGCTGTTCGCCTGGGCGCGTGTCGCCGGATAGCGCGTTCAGCCCGCCGCGGGCGCCGCGGCCGAATCGCTGAAGCAGCCTTCGTAGGTGAACAGCAGCGACACGTAGAACACGGTCGAGAAGATCAGCGCCGCCGGCATCGCCGCCATGCCGGCGAGCTGGCGCGCGCCGAGCAGGCTGAACAGCAGCGCCGCGACCGCGCCGAAGGCCAGCACGACGCCGGCCCAGGCCAGCGCATAGACGACGAAGGCGCCGCGGCAGCGCCACAGCGCCAGCGTGCTCGAGAACAGCGACTGGCCGACACCCTGCCCCTGCCAGTAGACCAGCGGCGGCGCATGCCAGAAGGGCACCGACAGGCAGGCCGCCAGGCCGAAGCGCACGATCAACCCCCCGGTCAGCCGCGGGTCGGCCAGCAGCGCATCCACCTCGGCCTGTGCCGCCTCGCCCTTGGCCAGCATTTCCTGCAGCCGCTCGAAGCTGCCGGCGTCGACCCAGTCGCTGAGCCACATCACCAATGCCGTGCCGAACGCATACAAGCCGCACAGCAGCAGCAGCGCGTTGCGCCGCGGTGCTGCTGCGCGCAGCGGCTCGACGAAGCAGCCCGGGTGCACCGGCTCGCCGCCGCGCGCCGCGCGCGCGGCGATCATGAAGCCCAGCCCGAGCAGCGGCAGCGACATCAGCATCAGCACGGGGCCCAGCAGCGGCAGCACCGCCGCCAGCAGCACCAGCATCAGGAAGGCCGCGAACATCGCGGTGAAGCCCATCGGCCGGCGCGCGTACAGCGCGAAGGCGCCGCGCACCCAGCGCAGGCCTTCGGCGGGTTGGGCGTGGCGCAGGATCAATGCCATCGGTGCACTTCAGGCCAGCGGGTGCCAGGCGGCGGCGATGCGCTCGCGCAGCAGCCGCTCGAAGTGCGCCGGGTCCTTGGGCTGCAGCAGCGCAGCGCTGCGCGGCAGGTGCCGATCCCACAGCCGCGACAGCCAGAAGCGCAGGGCGGCGGCGCGCAGCAGCGCCGGCAGCAGCCGCCGCTCGGTGCCGTCCAGCGGCCGCACGCGGTCGTAGGCGGCGACGAAGGCCTGCGCGCGCCCGTCGGCGAGCCGGCCGCTGTCGGGATCGGTGCACCAGTCGTTCAGGCACACCGCCACGTCGAACAGCAGCGCATCGGTGCCGGCGAAGTAGAAGTCGAAGATGCCGCACAGCCGGTCTTCGCCGGCGGTGTCGTCGAACATCGCGTTGTCGCGGAACAGGTCGGCGTGGATCGGCCCGCGCGGCAGCGCACGGCCGGCGGGCGACGCCGCCAGCTGCTGCTGGAACGCCAGCTCGTCGCGCAGCAGCACCGCCTCCTCCGGGCCCAGGTGCGGCAGCACTTCTGGCGCGACCTGCACCCACCAGCCGAGCCCGCGCAGGTGCGGCTGTTGCAGCGCGAAGCTGCGCGCGGCCACGTGCAGGTGGCCGAGCATCGCGCCCACCTGCGCGCAGTGGTCGGCATCGGGCGCCAGGCGGTGGCTGCCGGGCAGCCGCGTCACCACCGCGGCCGGCTTGCCGGCCAGCTCGTGCACCAGCGCGCCGCCGGCGTCGGATTGCGGCGCCGGCACCGGGATGCCGTGCGCCGCCAGGTGCTGCATCAGCCGCAGGTAGTAGGGCAGCTGCTCGCCGCCGAGGCGCTCGAACAGCGTCAGCACCCACTGGCCGCGGGCCGTGGTTGCGTAGTAGTTGGTGTTCTCGATGCCGGCACGAATCGGCTGCAGCAGGGCGAGCGGCCCGAGCCCGAGCCGCTGGCACAGCGCATCGGCATCGTCGAAGCGGACTTCGGTGTAGACGGCCATGCCCGGGCCGTCACCAGCTGAAGAGCTGCCACAGCGTGCGGCCCTCGGAGCGCGGGTCCATCGCCGGGTCGCGGGCGTCGGTGTTGGTGCCGATCTGGTAGGCCGGCGCGCCCGGCAGCTTGGGCTGCACCACGATGCGCCGGGTCTGGCCGCGGATGCGCAGCTCGTCGATGCGCACGCGGTCGTCCTCGACCACGATGCGCTGCACCTGCGGCTCGGGCACGCCCGACGGCGCAGCGCCCGATCCCGCACCGGACGCGGCGCCGGATGCCGCCACGGCCACCGGCTTCGGCGGCACGTCGGCGCGCGGCTGCGGGCTCTGCGCCGCACAGGGCCATGCCAGGCAGGCGGCGGCAGCAGCGGCCAGGAACTTCATGCCGGCATTCTAGGAGGCCGCCGCGGCGGCGGCCGGCCGACCGCCTGCCGACCCTGCGGCGGCCTGCGCCGCAGCGCTGCGGGTGCCGAGGCGCGGCCGGCACGCCGCAGGGCGGCAGCACCGGCGCGCCGGCGCCAGGCGATCAGCCCAGGAACTGCGCGACTGGCACGTACGGCAGCCCGAGATCCTGCGCCACCGGCTCGTTCGTGATGTGGCCGGCGTGCACGTTCAGCCCGTTTGCCAGGTGCGGGTCGGCCGCGAGCGCAGCCTTCCAGCCGAGGTCGGCGATGCGGCGCACGAACGGCAAGGTGACGTTGCTCAGCGCAAAGGTCGAGGTGCGCGGCACCGCGCCGGGCATGTTGGTTACGCAGTAATGGATCACGCCGTCGACCACGTAGGTCGGGTCGGCATGCGTGGTCGGCCGGCTGGTCTCGAAGCAGCCGCCCTGGTCGATGGAGATGTCCACCAGCACCGATCCGGCCTTCATCCGGCGCACCATGTCGCGGTTGACGATCTTCGGCGCCGCGGCGCCGGCGATCAGCACCGCGCCGATCACCAGGTCGGCGGCGACGACCTGCTCCTCGATGTGCTCGCGGGTCGCGGATTCGGTGCGCAGCGACGGGCCGAAGATCGTCGCGAGTTCGCGCAGGCGCTTGACCGAGCGGTCGATCACGGTGACGTCGGCGCGCAGCCCCACGGCCATTTCGATCGCGCTCGTGCCCGACACGCCGCCGCCGAGCACCACGACCTTGGCCGGCGCGACCCCCGGCACGCCGCCCAGCAGGATGCCGCTGCCGCCGTTGGCCTTTTGCAGGCAGACGGCGCCGACCTGCACCGACATGCGCCCGGCGACCTCGCTCATCGGGATCAGCAGCGGCAACGAGCCGTCCGGTGCGGTCACCGTCTCGTAGGCGATGCAGGTGGCGCCCGAGCGGATCAGCGCCTCGGTCTGCGCCATGTCGGCGGCCAGGTGCAGGTAGGTGAACAGGACCTGGCCGGGGCGCAGCATCGCGCATTCCTCGAGCTGCGGCTCCTTGACCTTGATGATCATGTCGCTCGTCGCGAACAACTCTTCGGTCGAGGTGATGATCTTCGCGCCGACGCGCCGGTAGTCGTCGTCGGTCAGGCCGATGCCGTCGGCGGCCTTGGACTCCACCAGCACCTCGTGGCCGCCCTCCGTCAGCTCGCGCACGGCGGCCGGGACGAGCCCGATTCGGTATTCGTGGACCTTGATCTCGTTGGGGACTCCGATGCGCATGATGTCTCCTGCCGTGGGGTGAAGGATCGCTGAGGCCCGGGCCGGCCAGCAGCCGCAGCCGGCGGCCGGCGGCCGGCCGCAGCGCCGGCTGCCGTGCGTGCCGGCCGAATGCCGCAGGATCCCGATTACGGATGAATCGGCACCGGCTGGAAATCGGGGTTTATCCCGAATTCGGGCGTGCCGACGGCCGGCCTCGCGGCGTGCGGCCGGCCGCTGCGCCGCCGGCAGCGGCTGCCGGACAATGCGGCAATGGACGACGACACCTTGCTGCTGGTCGACGGCTCGAGCTACCTGTACCGCGCCTACCACGCGCTGCCGGACCTGCGCTCGCCCGACGGCTTCCCGACCGGCGCGATCCACGGCTTCGTCGCGATGATGAAGTGGCTGCGCGGCCAGGTCGGCGCCGGCCACGCGGCCTGCGTGTTCGACGCGCCCGGGCCCACCTTCCGCGACGCGTGGTACCCCGAGTACAAGGCCAACCGCGCGCCGATGCCCGACGACCTGCGCGCCCAGATCGCGCCGATCCACGAGGTGGTGCGCCTGCTCGGCTGGCCGGTGCTGGAAGTGCCGGGCATCGAGGCCGACGACGCGATCGGCACGCTGGCGCGCATCGGCGCCGGCAGCGGCCACCGCGTCGTGATCTCCACCGGCGACAAGGACCTGGCGCAGCTCGTCACCGACCGGGTGACCCTGATCAACACGATGGCCAGGCCGCCCGAGACGCTCGACGCCGAGGGCGTGAAGGCCAAGTTCGGCGTGCCGCCCGAAGCGATCATCGACTACCTGACGCTGATGGGCGACGCGGTCGACAACGTGCCCGGCGTCGACAAGGTGGGCCCGAAGACGGCGGCGAAGTGGATCGCCGAATACGGCAGCCTCGACGGCGTGATTGCCGCCGCGGCGCAGATCAAGGGCGCCGTCGGCGACAACCTGCGGCGCGTGCTCGACTGGCTGCCCACCGGCCGCCGGCTGGTGACGGTGCGCACCGACTGCGACCTGGCGGCTGCCGTGCCGGGCTGGCCGGGGATCGACGCGCTGGCCCTGCGCGACATCGACCGCGCCGGCCTGCTCGACTTCTGCGACCGCTACGGCTTGCGCACGTTGCGCAAGGAATTGGAGGAATCGATGGCGCCGGCGGCGCCGGCAGCGTCGGCGGCTGCCACGGCCCCGGCGGCGCCCGGGGATGCGCCGGCGCGCAGCTACGAGACGGTGCTCGACTGGGAGCGCCTCGAGCACTGGTTGGCCCGGCTGCGCGCGGCGGCGCTCGCGGCGATCGATACCGAGACCGACTCGCTCGACGCGCTGCACGCGCGCATCGTCGGCCTGTCCTTCGCCGTCGAGCCGGGCGTGGCCGCCTACGTGCCGCTGGTGCACGACTATCCGGGCGCGCCCGAGCAGCTGCCGCACGCCGCGGTGCTGGCCAAGCTGCGGCCCTGGCTCGAGGACGCGGCCGCGCCCAAGCTCGGCCAGAACATCAAGTACGACCGGCACGTGTTCGCCAACGCCGGCATCGCCGTGCGCGGCTACGTGCACGACACGCTGCTGCAGAGCTACGTGCTCGAGGCGCATCGCCCGCACGGGCTGGAAAGCCTGGCCGAGCGCCACCTGGGCCGCAAGGGGCTGAGCTACGAAGACCTGTGCGGCAAGGGCGCGCACCAGATCCCGTTCGCACAGGTCGAGGTGGCGCGCGCCGCCGAGTATTCGGGCGAAGACAGCGAGATGGCGCTGCAGGTGCACCAGGTGCTGTGGCCGCAGATCGAGGCCGAGCCCGGGCTGCGCTTCGTGTACGAGCGCATCGAGCTGCCCACCTGCGACGTGCTGGCGCGCATCGAGCGCCACGGCGTGCTGATCGACAGCGAGCGCCTCGCGCAGCACAGCCGCGAACTGGGCGAGCGCATCGTCGCGCTCGAACGCCAGGCGCACGCGCTCGCCGGCCAGCCCTTCAACCTGGGCAGCCCCAAGCAGATCGGCGAGCTGCTGTTCGGCACGCTCGGGCTGCCGGTGGTCAAGCGCACCGCCGGCGGCGCGCCCAGCACCGACGAGGAGGTGCTGGAGAAGCTGGCGCAGGACCACCCGCTGCCGCGCTGCCTGCTCGACCACCGCGCGCTGACCAAGCTCAAGAGCACCTACACCGACAAGCTGCCCGGCATGGTCGACCCGGCCACCGGCCGCGTGCACACCAACTACGCGCAGGCGGTGGCGGTGACCGGGCGGCTGGCGAGCAACGAACCGAACCTGCAGAACATCCCGATCCGCACGCCCGAGGGCCGGCGCATCCGCGAGGCCTTCGTCGCGCCGCCGGGGCACGTGATCGTGTCGGCCGACTACTCGCAGATCGAGCTGCGCATCATGGCGCACCTGAGCGGCGACGAAGGCCTGCTGCGCGCCTTCGGCGCCGGCGAGGACATCCACCGCGCCACCGCGGCCGAGGTCTTCGGGCTGGCGCCGGCCGCGGTCACGGCCGAGCAGCGGCGCTACGCGAAGACGATCAACTTCGGCCTGATCTACGGCATGGGCGCCTTCGGCCTGGCGCAGTCGCTGGGCATCGAGCAGAAGGCCGCGCGCGACTACATCGACCGCTACTTCGCGCGCTTCGCCGGCGTGCGCCGCTACATGGACGACACCAAGGCGCTGGCCGCCGAGCGCGGCTGGGTCGAGACCCTGTTCGGGCGGCGCATCGCGCTGCCCGACATCCGGGGCGGCAGCGGCCCGCGGCGCAGCGCGGCCGAGCGCCAGGCGATCAACGCGCCGATGCAGGGCACCGCGGCCGACCTGATCAAGCTGGCGATGATCGCGGTGCAGGCGGCGATCGACCGCGAGCAGCGCGCCACCTGCATGGTGATGCAGGTGCACGACGAGCTGGTGTTCGAGGTGCCCGAAGCCGAGCTGGCCTGGGCGCGCGAGGCGGTGCCGCGGCTGATGGCGGGCGTGGCCGAACTGCGCGTGCCGCTGCTGGCCGAAGTCGGCGTCGGCGCCAACTGGGACCAGGCGCACTGAAAGCCTGCGAGGGCCTGCGAGAGCCCGCGGGCCTAGAGACGCCGCTCTAGCGAAATCCGCGGAACTGAGGTGCGGCCTCTACGGCGTCCGGGCACAGTGTGCCCATCCCCGATTCGCGGGCTGTTTCAAGAAACCGGAGCCACCATGAGCAAGACCCTGTCCGCCGTCGCCGTCGATGTGATCGAGGCCTACGGCAACACCGCGATCAACGTGATCAGCGCCTACCGCGCCGGCACCGAGCGCGTGATCGACTATGTCGATACCCGCTTCGAAGCCGCGGTCAGTGCCGGCGGTGCGCGCCTGAGCGACAACCTGCGGTCGGGCCTGATCGACGCCGAGAAGCGCCTGAGCGGCTACTACACCCGCGGCCTGGAGCTGGGCGTCGAGCGCGCGCAGAACGCGGTGAACTTCGCGGTCGATCTGGCGCACAAGGGCGTCGATCGCATGGCGGCCAACGCCGAGCGCTTCGACCAGGCCACCAATTCCGGCGCACTGGAGCTGTTCAACCGCGTGGCGATGCCCGCGGCGTCGGCGATGAGCGAGATCGTGTTCCGGATCGAGCAGGGCACCGGCGAACTGGCCAAGAAGGCCGCCGGCGAGCAGGCGGTGGTCAAGGCCGCGGCGCGCAAGGCGCGCGCCGTCAAGAAGGCCACCGCCAAGACCACGGCCAAGACCAAGGAGAAGGCCGCTGTGGCCAAGCGCAAGGTCGTGCGCAAGACGCGCGCGGTCACGCGCGAAGTCGCTGCCGCCGCGGCCTGAGCGCCCGATCGCGCCGAGCGATCGGCCTGCATCCGGCACCGCCGTCCGTTTCGGGCGGCGGTGCCGTTTTGCATTCCGGGCCTGCGCCTGTGCCGGCAGCGTCCCCGATCCCGGCCGAGGTATAAGGTCGGACCTGACTCACACCGGCATGCCGCGTAAACCAACCCCTGCCGGTGCCCTGACGCCCGTGCCGAAGCTGCTGAATCGCGAGATCGCGATCCTGGAGTTCAACCGGCGCGTGCTGGCGCAGGCGCAGCGCACCGACGTGCCGCTGCTCGAGCGGCTGCGCTACGTGACGATCGTCGCGTCCAACCTCGACGAGTTCTTCGAAGTCCGCTTTGCCGACTACCTCGATGCGATGCGTGCCGGCCGGGGCATCGGCTCGCAGGCCGAAGCGGCGCGGGTGTGGGACGCGGCGCACGCGTTGATCGACGAGCAGTACCGGATCTTCAACGACGAGCTGACGCCTGCGCTGGAGCGTGCCGGCATCGTCGTGCTCAGCCACGCCGAGCGCAGCGGCGCGCAGCGCCGCTGGGTCAAGGCCTTCTTCGACCAGCAGGTGCGGCCGCTGCTGGTGCCGGTGGGGCTGGACCCGTCGCACCCGTTTCCGCAGGTCGCGAACAAGTCGCTGAACTTCATCTGCCGCCTCGGCGGCCGCGACGTCTTCGGGCGCGAGAACCTGATCGCGATCGTCAAGGTGCCGCGCGCGCTGCCGCGCGTGATCCGGTTGCCCGAGGCGCTGTGCCCGGGCCGGCAGGCCTTCGTGCTGCTGACCAGCGTGATCCGTTCGCACCTGTCCGAGCTGTTCGCCGGGCGCACCGTGGAGTCGTTCTCGCAGTTCCGCGTGACGCGCGACTCCGAGCTCGACGTCGACGCCGAAGAGGTCGCCAACCTGCGCCAGGCGCTGCGTTCCGAGCTGTCGACGCGCCACTACGGCCAGGCGATCCGGCTCGAAGTGGTGCGCAGCTGCCCCGACGACCTGGCCGACTTCCTGCTGCTGCAGTTCGGGCTGCCGCGCGCCGCGCTGTACAGCGCCGACGGCCCGGTCAACCTCGGCCGGCTGGACCAGCTGGTCGACGAGGCCGAGGGCGCGCAGCTGCGCTTCGAGCCCTTCGAGCCGGCCTGGCCGGCGGCCCGGCTGCCCGCGGGCACGCGCGTGCTCGACGCGCTGCAGGACGGCGACCTGCTGCTGCACCACCCGTTCGAGAGCTTCGAGCCGGTGCTGCAGTTCCTGCGCGAGGCGGTCGAGGACCCGGACGTGCTGGCGATCAAGCAGACCATCTACCGCACCGGCGCGCAGTCGGTGCTGATGGAGCTGCTGATCGAGGCGGCGCGCCGCGGCAAGGAAGTGATGTGCGTGGTCGAGCTGACGGCGCGCTTCGACGAAGAGGCCAACATCAACTGGGCCGAGCGGCTCGAGGCGGTGGGCGCGCAGGTGGTCTACGGCATCGTCGGCCTGAAGACGCATGCGAAGCTGCTGGTGGTGACCCGGCGCGAAGGCCGGCGGCTGCGGCGCTACGTGCACCTGTCCACCGGCAACTACAACCCGCGCACCGCGCGCCTGTACACCGACGTGGGGTACCTGAGCGCCGACCCGGGGCTGGCGCAGGACGCCGACGCGCTGTTCGTGCAGCTCGCCAGCCAGGTCAAGCCCAAGCCGCCGCGCCACCTGGTGACGGCGCCGTTCCAGCTGCACCGCCGCATGCTCGCGCACCTGCACCAGGTGGCCGACGCCGCGCGCCGCGGCGCGCCGGCGCGTGTCGTCGTCAAGATCAACGCGCTGACCGATCCGGTGCTGATCCGCGCACTCGTGGCCGCGGCCGCGGCCGGCGCGGCGGTCGACCTGATCGTGCGCGGCGCCTGCCTGCTGCCGCCGGGCGTGCCGGGGCTGACCGAGCGGATCCGCGTGCGCTCGATCGTCGGCCGCTTCCTCGAGCACACCCGGGTGCTGTATTTCCGCTGGGGGCCGGCCGAGCGCGACGAGGTGCTGTACCTGAGCAGCGCCGACTGGATGACGCGCAACATGCTCGGCCGCATCGAGATCGCGTGGCCGGTGCGCGACGCGGCGCTGCGCCAGCGCGTGATCGACGAGTGCCTGGTGCCGTACCTGCACGACACGCTCGACGCGTGGGAGCAGTCGGCCGACGGCAGCTACCGGCGCGCGGGCGGCGCCGGCGCGCAGCCCGGGCGGCCGCGGGGTGCCGGGCCGCGGCGCGCGCGCAGGCCCTGCTGCGGCGCGCAGGGCGCGCTGGTGCAACGCTATTCGGAACCGACGGAGTGAAGCGGCGATGGACCTGATCCTGTGGCGGCATGCGGAGGCCGTGGACGCGGTGGACGACGACCCCGTCTTCGACCTGGGCCGCCAGCTGACGCCCAAGGGCCGCCGGCAGGCGGCGCGCATGGCCGCATGGCTGCGCCGGTCGCTGCCCGACTCGACCCGCATCCTGGTCAGCCCGGCGCTGCGCTGCCAGCAGACCGCGCTGGCGCTCGGGCGCAAGTTCCAGACCCGCGAGGGCCTGGGCCCGCAGGGCAGCGCGGCCGAGCTGCTGGCGCTGGCGCGCTGGCCGAAGCGGCGCGCGCCGGTGCTGGTGGTCGGCCACCAGCCGACGCTGGGCATCGTCGCTGCGGCCTTGATGACCGGCGCCGATGCGCAGGCCGCGCCGTCGTGGGCGGTGCGCAAGGGCGCCGTCTGGTGGCTGCGCCACCGCGTGCGCGGCGAGGTCGGCGAAGTGGTGCTGCTGGCGGTGCGCAGCGCCGACACGGGTTGACCGGCCGCAGGTCTTTGCGCTCCCTGATGCCGGTGCGGCGGCTACGGCGGCAGCTGCAGCCGCAGCGCGGCCTGCGAGGCCCAGGCCTGCGCCTCCTCGCGCAGCAGGTGCACGGTGCGCGGCTGCGCTGCGGCCCACGCGGGGTCGAGCAGCAGCCGGGCGTGCGTGCCGCTGCGCTGCAGGCGCAGCACCAGCGGGTCGACCGGGCCGCGCGCGTGGCACTCGATCACCGCCAGCCGCAGGCACAGCACCTGCCACGCGAAGTGCGGCTCGGCGATGTCGGGCTCCAGCTTGCGCAGCCCGCCGCGCTGGCCGAGCACCAGCCGGCTGACGCGCCGCTGCTGGCTCTGCGAGAAGCCGGGCGCGTCGACGTTCGCCGCCAGGTAGGCGCTGTGGCGGTGGGGGTCGTGGTGCGACACCATCAGGCCGATCTCGTGCAGGTCGCAGGCCCAGCCCAGCTCGCGCAGGCTGTCGGCGCTGGCGTCGGGCAGCGCCTGGTCGTGCAGCGCCTGCGCCAGCGTGCGCACGCGCAGCGCCTGCTCGGCGTCGGCGCCGAAGCGCGCCTGCAGGCTGCGCACCGATTCGTCGCGGATGTCCTCCGGCTGCGCGCGGCGCAGCGCATCCAGCCGCTGGCGCAGCTCGATGATCACGCCCTGGCGCAGCGCGCCGCGCGCCGGGCGCAGCCGGTCGATCGCGAAGTGCGTGGCCAGCGTGTACAGGATCGCCAGGCCGCCCGGCAGCACCGCGCGCCGCTCGGGTTGCAGCCCGGGCAGATCGAGCCGGTCGGTGTGGCCGGCGCGGATGCATGCGTCGATGCACCAGCGCAATCCGGCCGGCGTGATGCGGCCGTCGGTCACGCCGGCGGCGGCCAGCAGCCCGGACACCGCGCCGACCGTGCCCGACGAGCCCAGCGCCTCCTGCCAGCGCGACGGCGCGAAGGCCTGGAGCGCCTCCTCGATTTCGGCACCGGCGGCGACCTGCGCGGCGCGGAAGGCCTCGGCGCCGAGCCGGCCGTCGCCGAAGAAGCGCATCGACAGGCTGACCGAGCCGATCGGGAACGATTCGGCCCGCAGCGGTGTCAGGCCCCGGCCGAGGATCAACTCGGTCGAACGCCCGCCGATGTCGATCACCAGCCGATCCGCGTTGCCGCGCTGCAGGTGGGCGACGCCGATGTAGATCAGCCGAGCCTCCTCGTGCCCGGAAATCACCTCGACCGGCACGCCGAGCACCGCCTGCGCGCGCTCGAGAAAGGCGTCGCGGTTGCGTGCTTCGCGCAGCGTCTGCGTGGCCACCGCGCGCACCTGCTGCGGCGCGAAGCCTTCCAGGCGCTGCGCGAAGCGGCGCAGGCACGCGAGGCCGCGCGCGGCCGCGGCGTCGCTCAGCATGCCGTCGGCATCGAGCCCGCCGCCCAGGCGCACCATCTCCTTCAGGTAGTCGATGCGCCGGTAGCGGCCGTGCTGCAGCTGGCCGATCTCGAGCCGGAAGCTGTTCGAGCCGATATCCACCGCCGCGAGCGGGCCTGACAGGAGCTGGGCAGACGGGCGCATCGGGCGATTGTGCGGGCTCGAGGCGGCCGGGGCCGCGCTGGGGCTGCCGCCCGCGCGGCCGTGCGAACGCCGGGCGGCGCGGCGGCCGGTTGACCGCCGGCCGCGCTTGACAGGGCTGCTAAGCTCGGCCGCAGGGCCCCGATCCCGGACGGCCCGTGAGCGGCGGCGCCGGCAAGGGGCCGCGCCAGGCGGAAGCTGCGCACCGCCGCATCGTCCCGCTCCACGCCATGACCCTTGCCTACATCGTTGCCGCGACGCTGCTCGGCGGCGTGCTGTCGGTGCTGATCGCCGCCAGCGTCACGGTGGCCGTGCTCGGCCGGATCGTGCGCCACCTGGTCAGCCTGTCGGCCGGCGTGCTGCTGGGCACCGCGCTGCTGAACGTGCTGCCCGAGGCCTTCGAATCGGGTGCCGACAGCCGCCGGCTGTTCCTGACGCTGCTCGGCGGGCTGCTGTTCTTCTTCCTGCTGGAGAAGGCGGAGCTGTACCGCCACACCCACCACCACGAGGGCGACGGCCACCACCACCATCACCATTTCGATGCCCAGCAGGCGGGCCGCGGCGGCGCGGCGGTGCTCGTGGGCGACAGCATCCACAACTTCTGCGACGGCGTGATCATCGCCGCGGCCTTCCTGACCGACCCGAAGCTGGGGCTGGCGACCTCGCTGGCGATCGTCGCGCACGAGATCCCACAGGAGGTGGGCGACTACATCGTGCTGCTCAACGCCGGCCTGTCACGCCGCCGGGCGCTGTTGTACAACGCGCTGTCGGGGCTGGCCGCGGTGCTCGGCGGCGTCTTCGGCTACTGGCTGGTCGGGCCGCACGACCAGCTGTTCCCGTACCTGCTGGTGGTGGCGTCGAGCAGTTTCATCTATGTGGCCGTGGCCGACCTGCTGCCGCAGCTGCAGCGGCGGCTGCCGTGGCGCGAGACGGCGCAGCAGCTCGCCTGGCTGGCCGGCGGCATCGGGATCGTGCTGGTCATGCTGCAACTGCTGCACGAACACTGATGCGGCGCCGGCCGCGCGCCGCCTGCTCGACCACCCGCTACTTGACCACCCGCTACTTGACCACCAGCACCGGGATCGCGGAGTGCGTCAGCACCTTCTGGGTCTCGCTGCCCAGCAGCAGCGCCGACAGCCCGCGGCGGCCGTGCGAGGCCATCACGATCAGGTCGACATTCTGGTTCTTCGCGTGGTCGAGGATCGCCTCCCACGGATGCAGCGCCTCGACGGTGTGCGCCTGGCAGGCGAGGCCCTCGGCCTTGGCGGTGTCGACCACGCCCTGCACGCGCTGGCGTGCGACCCGCTCCTGCGCGTCGAAGAACTCCTGCGGCGGCACCGGCTGCATCTCGGAGATCGCGCTGTAGGGGAAGGGCTCCTTCACGCTGATCGCCAGCAGCTCGGCGCCCATCGACTTGGCCAGTGCCACGGCGCTGGCCGCTGCCTTGCGGCTGATTTCGGAACCATCGGTCGAGACCAGGATGCGCTTGTACATCGCCTACTCCTTGTGCTGTCGAAGACTGGGACCGGCCATCGGACCCGCGGGGTCCATTATGGGCAGCGGCGGCGGCGGCGCGAAGGTGCAGCGGCGCAAAGTCAGCCGCGTTCGACCGGGCGCGCCGGGTCGGCGCACCATTCGCTCCACGAACCCGGGTACAGCGCCGAGCCGGTCAGCCCGGCCTGCTCCATCGCCAGCAGGTTGTGGCAGGCGGTCACGCCCGAGCCGCACTGGTGCACCCAGTCGGCCGGCGCGCCGCCGAGCGCGGCGAACTCGGCCCGCAGCTGCGCTGCCGGCTTGAAGCGGCCGTCGGGCGTGAGGTTGTCGCGGAAGTTGCGGTTGTGCGCGCCGGGGATGCGCCCGGCCACGGGGTCCAGCGGCTCGACTTCGCCGCGAAAGCGCTCGGGTGCGCGCGCGTCGAGCACCGGCCGGCGCTGCAGCACGGCCAGCAGCCCGGCGGCGTCGATCGTGGGCATCGCCGGCGGCAGCGCCGGATAGGGCGGCAGCGGCGCAGCGTCTGTGGCCGGCGCCCCGGCGACGAGCGCGCCGCCGGCCGCCGCCCAGGCGGCGGGGCCGCCGTCCAGCACCGCCACCTGGGCGTGGCCGAGCCAGCGCAGCAGCCACCAGGCGCGTGCCGCATAGGGGCCGCCCTGCGCGTCGCAGCAGACCACGGGCACCCCCGGCGCGATGCCCCAGCGGCCGGCCGTGGCGGCGAAGGCCGCGCGCGCGGGCAGCGGGTGGCGGCCGTTGCGGCCGGTCTTCGGCCCGGACAGGTCGCGGTCGAGGTGCGCGTACTGTGCGCGCGGCAGGTGCGCGGCGGCGAATGCGCGCTCGCCGGCCTGCGGGTCGGCCAGGTCGAAGCTGCAGTCGAGCACGACCAGCGGCCCGGCGGCTGCCTGCAGCCGCAGCAGTGCCGCTGCGTCGATCAGCGGGCCCGGCAGTGTGATCGGCACCGGGCTTCCTCAGCCGGCGGCGCCGTCGGCGCCCCAGCCCATCTCGCGCCGGTACCACTCGTGGAAGTGCTGCATGCCGTCTTCCATCGGGCTCTGGTAGGGGCCGAATTCGTCGTCGCCGCGCTGCATCAGCGCGCGCCGGCCGCCGTCCATGCGCTCGGCGATCTCGTCGTCCTCGATGCAGGTCTCCATGTACGCGGCCTGCTGGGCCTCGACGAACTCGCGCTCGAAGGCGACGATCTCTTCGGGATAGTAGAACTCGACCATGTTCAGCGTGCGCTGCGGGCCCTGCGGGTGCAGCGTCGACACCACCAGCACGTGCGGGTACCACTCGACCATCACGGTCGGGTACAGCGTCAGCCAGATGGCGCCGTGCGCCGGCGGCCGGCCCTGCCGCCAGCGCAGCAGCGCCTCGTGCCAGCGCCGGTAGACGGGCGAACCCGGCCGCGCCAGTGCGCCCTGCACGCCCACCGTCTGCACCGAGTGGTGCGCACCGAACTCCCAGCGCAGGTCGTCGCAGGTGACGAAGCCGCCGAGCCCCGGGTGGGAGGGGCCGACGTGGTAGTCCTCGAGATAGACCTCGATGAAGGTCTTCCAGTTGTAGCGGCAGTCGTGCAGTTCGATCCGGTCGAGCACGTGGCCGCTGAAGTCCAGGTCGGCATGGCCGAAGCCGGCCAGCGCCGCGGCGACATCGCGGCCGCGATCCTCGAACAGCAGCCCGCGCCAGTCGCGCAGCGGCCAGGCGCGCAGGTGCAGGCAGGGGTCTTCGGCGAAGTGCGGCGCACCGACCAGCCGGCCCTCGAGGTCGTAGGTCCAGCGGTGCACCGGGCAGACCACGTGCTGCTGCGCATGGCCCTTGCCGCGCAGCATCAGCGCCTGGCGGTGGCGGCAGACGTTGGACTGCAGCCGCACGCCGTCGCCGGCGCGCAGCAGCATGCGGCCCTCGCCCTCCTGCGGCAGCGTGTGGTAGTCGCCCGCCTCGGGCACCCACAGCGTGTGGCCGACGTAGGCCGGGCTGCGCTCGAAGATGCGCGCGCGCTCGGCGCGGTACACGTCGTCGTCGAAGTAGCTGCTGACGGGAAGTTGCGAGCGGCTGCGCTCCAGAGCTTCGAGACTGATGCTCAGGTTCGACATGATCCGGGCGGATCTCCATGAGTGGGTATGTCAACCTCCCACCCGGTGGCCCCGCGGATGGGTATCGCCGGCCGATCGCGGGTGTGGCGCGCAGCCCACCGGATCGGCCGGAACCGGCGATTCTACCCACGCGCCTTCCGCGGGCCGGGCGCGGCCGTTTAAAATCCGCCGTTTCGCGCGACCTGGATCCGATGCCCCGCAACCCCGTCCCGGCCGCCCCGAGCTACGAGCAGGCGCTGGCCGAGCTCGAGCGCCTGGTACAGGCGATGGAAGCCGGCCAGTTGCCGTTGGACCAGTTGCTCGCCGGCTACCGGCGCGGCGCCGAGTTGCTGCAACTGTGCCGCGAGCGCTTGCAGGCGGTCGAGGAGCAGGTCAAGCTGCTGGACGAAGGGCAGCTCAAACCCTGGACCGCTTCATGAATTTCAGTGAGACCGCCATGCTCGTGCCCGACGAATCCGCCGCTTTCGAGCAGTGGATGGACGGCGAGCTGGCCGAGGTCGAGCGCGCGCTCGACACCTGGGTGCCGGCCGGCGCGCCGGCCGGCCTGGGCGACGCGATGCGCTACGGCGTGCTCGACGGCGGCAAGCGGCTGCGGCCGCTGCTGGTGCTGGCCGCGTGCCGCGCAGTCGGCGGCGCGCGCGAGGCGGCGCTGCGCGCGGCGGTCGCGGTCGAGCTGATCCATGCGTACTCGCTGGTGCACGACGACATGCCCTGCATGGACAACGACGTGCTGCGCCGGGGCAAGCCCACCGTGCACGTGCGCCACGGCGAGGCGCAGGCGATGCTCGCCGGCGACGCGATGCAGGCGCTGGCCTTCGAGGTGCTGACGCCCGAGCAAGGGGTCGAGCCGCGGCTGCAGGCCAGGCTGTGCGCGCTGCTGGCGCGCGCCGCCGGCCACGCCGGCATGGCCGGCGGCCAGGCGATCGACCTGGCGAGCATCGGCAAGCCGCTGGACGAGCAGGCGCTGCGCGACATGCACAGCCGCAAGACCGGCGCACTGCTGCAGGCCAGCGTGCTGATGGGGGCGGCCTGCGGCCGCTGCACGCCGCCGGCCTGGGCCGCGCTCGAGGACTACGGCGCCGCCGTCGGGCTGGCCTTCCAGGTGGTCGACGACATCCTCGACGTCACCCAGGAATCGCAGACCCTCGGCAAGACCGCGGGCAAGGACCTGGTCCACAACAAGCCGACCTACGTATCGGTGCTGGGGCTGGCGGCGGCGCGCCGCGAGGCGGCGCAGCTGCGCACCGCGGCGCAGGCCGCGCTGGCCCGCTGCGGCCTGCGCGGCACCCGCACCCTGGCCCAGCTGGCCGACATGGTCGTCGATCGCGACAGTTGACATGCACAACCGCTATACCCTCCTCGAATCGGTCCAGTCCCCGGCGGACCTGAAGCGGCTGTCGCGCGCCGAGCTGCAGGTGCTGGCGCAGGAGTTGCGCGCCTGCGTGCTGCACAGCGTCAGCCAGACCGGCGGCCACCTGGGCAGCAACCTCGGCACGATCGAGCTGACGGTGGCGCTGCACCACGTGTACGACACGCCGCACGACCGCATCGTCTGGGACGTGGGCCACCAGACCTACGCGCACAAGGTGCTGACCGGGCGGCGCGAGGCGATGGCCGGGCTGCGCCAGCAGGGCGGCATCGCCGGCTTCCCGCGGCGCGAGGAAAGCGAGTACGACACCTTCGGCACCGGCCACAGCTCCACGTCGATCTCGGCCGCGCTCGGCATGGCGATGGCGGCCAAGCTCAAGGGCGAGGAGCGGCGCGTCGTGGCGGTGATCGGCGACGGCGCGATGACCGGCGGCATGGCCTTCGAGGCGCTGAACAACGCCGGCGTCGCGCACGGCGGCCTGCACGCCGACCTGCTGGTGGTGCTCAACGACAACGACATGTCGATCAGCCCGCCGGTGGGCGCACTCAACAAGTACCTGGCGCGGCTGCTCAGCGGCAGCCTGTACGCGCAGGCGCGCGAAGGCGCCAAGAGCGTGCTCAAGCACACGCCGCTGTACGAGCTGGCGCGCCGCCTCGAGGAGCACACCAAGGGCCTGGTCGTGCCCGGCACGATCTTCGAGGAGTTCGGCTTCAACTACGTCGGCCCGATCGACGGCCACGACCTCGACGCGCTCGTGCCGACGCTGGAGAACCTGCGCGGCAAGCGCGGCCCGCAGTTCCTGCACATCGTCACGCGCAAGGGGCAGGGCTACAAGCTGGCCGAGGCCGACCCGGTGAAGTACCACGCCGCCTCGGGCCGCTTCGACCCGGCCGAAGGCTTCCCGAAGGCCGCGCCGGGCAAGCCCACCTTCACCCAGGTCTTCGGCCAGTGGCTGTGCGACATGGCCGAGGCCGACCCGCGCCTGGTCGGCATCACGCCGGCGATGCGCGAAGGCTCGGGCATGGTCGAGTTCCACAAGCGCTTCCCGAAGCGCTACTACGACGTCGGCATCGCCGAGCAGCACGCGGTCACCTTTGCCGCCGGCCTGGCCTGCGAGGGGCTCAAGCCGGTGGTGGCGATCTACAGCACCTTCCTGCAGCGCGGCTACGACCAGCTGATCCACGACGTCGCGATCCAGAACCTGCCGGTGGTGTTCGCGCTCGACCGCGCCGGCATCGTCGGCGCCGACGGCGCCACCCACTGCGGCGCCTTCGACATCGCGTACATCCGCTGCGTGCCCAACCTGAGCCTGATCGCGCCCGCCGACGAGGCCGAATGCCGGCGCGCGCTGACCACCGCGTTCCGCCAGGATCATCCGGTGGCGGTGCGCTACCCGCGCGGCACCGGCGTCGGCGCGGCGGTCGAACCGGCGCTCGACGAACTGCCCTGGGGCAAGGCCGAGCAGCGCCGCCGCACCACGCGCACCAGCGCTGCCGGCGGGCCGCGCGTGGCGATCCTCGCCTTCGGCACGCTGCTGTACCCGGCGCTGCAGGCGGCCGACGCGCTCGATGCCAGCGTGTTCAACATGCGCTTCGTCAAGCCGCTCGACGCCGAAGCGGTGCTGCAGGCCGCGCGCAGCCACGAGGCGCTGGTCACGATCGAGGAGGGCGCCGTGATGGGCGGCGCCGGCAGCGCGGTGGCCGAATGCCTGGCCGCCAACGGCGTCGCCGTGCCGCTGCTGCAGCTGGGGCTGCCCGACCACTTCGTCGAGCACGGCGACCCGGCCCAGCTGCTGGCGCAGTGCGGGCTCGACGCCGAGGGCATCGTGCGCGCGATCCAGCAGCGCTACGGCAGCCGGCTGACCGTGCTGCGGCCGGTGGCCGCGTGTTGAGCGCCCGCGGGGCCGGGTTGCGGCGCGCCTGCCCCGCGCTGGAGCCTGGCGGCCCGGAACGGCCGGCCCGGCGCGCGGGCCCGCGGCGCGGCCGCGTGATGCCCCTACGCCGGCCGACAATGCCTTCGGGTGCCATCCTCGTGCCGCGATGAACCAGCTGACCGAACTGCTGCACATCCCCGATACGCAAGGCGAGCGCGACGAGCGCCGCGTCGCGATCCAGCGCGTGGGCGTGCGCGGCGTGCGCTGGCCGCTGCAGCTGCGCGTGGCCGGCGCGGTGCAGAGCACCGCCGCGGTCTGGGACCTGGACGTGGCGCTGCCGGCCGAGCGCAAGGGCACCCACATGTCGCGCTTCCTCGCCTGGCTCGACGCGCTCGACGCGCCGCTCGACGCCGCCGCGCTGCGCGCGCGCCACGCGCAGATGCTCGAGCGGCTCGACGCCGAGGCCGCGCGGATCGAGGCGCGTTTCGCCTTCTTCCTGCGCAAGCGCGCGCCGGTGTCGGGCGTGGCCAGCCTGCTCGACTACGAAGGCGCGTGGATCGCCGAGACGCACGAGGGCGCGAGCCGCGTGTGGGCCGAGGTCGGCGTGCCGGTGAAGAGCCTGTGCCCGTGCTCGAAGGAGATCTCCGACTACGGTGCGCACAACCAGCGCTCGCTGGTGCGCATCCGGGTCGAGGTGCTGCAGCCGGTGGAGTGGCACGAACTGGTGCGCTTCGCCGAAGACCAGGCGTCGAGCGAGCTGTGGCCGCTGCTCAAGCGCGTCGACGAGAAGTGGGTCACCGAGCGCGCGTACGAGAACCCGAAGTTCGTCGAGGATCTGGTGCGCGACGTCGCGCTGGCGCTGAACCGCGACGCGCGCATTGGCCGCTACCGGGTCGAGGTCGAGAACTTCGAGTCGATCCACAACCACAGCGCGTACGCCTGCATCGAGCGCTGACGCACTGCCGGTGCACGAAGCCGCCGCCGCGATCGACGACCCGCTGCGCATGCGCAGCGCCGGGCCCGACCTGCTGTCGCTGGCGCTGATCGACGCACGCAACTGCACGCTGCGCTGGCTGGCGGCGTTCGAGCCGGTGCTGCCCGCGCTGGGGCCCAGCGCGCTGGCCGATCCGCCGCTGTGGCTGGTGGGCCATGCGGCCTGGTTCCAGGAGTACTGGATCGCGCGCCATGTGCAGCGCGGGCGCGGCGAGGCGGCCGACCGGCGCGGGCCGCACCTGGCATCGATCGAACGCGAGGCCGACGACTGGTTCGACCCCTCGGTGCATGACCGCGTGCAGCGCTGGCGCCTGGCCCTGCCCGAGCCGGCGGCGCTGCGCCAGTACCTGGTCGAGACCCTGGACGCGACGCTGGACCTGCTGGCGGCCGCCGGCGACAGCGACGCCGCGCTGTACGTGTTTCGCCTCGCGCTGCGCCGCGAGGACATCGTCGGCGAGGCGCTGGCGGCTGCGGCGCAGGCGCTGCAGCTGCCGCCGGACCCCGAGGCGCCGGCCCCCTGGCTGCCGCGCCCGGCGCGCGCCGGGCGCGAGCCCATAGGCTTTCCCGCGCAGCGCTTCACGCTCGGCTCGCCGCCGGGCGGGCTGGTGCCGGCCAACGAGCGCTGGGCGCACGAGGTCGCGTTGCCCGAGTTCGAGATCGACGCGCAGGCGGTGAGCTGGGCCCGCTACGCCGAGTTCGTGGTCGATGGCGGCTGCGACGAGCCGCAGTGGTGGAGCGCCGAGGGCTGGGCCTGGGTGCAGGCCGAGGCGCGGCGCGCGCCGCGCTACGTCGAGCAGATGCGCCAGGCGGTGCTGGTGCAGCGCCAGGGACAGATGCAGCGGGTCGGCCCGGCGCAGGCGGCGGTGCACGTCAGCCGGCACGAGGCCGAGGCCTGGTGCCGCTGGGCCGGCCGCCGGCTGCCGACCGAAGCCGAATGGGAGCTGGCCGCGCTGCAGGGCGCGCCGCGCGGCTTCGTCTGGGGCGACGTGTTCGAGTGGGTGCTGGGCAGCGCACGGCCCTATCCCGGCGGCGGCGAGGTGCCGCCCGGCTTCTCGCCGTTCCCCGAGCCGGGGCGCTGCGGCGTGCTGCGCGGCGCGTCGTGGATGACGCGGTCGCGCCAGCGCCATCCGCGCGCGCGCCGCTTCGCCGCACCCCATCGGGACGAGCTCTTCTGCGGCTTTCGCAGCTGCGCGCTCTGATCGGGGCTGCGCGCGGCCGCGCTGCGCCGCATCCGCCGCGCCACGGGGCCGTGGGGCCGACCTAGGGTTTGGCCGGTGTTGCCGGGGGCTTCGGCCGGCTCGGACAATGGGCCGGTTTGCCGCCTGCCGCCGGCCGGCAACTCACTTCGCAGAAGGAGACCCCCGTGAGCGTCCAACTATCCCTGACGGTCAACGGCCGCGCCGTGACCGCCAGCGTCGACCCGCGCACGCTGCTCGTGCAGCTGATCCGCGAGCAGCTGCAGCTGACCGGCACCCACGTCGGCTGCGACACCGCGCAATGCGGCGCCTGCACCATCCAGCTGAACGGGCGCGCGGTCAAGGCCTGCTCGATGCTCGCGATGCAGGCCCAAGGCGCGACCATCACGACGATCGAAGGCCTGGCCGTCGACGGCCGGCTGCACCCGATGCAGGAAGCCTTCCGCGAGTGCCACGGCCTGCAGTGCGGCTTCTGCACGCCCGGCATGGTGATGGCGGCGGTGCAGCTGCTGGACGACAACCCGCAGGCCAGCGAGGCGCAGATCCGCGAGGGCCTGGACGGCAACATCTGCCGCTGCACCGGCTACCACAACATCGTCAAGGCGATCCAGCACTGCCAGGCTGGCGCCAAGGCCTGACGCGAAGGAGACCGCCATGACCGACATCTCCAGCTCGCCGATCGGCCAGTCGCTGCGCCGCCGCGAGGATCTGCGCTTCCTGACCGGCGCCGGCCAGTACACCGACGACGTGGTGCTGCCCGGGCAGACCTACGGCTTCTTCGTGCGCTCGCCGTACGCGAACGCGCGCATCAAGGCCGTCAACCTCGACGCCGCCCGGGCGATGCCCGGCGTGGTGGGCATCGTCACCGGCGCCGACATCGCCGAAGCCAAGGTGGGCGGGCTGCCCTGCGGCTGGCTGATCCACAGCAAGGACGGCACGCCGATGAAGGAGCCGGCGCACCCGGTGCTGGCGCACGGCAAGGTGCGCTACGTCGGCGACGCGCTCGCGCTGGTGGTGGCCGAAACCTACCTGCAGGCGCGCGACGCCGCCGAGGCGGTGGAGGTCGACTACGAAGAGCTCGTGCCGGTGATCGACATCACCCAGGCCGCAGGTGCCGCCAGCTCGGTGCACGACGACGTGCCCGACAACGTCTGCTACACCTGGGGCCACGGCGACGCCGCGGCGGTCGATGCCGCCTTCGCCAAGGCGGCCAAGGTCAGCCGGCTCGAGTTCGCCAACAACCGGCTGATCCCCAACGCGATGGAGCCGCGCGCGGCCAACGCGCACTACACCCGCCACGACGACGGCTGGACGCTGTACGTCGCCAACCAGAACCCGCACGTCGAGCGGCTGCTGATGTGCGCCTTCGTGCTCGGCATCCCCGAGTCGAAGATGCGCGTGATCGCCCCCGACGTCGGCGGCGGCTTCGGCTCCAAGATCTTCCTGTACGCGGAGGAGACGGCGCTGGTGTTCGCCAGCAAGCGCCTGAACCGGCCGATCAAGTGGACCGCCGAACGCAGCGAGTCGTTCCTGTCGGACGCGCACGGCCGCGACCACGCGACCACCGCCGAGCTGGCGATGGACGCGCAGGGCAACTTCCTGGCGATGCGCGTGCACACCATCGCCAACATGGGCGCGTACCTGTCGACCTTCGCGTCGAGCGTGCCGACGATCCTGTACGCGACGCTGCTCGCGGGCCAGTACAAGACGCCGGCGATCTATGCCGAGGTCAAGGCGGTGTTCACCAACACCTCGCCGGTGGACGCGTACCGCGGCGCCGGCCGGCCCGAAGCGACCTATGTCGTCGAGCGGCTGGTCGAGACCGCTGCGCGCGACATGCAGATGGACCCGGCCGAGATCCGCCGCCGCAACTTCATCACCCAGTTCCCGTACGCGACGCCGGTGGGCCTGACCTACGACACCGGCGACTACGCGGCGCACCTGGACAAGGCGCTGCAGATCGCCGACGTGGCCGGCTTCGCCGCCCGCCGCGCGGCGTCCGAGGCCAAGGGGCTCAAGCGCGGGCTGGGCTACAGCTGCTACATCGAGGCCTGCGGGCTCGCGCCGAGCAACATCGCCGGCGCGCTCGGTGCGCGCGCCGGGCTGTTCGAGGCGGGCGAGGTGCGCGTGCACCCCACCGGCACGGTCACGGTGTTCACCGGCTCGCACAGCCACGGCCAGGGGCACGAGACCAGCTTCGCGCAGGTGGTGGCGGGCAAGCTCGGCATCCCGGTGGAATCGGTCGAGATCGTGCACGGCGACACCGGCCGCGTGCCCTTCGGCATGGGCACCTACGGCAGCCGTTCGCTGGCGGTGGGCGGCACCGCGATCGTCAAGGCGGTCGACAAGATCATCGCCAAGGGCAAGAAGATCGCCGCGCACCTGCTCGAGGCCGCCGACACCGACATCGACTTCGACGGCGGCGAGTTCCACGTCAAGGGCACCGACAAGAAGATCCCCTTCGGCCAGGTGGCGCTGACCGCGTATGTGCCGCACAACTACCCGCTCGACAAGCTCGAGCCCGGGTTGAACGAGAACGCCTTCTACGACCCGACCAACTTCACCTATCCGTCGGGCAGCTACGTGTGCGAGGTCGAGGTCGACCCCGAGACCGGCAAGACGCGGGTGGACCGCTTCACCGCGGTCGACGACTTCGGCAACCTCGTCAACCCGATGATCGTCGCCGGCCAGGTGCACGGCGGGCTGGCGCAGGGGATCGGGCAGGCGATGCTCGAAGCCTGCGCCTACGACGCCGAATCGGGCCAGCTGCTGACCGGCTCGTACATGGACTACGCGATGCCGCGCGCCGACGACCTGCCGAGCTTCACGATCGACCACACCGTCACGCCGTGCACGCACAACCCGCTGGGCGTCAAGGGCTGCGGCGAAGCCGGCGCGATCGGCTCGCCGCCGGCCTTCATCAACGCGCTGACCGACGCGCTCGGCGTGCGCGACATCGCGATGCCGGCCACGCCCGAGCGCGTGTGGCGTGCCGCCCGCGGCAAGGCCTGAGCACGGCGACGGACAAGGAGACCTGCACATGTACAGCTTCGACTACCAGCGCCCGGCCGACCGGGCCGCGGCCGCCGCCGCGATCCAGGGCGATGCCCGCTACCTGGCCGGCGGCCAGACGCTGATCCAGGCGATGAAGCTCCGCCTGTCGTCGGCCGAGCGGCTCGTCGACCTGGGCGCCATCGCCGACCTGAAGGGCATCACCGTCGCCGGCAACACCGTGACCATCGGCGCGATGACGCCGCACGCCGAAGTCGCGCGCTCGGCCGAGGTGCGCCGCGCGATCCCTGCACTGGCCGAGCTGGCCGGCAGCATCGGCGACGCGATGGTGCGCAACCAGGGCACGATCGGCGGCTCGGTGGCCAACGCCGACCCGGCGGCCGACTACCCGGCCGGCCTGCTGGGCTTGGGTGCGACCGTCAACACCGACCGGCGCTCGATTGCGGCCGACGACTTCTTCACCGGCATGTTCGAAACCGCGCTGCAACCGGGCGAGCTGATCGTGTCGGTCGCCTTCCCGGCGGCGCAGAAGGCGGCCTACGCGAAGTTCAAGCAGCCGGCATCGCGCTTCGCGCTGGTCGGCGTGTTCGTCGCCCAGACCGCGGGCGGCGTGCGCGTGGCGGCCACCGGCTGCAAGGGCAGCGTGTATCGCGTCGCCGAGCTCGAAGCGGCGCTGTCCAAGAGCTTCACCCCCGAAGCCGCCCGGGCGGTGCAGCTGTCGCCGGCCGGCTTCAACGCCGACCTGCACGCCAGCGCCGAGTACCGCGCCGCGATGCTCGGCGTGATGGCGGCGCGCGCGGTCGCGGCGGCCAACGCGCGCTGAGCACGCCGACCGCGCTGCGCTTGCGCACGCGCCGAGGGCCGTCCCGTCAGGGTCGGCCCTTCGCGCTTCAGGCCTGCTGCGGCAGGCGCAGAATGCCCAGACCGCCAGCCGCCGGACCTACCCCATGAGCTTGAGCCTGCCCGCCGACGTCGACGCGGTGATCGCGCTGCTCGCGGCCGAGAACTACGTGTGCGACCGCCAGCTCGCGACCGCGCTGTTCCTGAGCCTGAAGCTGCAGCGCCCGCTGTTCCTGGAAGGCGCGCCCGGCGTCGGCAAGACCGAGCTGGCCAAGGTGCTGGCGCGCGCGCTCGACACGCGGCTGATTCGCGTGCAGTGCTTCGAAGGCCTGGACATCGCGCAGACCGCCTACGAATGGAACATCGGCCGGCAGATGATCGAGATCCGCCTGGCCGAAGCCGCGCACGAAGTCGACCGCGAGGCGCTGGCGCGCAACCTGTATTCGCGCCGCATGCTGATCGAGCGGCCGCTGCTGCAGGCGCTGACGCAGACGCGCTCGCCGGTGCTGCTGATCGACGAGCTCGACCGCGCCGACGAGCCTTTCGACGCCTTCCTGCTCGAGGTGCTGGCCGAAAACCAGCTGACGATCCCCGAGTTCGGCACCGTGGTCGCGGCCGAGCCGCCGATCACGCTGATCACCAGCAACCGCACGCGCGAGGTGCACGATGCGCTCAAGCGTCGCTGCCTGTACCACTGGGTCGGTTTCCCGAGCGTCGAGCGCGAGCTCGAGATCGTGCGGCTGAAGGCGCCGGGCGCTTCCGAGCGGCTGTACCGCCAGGTGGTCGAATTCGTGCAGCGCATGCGTCGGCTCGACCTGTTCAAGTCGCCGGGCGTGGCCGAGACGATCGACTGGACCAACGCGCTGGTCGCGCTGAACACGATGCAGCTCGACCCGGCGAGCGTGCAGGACACGCTGGGCGTGCTGCTCAAGCACCAGGACGACCTGTCGAAGATGCAGGGCGGCGACACCGCCAAGCTGCTCGACGAGCTGCGCGCCAAGGCGCTGATGGACTGAGAGGCTGAGAGGCTTTCGCCCATGCCCGCTGTGTTTCGCTGCGTTTCGGGGCCGCTGAGGCAAAGCCGACAAGGGGGTGGCCGACTACGCTCAGCCAAATTCTTATTCGCTCCGTCGGCCACCCCCTTGCCGGCTTTGCCGGCACCGCCGGAGCGCTTCTTGGGCAAACCCCCACTGCGTCGAGCAGCGCGCGAACAGCGGTCTCGGCATACCACCGTCCGGGCCGACGGCGGGGTGGCCAACGGAGTGAATAAGAATTTGGCTGAACGGAGTTGGCCACCCCGTCGGCGGCCCCGTGCAGCACGTTTTCGCGTGGGAGCGACCGCACGCGGTGAAACGATGAACGACCGCAACGGGCCGACACCGGTCGGTGCCGTCGGGCATTTGGTGCGTCGCGAGTGCGCTTCGGCGCCATGGAGAGCTGCGGCGAAACGCTGCCCTGCGAAGGAGTGGTGCTGCGCAGAGCTTCGCCGGGGGCGGCATTCAGGCCTTTCCCTGCGTCAATCGCATGCCCTCCGTCGCTGCGCGGTGACTGAACCCACACCATGATCGCCGCCAACATCGTCCACTTCGCGCGCGTGCTGCGCGGCGCCGGCATGGCCATCGGGCCCGACCGGGTGCTCGCCGCGCTCGCCGCGGTGGAACTGGTGGGCATGGACCGGCGCGACGACGTGCGCGCCGCGCTGAGCGCGGTGATGCTCGAGCGCCACGAGCAGCAGGCGCTGTTCGACGCCGCCTTCGACACCTTCTGGCGCGACCCGAAGCTGCTCGAGCAGATGCTGTACCTGCTGCTGCCCAAGATCACCGGGCGCGGCGACAAGCTGCGGCCGCCGCGCGTCAACCGGCTGGCCGAGGCGCTGGCCGCGCCGCGCCGCGACGAGCCGCCGCCGCCGGGCGCGCCCGGCGAGGACGAGATCCAGTTCGAGACCCAGTTCACCTTCTCCGACCGCGAGCGCCTGAGCCAGGCCGACTTCGAGACGATGACCACTGCCGAGTTCGAGCTGGCCAAGAAACTCGCCGAGGAGCTGCCGCTGCCGATCGACCCGGTGCGCCGCCGCCGCCACGAGGCGGCGCCGCGCTTCGCGCAGGGCGCGCGCATCGACCTGCGCGCGACGATGCAGCGCATGGCGCGCCAGCCGCACACGCTCGAGCCCTGCTTCACGCGGCCGCGCGAGGAACCGCCGGCGATCGTGGTGCTGCTCGACATCTCCGGCTCGATGGACCGCTACTCGCGGCTGATGCTGCACTACGTGCACGGCCTCGCGCGGCGCGCGCTGCGCGTGCACCTGCTGACCTTCGGCACGCGGCTGACCAACATCAGCCGCTGCCTGCGCGAGCGCGACCCCGACATCGCGCTGCGCCTGGCCGACGAGCAGGTGCACGACTGGAAGGGCGGCACCCGCATCGCGACGGCGCTGCACGAGTTCAACCGCGTCTGGGCCAAGCGGCTGCTGGGCTCGAACGCGGCGGTGCTGCTGGTCAGCGACGGGCTCGACCGCGACGACCACGGCGGCCTGGGCGCCGCCGCCGCGCAGCTGCAGCGCATGGCGCACCAGCTGGTGTGGCTGAACCCGCTGCTGCGCTACGAAGGCTTCGAGCCGCGCGCCGCCGGCGTGCGCGCGATCCTGCCGCACGTGGACCGCTTCCTGCCGGTGCACAACCTCGCGAGCCTGGCCGACCTGGCGCGCGCGCTGCGCGCGCCGGCCGCGCCGATCCCGCTGCATTGACCTGGAAGAAGACCCGCCATGAACCTGCAAGGCGAACGCCTGATCCCCACCGGCCTCGACGCCACCTGGGCCGCGCTCAACGACCCCGAAGTGCTCAAGGCCTGCATCACCGGCTGCGAATCGCTCGAGCGCACGGCCGACGATGCCTTCGCCGCGCTGCTGGCGGTCAGGGTCGGCCCGGTGAGCGCGCGCTTCAAGGGCAACCTGAAGCTCAGCAACGTGGTGCCGCCGACGAGCTACACGATCCACTTCGACGGCCAGGGCGGCGTGGCCGGCTTCGGCAAGGGCTCGGCCGACGTCACGCTGGCGCCCGAAGGCGAGGGCACCCGGCTGAAGTACCAGGCGCACGCGCAGGTGGGCGGCAAGCTCGCGCAGGTCGGCTCGCGCCTGGTCGATGCGGCAGCGGCCAAGGTGGCCGAGGACTTCTTCAGCGCCTTCGAGGCCCGGCTGGCGCCGCCGGTGCCGGCAGCCGTCGAGAGCGGCCAGGTGCCGTTGCCGGCCGACATGCCCAAGGGCAACCGCGCGCTGTGGTGGGGCATCGCGGCATTGGTGCTCGTCTTGCTGTGGTGGTGGCTGCGGCGCTAGCCGGCGCAACGGCAGCCGGGGACAATCGGCCCGTGGCGGCCAAGAAGGGAGATCCGATGCTGCGATCCGCGTTCACCGGCCTGGCGCTGGCGCTCGGCGCGGCGCTGGCCCTGGCACAGACGGTGCCCAAGCCCTTCCTGGGCAACTGGAAGGTCGAGTGGCAGACCGAGCGGCAGAGCTACAGCGCGGTGATGGAGGTCACCGAGACCGGCGGCAGCTGGCAGACGGCGGCGACGAGCCGCGCCAATCCGTGCTGGGGGCGCAAGGTGCCGATGCGGCACGACAGCGTCACCCCGGGCAGCCTGGACATCACGCTGATGTTCTCCGACGTGATTGCGGACTGCAAGAACGCCACCGTCAAGCTGCGGCTCGACGACCAGGGCAATGTCAGCGGCAAGCGCAGCGGCTTCGACTTGCAGATGAAGCGCGACTAGCGGCGCCGCCTCCAACGAGGAATCGGTCATGGACAGTCTGGACCTGCAGGTGTTGAGCCAGGCGCGCGCCTGGTTCGGCGAAGGCCACAAGGTGTGGCTGGTCACGGTGCTCGAAACCTGGGGCAGCGCGCCGCGCCCGCCGGGTGCGTTGCTGGCGCTGCGCGACGACGGCGCGGTGGTCGGCTCGGTGTCGGGCGGCTGCGTCGAGGACGACCTGATCGAGCGCGTGCGCCACGGCGAGCGCGTGGGCAAGCCGTCGCTGGTGACCTACGGCGTCACCAAGGAGGAGGCGGCGCGCTTCGGCCTGCCCTGCGGCGGCACGCTGCGGCTGGTGCAGGAGCCGCTGCAAAGCGGCGACTGGATCGACCAGATCCTGGCGCGCACCGCGCGGCACGAACTGGTCGCGCGCACGCTCGACCTGGACAGCGGCGCGGTCGCCGTCGGCGCCGCGGCGCGCGGCGAGGCCTTCAGCTTCGACGGCCGCACCCTGCGCGCGCTGTTCGGCCCGCGCTGGCGGCTGCTGATCGTCGGCGCCGGCCAGTTGTCGCGCGTGCTCGCGCCGATCGCGCAGGCGCTCGATTTCGAGGTGATCTGCTGCGATCCGCGCGAGGAATACAACATCGGCTGGGACATCCCGAACACGATCTTCAGCCGCACGATGCCCGACGACCTGGCGCAGGAGCTCAGGCTCGACGCGCACAGCGCCGTGGTCGCGCTCACCCACGACCCCAAGCTCGATGACCTGGTGCTGCTCGAGGCGCTGAAGTCGCCGGCCTTCTACATCGGTGCGCTCGGCTCGCGCGGCAACACCGCCCGGCGCAAGCAGCGGCTCGCCGAGTTCGACCTGACGCCTGCCGAGATCGGCCGGCTGCACGGCCCGATCGGCCTGCACCTGGGCGCGAAGACGCCGGCCGAGATCGCGGTGTCGATCGCCGCCGAGATGGTGGCGGTGCGCAACGGCGTCGCGCTGGTGCAGAAGAAGGAAGGCTCGGCGCAGCCGCCATCGCACGAAACCCCGGCCGGCGCCGTCTGCGGCGTCTGAACTGCGGCGTTTGAATCACGGCGCCTGATTCACGGCGCCTGACGCGGCGCCTGACGCGGCGCCCGGCGGGGCTGCCCGAGCCGGCACCGGGCAACGGCGCGTTGCCGCTTCAGCGCCGCGGCGTGCGAAAGCGCCACCACGGCAGCGCGCGCGTCAGCGACAGCACCTGGCCGGCGGCCGGCGCCGGCGCGTAGCCGGCGCGGCCGCTGGTGGCCTGCTGCCACGCCGGCGACGCAAGCACTTCGCGCAGCGCGCGCAGACCCGGCTGCTCGAGCGTGTCGGCCAGGCACACGAGGAAATACTCTTCCTCGACCAGCGGCACGAAGCCCAGGCCCTCGGCTCGGGCGGCCGCCTCCAGCCCCAGCGCCGCGTCGGCCCGCCCCGACGCGACCGCGGTGGCCACCGCCACGTGGCTGTTCTCGACCGCCGTGACGCGCATCGCTGTGGCCGCGTCCAGCCCCGCCGCCAGCGCCAGGTGCTCGGCCAGCAGGTGGGTGCCCGAGCCGGGCTCGCGGCTGGCCAGCCGCAGCCGCCGCCGGGCCGCGTCGGCCAGGCTGGCGATGCGCAGCGGGTTGCCCGGCGCGACCATCAGCCCCTGCGTGCGGCGCATGCAGCCGATCAACTTGTGCCGGCCCGGCACCAGCAGCGGCTTGAGCGCCTGCGCATAGTGGTCGCTGCGGTCCAGCAGCAGCGGTGCGTGGAAACCGGCAACCACACAGCGCCCCTGCGCCAGCAGGCGCAGCGCTTCCAGGCTGCCGGCGAACTGCAGCGCCAGGTGCAGCCGCTGCTGCTGCGCGGCCAGCACCTGCAGCGCCGGCAGCAGCAGGTCGTGGCTGGCGGCGACGCGCAGCACCTGGCAGGAGCCGTCGAGCGCCTCGTCGAGCACGCGCTGCAGCTCGTGGCGCAAGGCCTCGATGTGCGGCGCCATGCGCACCCGCGCCTGGCGCTCGGCCCACAGCAAGCGCTCGGCAAAGGGCGTCAGCCGCGCCGGCTGGCCGCGCGCCCAGACCACCAGCGGCTCGCCGAGCCGGTCTTCCCACGCCTTCAGTTGCCCCCACAGGTGGCGGTACGACAGGCCGAGCGCGACGGCCGCCTGCTGGATCGAGCCGGCCGCGGCCAGTGCCGACAGCAGGTCGAACAGTGGGTTGTCGACCTCTGCGCCCTGCTGGCCGGCACCGCCGTAGCGGTATTCGAGCTGGATGCCGCGGTTCTTCATCTCGGGGCGCGAGCTTACCCGGCGCCGCAGCCGCGCGCGGCGCGCAGGCTGCTATCGCCCGGCGTTCGGGAAGAACAGCTGCTCGCCGCCGATCTTGTACGCGGCGATCGCCTGCTGCCCGGCCGGCGACACCACCCAGTCGGCGAACTGCTGCGCCAGCGCCGCCTTCGCGTGCGGATGCTTGGCCGGGTTGACCACCATCACGCCGTACTGGTTGAACAGCGCCTGGTCGCCTTCGACCAGGATCGTCAGGTCGCCGCGGTTCTTGAAGCTCAGCCAGGTGCCGCGGTCGGACAGCACGTAGGCGTTGGTGGCCGCCGCCATGTTCAGCGCCGGGCCCATGCCGCAGCCGCAGTCCTTGTAGCCGGCCGGCCGCGCCGCGGCGATGTCGATGCCGGCGCGCTTCCACTGGCGCAGCTCGGCGCTGTGGGTGCCGCTCTTGTCGCCGCGCGACACGAAGGGCTGGCCGGAGGCGGCGATTCTCTTCAGCGCCGCGGCGATGTCGTGGCCCTTCACGCCGGCCGGGTCGGCCTTCGGCCCGATCAGCACGAAGTCGTTGTACATCACGTTGCGCCGCTCGGTCGCGAAGCCTTCGGCGACGAACTTCTCCTCGGCGGCGGTGTCGTGCACGAACACGATGTCGGCGTCGCCGCGGCGCGCCTGGTCCAGCGCCTGACCGGTGCCGACCGCGACCACGCGCACGTCGATGCCGGCGGCCTGCTTGAAGGCCGGCAGCAGGTGCGCGAACAGCCCCGACTGCTCGGTCGAGGTGGTCGAGGCCATCACGATGAAGCGCGCGTCCTGGGCGCGTGCGGGGGGCGCCTGGAGGGCCAGCCCGATGCCGGCGATGGCGAGCAGCGCGCCGATCAGGCGGCGGCGAAGGTTCAATTGGCCCATGTCAGTTCTCCTTTCAGGAATCGGGTGGCCGCCTCGGGCAGGGCAGCCCCTTCGAAGAAGCGCCCGACCTCGAGGTCGGCCAGCAGCCGGCCTTCGTCGAGGAAGATGACGCGCGATGCCAGGCGGCGCGCCTGGCGCAGGTCGTGGGTGCTCATCACCAGCGTCAGGTCGGGGCCCGCGGTGGCGGTGATCAGCGCCTCGATCTCGCGCTTGGCGCCGGGGTCGAGGCTGGCGGTCGGCTCGTCGAGGAACAGGATGTCGGGTTGCAGCGCGAAGGCGCGCGCCAATGCCAGCCGCTGCTGCTGGCCGCCGGACAGCTCGCGCGCGCGGCGCCGCGCCAGGCCCCCGAGGCCGACGCGCTCGAGTGCGGCGGCGCTGCGCTGCGCGTGCTCGCGCCGCGGCACGCGCTGCAGCCACATCCCGACGCGCACGTTCCACTGCACCGACAGGTGCAGCAGGAACGGCCGCTGGAACAGCATCGCGCAAACCGGCTCGCGGCCCTCGGGCTTCAGCGGGTGCACACGGCGCTCGCCCTCGTGCGCGAGCAGGCCGTGCATCAGCCGCAGCAGCGTCGTCTTGCCCGAGCCGTTGGGGCCCACCATCACCAGCCGCTCGCCGCGGTGCAGCGCCAGGTCGATGCCCTGCAGCGCGCGCGTCGCGCCGAAGCTCACGCCGGCGCGGCGCAGCGTGATCAGCGGCGGCGTGCCGCCCGGCGCCGTCATCCGAAGGCCTGCAACGGCGTGCGCGTGCCGCGCCACTGCAGCAGGCCGATCGCCACGTTGACCACGCCGGTCACGCTCAGCAGGATCAGGCCCAGCGCCAGCGCCAGCGGCAGGTCGCCCTTGCTGGTCTCGAGCGCGATCGTCGTCGTCATCACCCGGGTCACGCCGTCGATGTTGCCGCCGACGATCATCACCGCGCCGACTTCGGCGATCGCGCGCCCGAAGGCGGTGAGCAGCACCGTCAGCAGCCCGAAGCGCTCGTGCACCAGCAGCAGCAGCGCGGTGGCCGGCGCGCCGGCGCCGAGCGATTGCAGCTGGTCGCCGCCTTCGGCCAGCGACGCCAGCAGCTGGCGCCGCGTCAGCGCGGCGATCAGCGGCACCACCAGCACGCTCTGCGCGACCACCATCGCCGCCGGCGTGAACAGGATGCCGTACTGGCCCAGCGGCCCCTGGCGCGACAGCAGCAGGTACACCAGCAGGCCGACCACCACCGACGGCATGCCCAGCAGCGTGTTGACGATCACGATCAGCGCGTGCTGCCCCGGGAAGCGGCTGACCGCCAGCGCCGCGCCGAGCGTGATGCCGAAGCCGGCGCCGATCAGGCAGGCCGTGCCGCTGACCTGCAGCGACAGCAGCGCCGTGCGCCACAGCGTCGGGTCGCCGCCGGCGGCCAGCGCGACCGCGGTGCGCAGGCTGTCGATCACGGTCGACATGGGCGGCGGCTGCGGGCTGCGGCAGCGGACAAGGGAGCGGACAAGGGACGGGGCAAGGGACTGGGCAAGGGATCGGGCCAGGGATCAGACCAGGGATCGGGCAAGGGATCGGGCAAGGGATCGGACGGAGACGCACACGGCCGATCGGGCCCGGGCGGCAGCGGCACGCAGCCGCATTGTTCCGGCGCGGCCGCGGTTGCGCGATATGTCGGCGCCTGCATAGCCGCGCGCGCTACAGTGCAACGCCCCGATTCCCCGGGCCAGTCCCGCCGCCGCAATGCCCGCACCTGCCCGCCGCAGCGCCGACGCCGAGCGCCTGTTCGCGGTGGCGGTGCGCACCGTGCACCTGGCGGCGGTGGTCGCGCTCGGCGCGGCGCTGCTGGGCGCGCCGCTGGCGCTCGCCGGGCCGGCCGCAGCGGCAGTCGGCAGCGGCGTGCTGCTGCTGGCGATGGACCTGCGCGCCCGGCGCATCCGCCTGGGCGAGCTCGCCGGCTGGGTGGTGCTGGCGAAGCTGGCGGCAGTCGGCTGGATCGGCTTCAACGCCGCCGGCGCAGCGGTCGCGCTGCCGGTGTTCTGGGGCCTGCTCGTGGCCTCGTCGCTGAGCGCGCACCTGCCCAAGGGCGTGCGTCACTGGCGGCCGGGAGTCTCCAGCGCGCGTGCCAGCAAGGCCGGCAGGCCCGGATAGTCGCCGGCGGCGAGCGCGAACTTGCGCGCATTGCGGCCGCGCCGCTCGCCGCAGCGCAGCGCCTGCGCGAAGCCCGGGCCGTTGACCACCCAGCTGCCGCCGACGTCGGTCACGCCGGCCGCGAACAGCGCATCGGGCAGCAGCCCCGCGCTCGGGCCGATCAGCGCGAAGCGCGTGGCCCGCGCCGCCGCCGCGCGCATCCGCGCCAGCGTGCCGTTGAGCAGCAGCGTGCCGGTGGCGATGACCTTGTCGCAGCCGGCGAGCGCGCCCGCATCGGTGGTCACGGTGTAGCCGTCGCGCTCGCCCGCCAGGTCCTCGCGCAACTCGACCACGACCAGCTCCGCGCCGGTCGCGACGATCGCGTCCAGCAGCGGCCCGAAGTGGCCGATCATGCCGATGCGCTCGCCGGCGCGCGGCGCGATCGAGCCGATCGAGTCGCCCGCGGCGGGCGGCTCGTAGCCCACGCGCGCGAACAGCCACGCAGTCAGCGCGTTGGCCGTGGCCAGGCCGAGCGTGCGCGCCAGGCCGCCGTCGGCCGCGGGCGGCGCCGCCAGGCCCGCGGCCAGCGCCAGCGCGTCGGCCCCGGCCAGATCGCGCGCGTCGCGGTGCAGTCGCGGCAGCTCGTCGCCGAGCAGCACGTAGGACAGCCCGATCGAGCCGTCGTCGAGCTCGATCGCGCACGACTCGCCGGTGTGCGCGCCGCCGGCGGCCAGCGGCGGCAGGATCAGCGCACGCACGCGCGGCGCGCCGCCGAGCCGCTGCGCGGCATCGGCGAGCAGGGCCAGCGTGGCGGCCTCGGGGTTCGGTTCGCGGCGGGTCGGCTCGGCATGCATGCCGGCGATTGTCCGCCGCACGGCGGGGCGCGCTGCGCGCGTCAGCCGTTGCTGGTGGCGCGCACCTCCTCGATCGTCGTCACGCCGGCCCAGACCTTGTCGATGCCGTCCTGACGCAGCGTGCGCAGCCCTTCGCCGAAGGCGCTGCGCAGCATCTCGTCGGGGCGCGCGCCGGTCTGGATCTGCTGGCGCAGCTGGCGGCTGACCACCAGAAGCTCGTGCAGCCCGGCACGCCCGCGCAGCCCGCTGCCGTCGCAGTGCGCGCAGCCGGGCGCGTGGTGGTGCATCAGCCGCCCGCCCTGGCCGAAGCGTTCGAGCCAGCCCTGCAGCACCGCGTCGCGGCCCGGGCAGCCGGGCGCGTCGCCGAAGGCGTGCAGGTAGTCGGCCAGCAGTTCGTCGACCTGCGCGGGCGTGGCCGCTGCCGATTGCACGCACTTGCCGCACAGCCGCCGCACCAGCCGCTGCGCCAGCACCGCGAGCAGCGAATCGGCAAAGTTGAACGGGTCCATGCCCATGTCGAGCAGCCGCGTGACCGTCTCGACCGCGCTGTTGGTGTGCAGCGTGCTCATCACCAGGTGGCCGGTGAGCGAAGCTTCGACTGCCATCTGCGCGGTCTCGCGGTCGCGGATCTCGCCGACCATGATCACGTCCGGGTCGGCGCGCAGGAAGGCGCGCAGCGCCTTGGCGAAGGTCCAGTCGATCTTCGGGTTGACCTGCACCTGGCGCATGCCGGCCTGGGTGATCTCCACCGGGTCTTCGGCGGTCCAGATCTTGCGGTCGGGCCGGTTGATGTGGCCGAGCACCGAGTGCAGCGTCGTCGTCTTGCCCGAGCCGGTGGGGCCCACGCACAGCAGCATGCCGTAGGGCCGCTGCGATGCCGCCTTGACCGCGCGCAGGTTGTCCGGGGAGAGGCCCAGGCTGTCCAGCGGGATCGGCTTGGCCGAGGCCAGCAGCCGCAGCACCGCGTCTTCCAGCCCGTTGGCAGTGGGGATCGTCGCCACCCGCAGCTCGAGCCGCGAGCCCGGCATGAAGCGGCCGAAGTTGATCTTGCCGTCCTGCGGCTTGCGGCGCTCGCTGATGTCCAGGTCGCACATGATCTTGATGCGGGCGATCAGCGCGCTGCGGTAGGTGTGCGGCAGCTCCAGGTAGGGCTTGAGCGCGCCGTCGCGGCGAAAGCGGATGCGCACCTTGTCGCGCCCCGGCTGGCATTCGATGTGGATGTCGGACACGCCCTGCGCCTGCGCCTCGGCGATCATCGAGTTGATCAGCCGCACCAGCGAGTTGTCCGACTGCTCGATCGGCGACTCGTCGCGGTCGGCGGCGTCGCTGCCCTGCTGCTGCTCGAGCGTGGCGAGCAGCTTGCCGGCTTCCTCCATCTCCAGCTCGGCGCCGGCGGCGTCGCCGCGCGTGCCGCTGCCGGCGCCGATGCGCTCGTAGGCGCGCGGCACCGCTTCGTGCAGCAGGTTCGCGCGCGCCAGCACCGGCACGATCTTGGCCTGCGCGGCGAACTCCAGCTCGTCGCGCACGTCGGGCCGCGACGGGTCCTCGACGGCGACGATCAGCCGCCCGCCGCGCAGCAGCAGCGGCAACGCCGGCACGCGCTGCGCCACCGCGAAGGGCAGCCGCGCGAGCGCGTCGGCCTCCACCGGGAACTGGGCGACGTCGACCAGCGGATAGCCCATCTTGCGTGCCAGCGCCGTCTGCAAGTCCTGGCGCGACACCAGCCCGCGGCGCACCAGCAGCTCGCCCAGCGGCACGCTGCGGTCTTCGCGCTGCTGCGACAGCGCCGCGTCGAGCTGCGCCTCGTCGATGAAGCCCAGCGCGATCAGCGCTTCGCCGATGCGCACCATCGGCATGCGCGCCTGCTCGACGATCGCCTGCTCCAGCTCCTCGGGGCTGACCACCTGGCGGGTCAGCAGCAGCTCGCCCAGCTTGCGGCTGCGCAGCGCCTGCTGCTCGGCCAGCGCCTGCTCGATCTGCTGCGGCGTGGCCGCGCGCTGCTCGACCAGCACCTCGCCCAGGCGCGGGCCGATCTCGAAGCCTTCGAGGGCCGGCCGCGGCACGAAGCAGCGCTGCACCTGGCCGCGCGCGTCCAGCGGCGCGAACAGGAACAGCCCCGCTTCGGTCTCGACGTGGCCGAGGCTCGGCATCTCGAAGGGCTCGGCGTCCTTGAGCCGCACCTTCGCCGGCGCGGCGGGGTGCCGCTGCGCCAGCGCCTGCGCACCGGCGTCGTCCAGCGGCAGCAGCGGCCGCACCAGCGTCATCCGGCGGAACTGGCTGAAGCGCAGCGGGATCGGGATGCGCGCCGGCGGGATCTTCACCTGCGCGATGCCGGCCGCCGGGTCGAACGCGAGCAGCGTGCCGTTCATCAGCCGGCCTTTCAGGCCTTCGATCCTGCAGGGCTCGGGTTCGGTGAAGGGCTGCGGCGCCGCGTAGCAGGGCAGCGGCGGCGTCGGCCATGCGAAGGTCGGGCCCTCGGCGGCGCCGCCCGGTGCGGGTTCGAGGGGCGCCAGCGACAGCGGCGGGGTTGACAGGTCGGTCATGGCGGCAGCCTTTGCTCGGCGCGTGGCGATGCGTGGCGCCGCGGCCGGCGCACTTCCACCCGCACGATCCTAGGCGCCGCCCGGCGCCGGCGAAGCCGCGAATAGGCGCTGCAGCGCGGCGGAATTCGGCGCCATGCGGGGGGTCGGCATCCGCCTGGCGTCGTGCGGCGGTCGCCTTGACGGCTTCTTGATGCCGCGCCGCACGATCTTGGCAACGCCTTGATGGCGTGCCCTGCAGCATTCGACCCGTGCCTGGGACGATCGTCGCGGCCTGCATTCGCGGGCCGGTCTTCCCGGCGGCCGCAACGCAAGACCCCGCATGACACTCGCCCTGATCCACTGGCTGGCCGGCATCGGCGCCCTGACGCTGTTCGTGTACCTGGGCTTCGCGCTGTTGCGGCCCGAGAAGTTCTGAGCACGGGGCGCGCGATGCTGGACGTCGTCTTCGTGGGCCTGACGCTCGTGTTCTTCGCCGCCGCCGCTGCCGGCGTGCTGGCGCTGCGGCATCTGTAGGGGCAACGCATGATGGGGCTGAACCTGCTGTCGTTCGCCGTCGTGCTGGCGGTGATGACCGCGCTCGCGGTCGGGATGGGCCGCTGGCTCGCGCACGTCTTCGAGGACGGCGCGCACTGGCGGGTCGAGCGCCTCAGCTACCGCGCGCTCGGCGTCGATCCGGCCGAGCGCATGGGCTGGGCGCGCTACGGCCTGGCGCTGCTGCTGTCGAACGCGACGATGATGCTGCTGGCCTACCTGGTGCTGCGGCTGCAGGCGGCGCTGCCGCTGAACGGGCTCGGCAACCCGGCGCAGGCGCCCGACCTGGCGTTCAACACCGCCGCGTCCTTCATCACCAACACCAACTGGCAGGCCTACGGCGGCGAGACCAGCCTGTCCAACGCCACACAGATGCTGGCGATCACCTTCCTGATGTTCGCCGGCGCGACTGCCGGCGTCGCCGCGGCGGCCGGCTTCGTGCGCGCGCTGGCGCGCTCCGGCAGCCGCGACCTGGGCAACTACTGGGTGGACTTCATGCGCGTGCTGTGGCGGGTGATGCTGCCGCTGTGCTTCGCGATGGCGCTGGTGTACGTGTGGCAGGGCATGCCGCAGACGCTGGGCAGCGCCGCCGTCGCGGTCACGCTCGAGGGCGCGAAGCAGCCGCTGGTGCTCGGCCCGGTCGCCGGCTTCGAGACGATCAAGCACATCGGCACCAACGGCGGCGGCTTCTTCAACGCCAATGCCGCGCACCCGTTCGAGAACCCGACGCCGCTGACCAACACGCTGCACGTGCTGTCGATGCTGCTGATCCCGTCGGCGCTGACCGTTGCCTTCGGCACGCTGCTGGGTGCCAGGCGGCAGGGCTGGGTGTTCTTCGGCGCCTTCCTGATCATGTTCGTCGGCTTCCTGGCGCTGATCTGGGGCGCCGAGCAGGCCGGCAACCCGCTGCTCGAGCGCGCCGGTGCCGACCAGCGGCCCACGGCCGCGCAGCCCGGCGGCAACATGGAAGGCAAGGAGATGCGCTTCGGCATCGCCGGCACCGCGCTGTTCGCGACCACCACCACGGCGGCCACCACCGGCTCCGTGAACGCGATGCACGACTCGCTCACGCCGCTGGGTGCCGCCGTGCCGCTGGCCCAGATGATGCTGAACTGCGTCTTCGGCGGCGACGGCGTGGGCTTCATCAACCTGATCCAGTACGCGATCCTCACCGTGTTCCTGGCCGGCATGATGATCGGCCGCACGCCCGAGTTCCTGGGCAAGAAGATCGAGGCGCGCGAGATCAAGCTGGTGATGCTGTCGGTGCTCGCGCACCCGGTCTCGATCCTGGGCTTCACCGCGCTCGCCTGCCTGTGGCCCGACACCCCGGCGAGCCTGGGCAACCACGGCCCGCGCGGCTTTGCCGAGGTGCTGTACGCCTACACCTCGGGCACGGCCAACAACGGCTCGGCCTTTGCCGGGCTGAACGCGAACACGCCCTTCTTCAACACCACGATCGGCCTGGCGATGCTGGTGGGCCGCTACCTGACGCTGCTGCCGATGCTGGCCGTGGCGGGCTCGCTGGCTGCCAAGAAGGCGGTGCCGGCAGGCCCGGGCACCTTCCCGACGGCCACGCCGCTGTTCATGGGCCTGCTGGTATTCGTGGTGCTGGTGGTCGGCGGCCTGACCTTCCTGCCGGCGCTGGCGCTGGGCCCGGTGGTCGAGCAGCTGCAGATGCTCTCCGGCCACTCGTACCCATGACGGCGGCACCCATGACGACCGCAGCCATGAAGCAGGACACGCGATGAACGACACCCATGCCGCCGCCGCCGCAGCGACGGCGCCGGCCGCCGCACCGGCCGCGTCGCCGGCCGCCTCGCCGCTGGCCGGCCTGGCCGGCCCGTGCGTGCGCGGCGCCGTGTTCGTGGCGCTGATCACCGGCCTGGCGTATCCGCTGGCGCTGACCGGCGTCGCGCAGCTCGTGCTGCCGCACCAGGCGGGCGGCAGCCTGATCGAGCGCGGCGGCACCGTCGTCGGGTCGGCCCTGATCGGCCAGCCCTTCAGCGACGCGCGCCACTTCCACCCGCGCCCGAGCGCCACCACCGCGCCCGACCCCGACGACCCCGCGAAGAGCGTCGAGGCGCCGTACAACGCCGGCGCCTCGGGCGGCAGCAACAAGGGGCCGACCAACCAGGCGCTGGTCGACACGGTCGCGGCGCGCGTGGCCGCGTACCGCGCGGCCAACGGGCTGGCCGGCGACGCGCCGGTGCCGGTCGATGCGGTGACCGCGTCGGGCTCGGGGCTCGATCCGCACATTTCGGCGGCCAACGCGCAGGCGCAGGCGGCGCGGGTCGCGCGTGCGCGCAGCCTGGACGCCGCGCAGCTGCGGCGGCTGGTCGATGCCCACACCGAAGGGCGCACCTTCGGGCTGCTGGGCGAGCCGCGCGTCAACGTGCTGCGCATCAATCTGGCGCTGGACGACCTGGCGGGCGGCGCCGGGCCCGCGCCCCAGGCGGGCCGCTAGGCCGCGACCGGAAGACCGACCATGTCCGACAAGAAGGCACTGCCGCTGTTCGACCGGGCGCTCGTGCGCGCCGCCGCCGCCGATGCGCTGCGCAAGCTTTCGCCGCGCGCCCAGTGGCGCAACCCGGTGATGTTCGTGGTCTACCTCGGGGCGATGCTCACGGTCGCGCTCTTCGTCCAGGCGCTCGGCGGGCAGGGCGAGGAGCCGGCGGGCTTCATCCTCGCGATCGCGCTGTGGCTGTGGTTCACGGTGCTGTTCGCCAACTTCGCCGAGGCGCTGGCCGAAGGGCGCAGCAAGGCCCAGGCCGCCAGCCTGCGCGGCCTGAAGCGCCAGACCTGGGCCAAGAAGCTGCTGCGCGGCCCGTACGAACCGCCGCACCGGCGCACCGAGCTGCAATGGGCGCCGATCGAGGCCGACAGCCTGCGCAAGGGCGACATCGTGCTGATCGAGGCCGGCGACGTGGTGCCGGCCGACGCCGAGGTGATCGACGGCGTGGCGTCGGTGGACGAGTCGGCGATCACCGGCGAATCGGCGCCGGTGATCCGCGAATCCGGCGGCGACTTCAGCGCGGTCACCGGCGGCACGCGCGTGCTGTCGGACTGGATCGTCGCGCGCGTGGCGGTCAACCCGGGCGAGACCTTCGTCGACCGCATGATCGCGATGGTCGAGAACGCCAGCCGCCGCAAGACGCCCAACGAGATCGCGCTGACGATCCTGCTGGTCGGGCTGACGCTGCTGTTCCTGCTGGTGATCGTGACGCTGCGGCCGTATTCGGCCTTTGCGGTGGCGCAGGCGGGCAGCGGCACGGTGGTCAGCCTCACGGTGCTGGTGGCGCTGCTGGTGTGCCTGATCCCGACCACCATCGGCGGGCTGCTCAGCGCGATCGGCGTGGCCGGCATGAGCCGGATGATGCAGGCCAACGTGATCGCCACCTCGGGCCGCGCGGTCGAGGCCGCGGGCGACGTGGACGTGCTGCTGCTGGACAAGACCGGCACCATCACGCTGGGAAACCGCCAGGCCGCGGCCTTCCTGCCGGCCGAGGGCGTGAACGAGCGCCAGCTCGCCGACGCCGCGCAGCTGGCGTCGCTGGCCGACGAGACGCCCGAGGGCCGCAGCATCGTCGTGCTGGCCAAGCAGCGCTTCAACCTGCGCGAGCGCGACGTGCTCAGCCTCGGTGCGCAGTTCGTGCACTTCAGCGCGCAAACGCGGATGAGCGGCGTCGACCTGCAAGACGGCCGCGCGCTGCGCAAGGGTGCAGCCGAGACGATCCGCGCGCACGTGCAGGCCCAGGGCGGGCGCTTCCCGCCCGGCCTGCAGCAGGTGGTCGAGGAAGTCTCGCGCCGCGGCAGCACGCCGCTGGTGGTGGCCGAGGGCGCGCAGGCGCTGGGCGTGGTCGAGCTCAAGGACATCGTCAAGGGCGGCATCAAGGAGCGCTTCGCCGAGCTGCGCCGCATGGGCATCCAGACGGTGATGATCACCGGCGACAACCGCCTGACGGCGGCCGCGATCGCCGCCGAGGCGGGCGTGGACGACTTCCTCGCCGAGGCCACGCCCGAGGCCAAGCTGGCGCTGATCCGCGAGCACCAGGCGCGCGGCCAGCTCGTCGCGATGACGGGCGACGGCACCAACGACGCGCCGGCGCTGGCGCAGGCCGACGTGGCGGTGGCGATGAACACCGGCACCCAGGCCGCCAAGGAGGCCGGCAACATGGTCGACCTCGACAGCAACCCGACCAAGCTGATCGAGATCGTCGAGACCGGCAAGCAGATGCTGATGACCCGCGGCTCGCTGACCACCTTCAGCGTCGCCAACGACGTGGCGAAGTACTTCGCGATCATCCCGGCGGCCTTCGTCGGCACCTACCCGCAGCTCGGCGCGCTGAACGTGATGGCGCTGGCCAGCCCGTCGTCGGCGATCCTGTCGGCGGTGATCTTCAACGCGCTCGTCATCGTGTTCCTGATCCCGCTGGCGCTGAAGGGCGTGCGCTACCGCGCCGTCGGCGCGGCCGTGCTGCTGCGGCGCAACCTGCTGATCTATGGCCTGGGCGGCGTGATCGTGCCGTTCATCGGCATCAAGCTGATCGACCTGGCCATCGCCGCGATGGGCCTGGCCTGAGAGGCTGAGAGCACAGCCGCGCCCGCCATGACGCACTGGTACGAAGCCCTGGCCGCCGTGGCCGTCGTGGCGATCCCGCTGCTGCTGGCCGGGTGGCTGCTGGGCCGCAACCCGGACGGCTGCCGGCGGCCGCGCCGAAGGCGCCCGCCCGAGGCACCCCCCCGATGATCATGCGCGCATCCCGTCCGATCCTGTGCGCCTGCGTGCTGGCAGCCGGCGCGGCGCATGCCGACCCGGGCGTGTCGGCCAACCTGAACCTGGTCAGCGACTATCGCTTTCGCGGCATCGACCAGACCTGGGGCCGGCCGGCGCTGCAAGGCGGCGTGGATTGGGCCGGCTTCGGCGGCTGGTACGCCGGCCTGTGGGCGAGCAACGTCAGCCGGCGCTCGTACCCGGGGGGCGGCGTCGAGATCGACCTGTACGCCGGTTTCAACGGCAGCTTCGGCGACGGCGGCAGCTTCACGGCCGGCGTCTACGGCTACCTGTATCCGGGTGCCAACCTGCGCGACGCCGACTGCCCGTCGGCGGCGTTCGCGCCGCCGTGCGGCGCGCTGCCCAGCCAGCGCTGGAACACGCTGGAGCTGAACGCCGGCATCGGCTGGCACTGGCTGGCCTACAAGCTGTCGGTCTCGGTCACCGACTACTTCGGAGCGATGGCGCGCGTCGGCTACAGCGGCGGCACGCGCGGCACGCTCTATCACGACCTGAGCGCCACGGTGCCGCTTCGCGATCGGCTGAACCTGATCCTGCACGCCGGCTGGACCGACATCCGGGCCACCTTGAACGGCTGGGATCCGAGCTACGCCGACTGGCGCGCAGCGCTGGCCCTGAGCCTGGACGGCGGCTGGAACGGCTCGATCGGCGTGGTCGGCGCGAGCAACGACCGCCTCTTCCGCCCGCCCACCGGCGGGCTGTCGCTGACCGACGACGCCACCCGCGCGCTCAACCGCACGGCCGTGGTGCTGCAGGTCGGCAGGTCGTTCTGAGCGATTCCGAGGCCGCGCATACGATAGGCCATGCCGACACCGAGCGCGGCCCACGACGACGACCAGCGCCCCGACCCCGACGCGCTGCTGAAACGGGTGCAGCAGGAGGAAGCGCAGGCGCTGCGCGGGCGGCTGAAGATCTTCTTCGGCGCCTCGGCCGGGGTCGGCAAGACCTACGCGATGCTGGCCGCGGCGCGGGCGGCGATGGCGCAGGGCGTGCCGCTGATCGTCGGCCTGGTGGAAACGCACGGCCGCGCCGAAACCGAGGCGATGGCGGCGCAGTTGCCGCGGCTGCCGCTGCAGGAGGTGACCTACCGCGACCGCACGCTGCGCGAGTTCGACCTCGATGCGGCGCTGGCCTTCGGCGCCGCGCACGCGGGCGGGCCGCAGCCGCCGCTGGTGCTGCTGGACGAGCTGGCGCACACCAACGCGCCGGGCTCGCGCCACCCCAAGCGCTGGCAGGACGTCGAAGAGCTGCAGGCTGCCGGCATCGACGTGTGGAGCACGGTGAACGTGCAGCACCTCGAGAGCCTGAACGACATCGTCGGCGGCATCACCGGCATCCGCGTGTGGGAGACGGTGCCCGACACGCTGTTCGACGGCGCCGACGAAGTGGTGGTCGTCGACCTGCCGCCCGACGAGCTGCTGGCGCGCCTGGCGGCCGGCAAGGTCTACATCCCCGCGCAGGCCGAGCGCGCGGCGGCGCACTTCTTCCGCAAGGGCAACCTGATCGCGCTGCGCGAGCTGGCGCTGCGCCGCACCGCCGACCGCGTCGACACGCAGATGCAGGACTGGCGCCGCGTCACCCGCGCCGACGCCGGTGCCCCGCAGTGGTCCACCCGCGATGCGCTGCTGGCCTGCGTGGGGCCTGGCGCAGGGGGCGAGACGGTGGTGCGCTGCGCCGCGCGCCTGGCGGCGCAGACCGACCTGCCCTGGCACGCGGTGTTCGTCGATGCGCCGTCGCGCCAGCGCATCGACGAGGCGGCGCGGCAGCAGGCGCTGCGCGCGCTCAAGCTGGCGCAGGACCTGGGCGCCACCACCGCCATGCCGACCGGCGCCGAAGTGGCCGAACCGCTGGTGCGCTACGCGCGCGAGCATGGCCTGTCGCGGCTGGTGCTGGGCCGCCGTGCCGGCCGGCGGCGCTGGACGTTGTCGCTGACCGAACGCCTGGCCGAGCTGACGCCCGAGATGGACCTGCTGCAGGTGCCGCTGGCCCAGGACGAGCGCCGCCGCGCGCGCCGCTTCGGCCTGCCGGCCGCGCCGATCCGCTGGCGCGGCTGGCTCGCGGCGGCGGTGGCCTGCACGCTGGTGGCGCTGGCGGCGGCGCCGCTGCAAGGCGTCCTGGAGCTGACCAACATCGTGATGCTGTTCCTGCTGGCCGTGGTCGGCGTGGCGCTGCGCCACGGCCGCGGGCCGGCGATGCTGGCGGCCGTGCTCGGCGTCGCGCTGTTCGACCTGTTCTTCGTGCCGCCGGTGCTGTCCTTCGCAGTGAGCGACATGCAGTACCTGATCACCTTCGCGGTGATGCTGGTGGTGGCGCTCGTCATCGGCCAGCTCACTGCCGGGCTGCGTGCGCAGGCCGCGGCCGCCACCGAGCGCGAGCGGCGCGTGCGCGGGCTGTACCGGATGGCGCGCGAGCTGTCGGCGGCGCTGCTGCCGCAGCAGGTGGCCGAAGTCGGCGAAGGCTTCGTCCGCGCCGAGTTCGGCGCCAAGTCGGCGCTGCTGGCGGTAGACGGCGGCGACCGCCTGCAGGCCGTGTCGGAGGGCAGCGCCGACGTGGATCTGGCCGTGGCCCAGTGGGTCTACGACAAGGGCGAGGCCGCCGGCCCCGGCACCCACACGCTGACTGCCAGCAGCTGCCTGATGCTGCCGCTGAAGGCGCCGATGCGCCTGCGCGGCGTGCTGGCGGTGCAGCAGGCGCCGGGCGAACTGCTGTCGCCCGAGCGGCGCGAGCTGCTCGACACCTGCGCGTCGCTGCTGGCGATCTCGCTCGAGCGCATCCACTACATCGACGTGGCGCGCGCCAGCACGCTGCAGATCGAATCGGAGCGGCTGCGCAATTCGCTGCTGGCGGCGATCTCGCACGACCTGCGCACGCCGCTGGCGGCGCTGGTGGGCCTGGCCGACACGCTCGAGCTGACGCCGCCGCCGCTGACGGCCGAGCAGCGCGAAATCAACCAGGCGATCCGGGCCTCGGCGTTGCGCATGAACGCGCTGGTGGGCAACCTGCTGGACATGGCGCGGCTCGAGTCGGGCGCGGTGCGGCTGCGGCGCGAATGGCTGCCGCTGGACGAGGTGGTGGGCAGCGCGCTGAGCGCCTGCGACGCACTGCTGCAGGGCCGGCCGGTGACGCTGCAGCCGGCGGACGACGTGCCGCTGCTGCACCTGGACGCGACGCTGTTCGAGCGCGTGCTGGTCAACCTGCTGGAGAACGCCGCCAAGTACACGCCGCCCGGCACGCCGGTGCGCATCGGTGCCGCGGTGCAGGGCGAGCAGGTGCGCATCACGCTGGACGACGACGGCCCGGGCCTGCCGCCCGGACGCGAGGAGGCGGTGTTCGAGAAGTTCGAGCGCGGCGACAAGGAGATGGCCACGCCCGGCGTCGGCCTGGGGCTCGGGATCTGCCGCGCGATCGTCGAGGCGCACGGCGGCCGCCTGCACGGCGAGAGCCGCGTCGAAGGCGGGCGCATCGCCGGTGCGCGGATGGTGATCACGCTGCCGCGCGGGCAGCCGCCGCTGGGCGACGGCAGCGAGCTGGCCGTGCAGGCCGGTCAGGTTGGCGCATGACCGCCGCGCGGATCCTGATCGTCGAGGACGAGGCCGAGATCCGCCGCTTCGTGCGGATCGCGCTGCAGTCCGACGGGCACGAGGTCTTCGAGGCGGCCGGCCTGCAGCGCGGCCTGATCGAGGCGGGCACGCGCCGTCCGGACGCGGTGGTGCTCGACCTCGGCCTGCCCGACGGCGACGGCATCGACCTGATCCGCGAGCTGCGCGGCTGGTCGGCCGCGCCGGTGATCGTGCTGTCGGCGCGCGGCGGCGAAGCCGACAAGATCGCCGCGCTGGACGCCGGCGCCGACGACTACCTGGTCAAGCCCTTCGGCGCCGGCGAGCTGCTGGCGCGCGTGCGCGCGCAGCTGCGCCGCCACCGCGAGCGCACGCCGGCGGGCCAGCCGACGATCGCCTTCGGCGACGTGGCGATCGACCTGGTGCGGCGCAGCGTCAGCCGCGCCGGCGAGGCGCTGCGGCTGACGCCGATCGAATACCGGCTGCTGGTGCACCTGGCCGGCCAGCCCGACCGCGTGCTCACGCACAAGCAGCTGCTGCTGGCGATCTGGGGCCCGGGCCACGGCGAGGACACGCACTACGTGCGCGTGCACGTGGCCAACCTGCGCAAGAAGATCGAGCGCGACGCCGCGTACCCGCGGCATCTGCTGACCGAGACCGGGGTCGGCTACCGCTTCGTGCTGGAGCCGCCGCACGGCTGAGAGGCTGAGAGGCTTTCGCCAATGCCCGCCTTGCACGCCGGAGCACGCCGGCTCGTCGTTGCAAATGCTCGGCATAGCCCGAGCTATGGCTGCGCTTTGCGCCTAGGTCCGACGCGTTCCGGCGCGCCTTTCGGGCACGGCCGAAAGCCTCTCAGCCTCTGAGCCTGAGTCGCCCCGGGGCCCTGCGGCGGCGCCTCGCCCGACTCGCCCGCCCTGCTGCCGATGCCGCCGCGCTGCATCGCCGCGCGCAGCAGCAGCATCAGCGTGACCGGCGTGGTCAGCGTCATGAACACGCCGATCGCGATCTCGTGCAGCACCGGGCGCGATTCGAGCGCGCTGAACAGCAGGATCGACGCGATCAGCATGCAGCCGGCGCCCAGCGTGGTGCCCATCGTGGGCGCGTGCACGCGCGCGTAGAAGCTGCGCAGCCGCAGCAGGCCGAGGGTGCCGATCAGCGTCAGCACCGCGCCGGCGAGCACGAGCAGCGCGGCCAGCACGGCCACCGCGGCCGGGATCTCGGCGGCAGGGTTCATTGCGCGTCCTTCGGGTGCGGCGTCATTCGATCACCTCGCCGCGCAGCAGAAACTTGGACAGCGCCGCGGTGGCGACGAAGCCGAGCATCGCGATCGCCAGCGCCGCGTCGAAGTAGTGGAGGCTGCCGCCGCGCATGCCGATCGTCAGCATCAGCAGCATCGCGCTGACGTACAGCGCGTCCAGCGCCAGCACGCGGTCCTGCACGTAGGGCCCGCGCAGCAGCCGCAGCGCGGCGCAGGCCATCGCCAGCACCAGCAGCACCTGCGCGGCGATCAGGCTCCAGTGAAGCAACAGTGCGCTCATTCGAAGATCTCCTGCAGCCGGCGCTCGTAGCGGCCCTTGATGATGGCGATCATCTGGGCCTCGTCGATGAGGTCGAGGATGTGCATCGTCAGCACGCCGCGCCCGGCGTCGAAGCGCGCCCACGCGGTGCCGGGCGTGGCGGTGATGATGCAGGCCAGCACCGCCAGGCCGGCCGGATCGCGCAGCTCCAGCGGCACCTCGAGGAAGCCGGCGGTCTGGCCGGGCGTGCGCGGGTTCAGCACGATGCGGGCGACGGCGATGTTGGAGCGCACGATGTCCGCCGCCACTTCGGCCAACAGCCGCAGCGCCGCAACGGCGCGCCGCCACGCGCCGCCCTTGGCGCTGCGCGGCTCCTCGAGCCGCCGGTAGGCCAGGCACGCGCCCCACGCGAGCACGGCGCCCAGCAGCAGGTCGCCGATCCACAGCGACTGGTTCAGCAGCAGCCACAGCGCAGTCAGCGCGAGCCACAGCAGCGGGAACGGCAGCGCGCGCTTCAATGCAGCACCCCCTCGACGTAGGCGGCCGGCGCATGCAGCGCCTGCGCGGCGTCGTCCAGGTAGCGCAGCGCCGGGCCGGCCAGCACCGTCAGCGCCAGGCCGATGCCCAGCAGCAGCACGATCGGCAGCATCTCGATCACGCGCACGCGCGCGGCCAGCTGCTGCTCGGGCGTCCAGAAGATGCGCACGCCGGTGCGGCTGGCGGCCACCACCGTGGCCAGCCCCGACAGCATCAGCAGCGCCAGCAGCACCCAGGCCGAGGGCGCGACCGCCGCGGGTGCCAGCAGCGCGTCCAGCAGCGCCGCCTTGGCGACGAAGCCGGGCAGCGGCGGCAGCCCGGCCAGCATCAGCACGCAGGCGACGAAGGCCAGGCCGAGCACCGCCCAGGCGGCGGGGATCACGACGCCGACGTCCTCGCGCTCCTCGGCGTCGAAGCCGCCGAAGGCCTCTTCGGTGATCGCCAGCAGGTCGGCGCCGGGCGCGCGGCCGCGCTCGACCAGCTCGATCAGCAGGAACAGCGCGCTGACCCCCAGCGTGGAGGCGACCAGGTAGTACAGCGCCGCGCCGCTGACCGCCGCGCTGCCGGCGCCGACCGCAGCCAGCAGCGTGCCGCAGGACGCGATCAGGCTGAAGCCGGCCAGCCGCGGCAGCTCCTGCGCGCCCAGCACGCCGACCGCGCCGAAGGCCAGCGTGACCAGGCCGCCGACCGTCAGCCAGTGCTGGCCGAAGCCGGCCGACGCGCCGGCTGCCGAGCCGAAGAACAGCAGCCAGATCCGCAGCACCGCGTAGATGCCCACCTTGGTCAGGATCGCGAACAGCGCCGCGGCCGGTGCGCAGGCGGCGCCGTAGGCGCGCGGCAGCCAGAAGCACAGCGGCCACATGCCGGCCTTGATCAGGAACGCGATGCCGAGCACCGCGGCGCCGGCTTCGAGCAGCGCGCGGTTCTGCGCGGCCACGGCCGGGATGCGCACCGCCAGGTCGGCCAGGTTCAGCGTGCCGGTCACGCCGTAGATCAGCGCCGCGCCCACCAGGAACAGCAGCGAGGCCGTCAGGTTGATGACGATGTAGTGCAGGCTCGCCTGCACCCGCGCCGTGCCGGAGCCGTGCAGCGCCAGGCCGTAGGAGGCCGCCAGGAAGACCTCGAAGAACACGAACAGGTTGAACAGGTCGCCGGTCAGGAAGGCGCCGTTCACGCCCATCAGCAGCACCTGCAGCAGCGCGTGGAAGCGCGGGCCGGCGCGGTCCCAGCGTGCCAGCGAGAACAGCAGCGCCGCGAATCCCAGCACCGCCGCGAGCAGCACCATCAGCGCCGACAGGCGGTCGGCCACCAGCACGATGCCGAAGGGCGCCGGCCAGTTGCCCAGCCGGTACACGATCGGTGCCCCCTGGTCGGCCGCGCGCACCAGCGCGGCGCCGGCGAACAGCAGCAGCAGCAGGCTGGCCATCGCCACGCCCTGCTTCCACGCGCGCCGCCGCTCGTCGATCAGCATCAGCACCGCCGCCGTCGCCAGCGGCAGCACGACCGGCACGACCGGCAGATGCTGCTGCCAGCCGTTCATCGGTCGCCCTCGGCGCCGTCGACGTGGTCGGTGCCGGCGAAGCCGCGCGCGGCCAGCAGCACCACCAGCAGCAGCGCCGTCATCGCGAAGCCGATCACGATCGCGGTCAGCACCAGCGCCTGCGGCAGCGGGTCGGCCAGCAGCGCGGGGTCGGGCGGCGCGCCGGCCGGCACGAACGGCGCGGCCAGGGTGCGCAGCCCGCCTGTGCTGAAGATGAACAGGTTGACCGCATACGACAGCAGCGACAGCCCGATCACCACCTGGAAGGTGCGCGGCCGCAGCAGCAGCCAGGTGCCGGAGCCGGCCAGCAGACCGATCGCGAGGGCGATGACGAGTTCGTTCATGGCGAATGAGGTTCGGCCCGTCAGAGCGTGCGCGGCCGGCGGTCGCCGCGCAGCGACTGATGCGCCAGCGCGATCAGCATCAGCAGCGTGGCGCCGAGCACCAGCGCGAACACGCCCAGGTCGAACACGAAGGCGCTCGGCAGGTGGACCGCACCGAGCACGGGCAGCTGCAGGTGCAGCACGTGCGAGCTCAGGAACGGATGCGCGAAGGCCCAGGCGCCGGCGCCGGTGGCCGCGGCCAGCAGCAGGCCGATCGCCATCCAGCGCACCGGCTGCACCGTCAGGCGCGATTCGAGCCAGCGCGCGCCGCCGGCCATGTACTGGATGATGAAGGCGATCGCCATCGTCAGCCCGGCGACGAAGCCGCCGCCGGGCAGGTTGTGGCCGCGCAGCAGCAGGTACGCGGCCAGCATCAGCGCCACCGGGAACATCAGCCGCATGATGCTGCCCGGCACCTGCAGGTCCTGCGCGGCGTCGGCGTCGGAATGGTCGCGTTGCTGCGCCGGCGGCAGCGCGCTTTCGGGCGCCGGGCGGAAGCGGCGCAGCAGCGAATACACCGCCAGGCCCGCAACCGCGAGCACCGTGATCTCGCCCAGCGTGTCGAAGCCGCGGAAGTCGACCAGGATCACGTTGACCACGTTGGTGCCGCCGCCTTCGCTGTAGGCGCGCTCGACGAAGAAGCGCGACACGCTTTCGGGCAGCGGACGCGTCATCGCGCCGTAGGCCAGCAGCGCCAGCCCGCCGCCGGCGCCGGCGGCGAGCGTGAAGTCCAGCGCCCGCCGCAGCCGCGCGGCCGGCGCCACCGGCGCGGCCGCATCGGCCTTGCGCCGCGGCAGCCAGCGCAGCCCGATCAACAGCAGCACGGTGGTCACGATCTCCACCAGCAGCTGGGTCAGCGCCAGGTCCGGCGCCGAGAACCACACGAAGGTGATGCACACGGCCAGGCCAGCGCCGCCGGCCAGGATCACGGCGGCCAGCCGATGGAACTTCGCCAGGATCGCGGCCGCCACCGCGCAGGCGCCGCCGATCAGCCAGACCAGCGCCAGCAGCCAGACTGCGCCGCCGGCCGCCGCCGGCGCCTCGCCCGCGGCGAGCCCGCGCTGCACGATCGGCAGCGCCGCCGCGGCGATCGCCACGCCGACGATCCAGCGCAGCTGCGGCTGCAGCCGGCGCGCGGCGAGCCGCCGCTCGAGCCGGCGCGCGCCGCGCCGCGCCAGGTCGAGCGTGCGCTCGAACAGCGCGCGGCCGTCGATCGGCGGCAGCAGCGGCACGCCTTCGCCGGCCAGCCGCGTGCGCAGCAGCCGGTACAGCAGCACGCCGCCGGCCATCGCCACGGTGCTCATCAACAGCGGCAGGTTGAAGCCGTGCCACAGCCGCAGCTCGTAGGCCGGCGTCTCGGCGCCCAGCACCGCGCGCACGGCCACGTCGAGCAGCGGCCGCACCGTCAGGTTGGGCAGCACGCCGACGACCACGCACACCAGCACGAGCAGCTCGATCGGCAGCCGCATCAGCCGTGGCGGCTCGTGCGGCGTGTGCGGCAGGTCGGTCGCCGCCGGCCCGAAGAAGGCGCCGAGGATGAAGCGCAGCGAATAGACCACGCCGAACATGCCGGCGGCGGTGGCCACGTAGGGCAGCAGGCGGTCGAGCAGCGGCACCGGCCCGCTGACCCCCAGCGACTCGGCGAAGAACATCTCCTTCGACAGGAAGCCGTTGAGCAGCGGCACGCCGGCCATCGCCGCGGCCGCCACCATCGCCGCGGTGGCGGTGATCGGCATGGCGTGCACCAGCCCCGACAGCCGGCGGATGTCGCGCGTGCCGGTCTCGTGGTCGATCACGCCCGCGGCCATGAACAGCGAGGCCTTGAAGGTCGCGTGGTTCATCAGGTGGAAGATCGCCGCCACCAGCGCCAGCGGGCTGTTCAGCCCCAGCAGCACGGTGATCAGCCCGAGGTGGCTGATCGTCGAGTAGGCGAGCAGGCCCTTCAGGTCGTGCTGGAACATCGCCGCGTAGGCGCCGAGCACGAAGGTGACCAGCCCCGCCAGGCCCACGCTGAACATCCAGGCGTCGGTGCCCGACAGCACCGGCCACAGCCGCATCAGCAGGATCACGCCGAGCTTGACCATCGCCGCCGAATGCAGGTAGGCCGACACCGGCGTCGGCGCCGCCATCGCGTGCGGCAGCCAGAAGTGGAACGGGAACTGCGCGCTCTTGGTCAGCGCGCCCAGCACGACCAGCAGCAGCGCCGGCAGGTACAGCGGATCGGCGCGGATCAGGTCGCCGGCGGCGAGCACGCGGTCCAGGTCGTAACTGCCGGCGATGCGGCCGATCAGCAGCACGCCGGCGAACAGCGCCAGCCCGCCGGCAGACGTGACGATCAGCGCCATGCGCGCGCCTTCGCGCGCGGCCGGGTTGTGGTGCCAGTAGCCGATCAGCAGGAACGAGAACAGGCTGGTCAGCTCCCAGAACAGCACCAGCTGGATCAGGTTGCCCGCCAGCACCACGCCCAGCATGCTCGCCATGAAGGCGAGGAAGAAGGCGAAGAAGCGCGGCATCGGGTCGGCCGCCGACAGGTAGTAGCGCGCGTACAGCACCACCAGGAAGCCGATGCCGGTGACGATCAGCGCCAGCACCCACGCGAAGCCGTCCATGCGCAGCGAGAACCGCAGCCCCAGCGCCGGCAGCCAGTCGGCCGCCAGGCGCAGCGTCTGCCCGGCCGACACCTGCGGCCAGCAGCCGGCGGCGATCGCGAAGGCCGCCAGCGTGCAGCCGCCCGCGAGCCAGGCCTCGGCATTGCGCGCATTGGCGCGCAGCGCCAGCGCCGCCAGCGCGCCGGCGAAGGGCAGCACCAACAGCAGCGGCAGCAGCGTCGAAGCCGTCATGCCCGCCTCGAGCCTCAATCGCGCGGCTGGCGCACGACCAGCGTGTCGCAGGGCAGCCAGCCCAGCAGCCGCGCGGCCGAGCTGCCCAGCAGCAGGTTCATCAGCCCGCTGCGGCCCTGCGTGCCCAGCACCACGAGGTCGATGTCGTGGTCGCGCACGTAGCGGCCCAGCGCCATCTCGAGCCCCTTGCCTTCCAGCACCAGCCGCAACCGCGACTGCAGCTCGCCCGGCAGCGCGCAGCCGGCCAGGAAGGCGGCGCATTCGCCGTCCTCGATCAGCTGGCGCATCGAATCGCGGCCGATCGGCAGGTCGGTCACGCGGCCGTAGGGCGCGGTGTAGGCGTGGTACAGCGTCAGGTCGCAGTCGGCGAACAGGCCGGCCGCGGTGCGCAGCGCGTGGCGCGCGGCCGGCGAGAAATCGGTGGCCACGAGCACGCGCCGGTAGTCGCCGTGCACGCGGCTGCGCACCACCAGCACCGGCTGCGGCAGGCTGCGCGCGAGCTGCTCGATCGTCGAGCCCAGCAGGAAGCGGCCGAAGCTTTCGTTGCGCCCGACGCCGACGACGATCAGGCCGCAATCCAGCTCGGCCGCGGTGCGGCCGATGGCCGCCGCCGCCGGGCCGTAGGCGACGTGCAGCCGGGCCGGCAGCACCAGGCCGCGGGTGTCGCGCTGGAGCTGGCGCCGCGCCTGGTGCAGCCGGGTGGCCTTGTGGTCTGCCGGCGGCCAGCTCAGCACCGCCAGCGGATCGGGCCGGTCGGCCGTCTCGACCACGGTCATGATGTCCAGCTCGGCCGACCAGTCGCCGGCCAGTTGCACGGCCCGGTCGATGGCGCGGTCGCAGCGCATGCTCAGGTCGGTGGCCAGCAGCAGGCGTGCCGGCAGCGGCGGCAGCAGCGCCTCAGCCATGCGCGCGTGCCCGGCGGGCGGTGCGGCCGCCCGTGCGGGTTTGCTGGGGGCCATCGGTTGTCGTCGCCATCGCGCAAGGGCTGGTTCCCGCGGCCGGTTGCGGCCTGTGGTCGGGCGCGCGCCGGACGGGCGGCCCGGGCCGATTCTGCACGCAAGCCGCGCGCACCCGCGCTTGCGCCGCCGCCGCGGCGCGCAGCAGGCGCATGGCCGGCGGCCGTGCTCAAGGCGTGAAGGTGATGATCACCACCGGCGGCACGCGGCCGTCGGTGTCGCGCGGCAGCTCGGCGGTGCGGTCGATCGCGCGCAGCACCGCGTCGTCCCACACCTGGCTGCCGCTGCTCTTGACCAGCCGGCGGCTGATGATGGCGCCGCTGGGCGCGGCGCGCACCTCGACTTCGGCGGCGGGCTGGCCGGGCACCGGCTCGGTCAGCACGATGTTGGGCTTGACGCGCGCGATCAGCTTGCCGGCATAGCCGGCCGAAGGCCCGGCGTCGCGTTGCGCGCTGCCGGTGGCGCCGGCGGCGCCGGTGGCCCCGGCGACGCCGGCCTGGCCGAGCATGCGTTTCAGGTTCTGCTCGCGCTGCTGCTCGAGCTTCGCCTGCTGCGCCTGCTGTTCGCGCTTTTGCGCATCGGCCTTGGCCTTCGCGTCGCGCTCGGCCTTGTCGCGCTCGGCCTGCGCGCGTTCGGCCTTGTCCCTCTCGGCCTTCGCGCGCTCGGCACGTTCGCGTTCGTCCTTCTGGCGTTCGGCCTTGGCGCGTTCAGCCTTGGCGCGTTCGGCCTTGTCCCGCTCGGCCTTGTCCCGCTCGGCCTTGTCCCGCTCGGCCTGTGCCGCCTTTTCGCGCTGCTGCCGTTCGCGTTCGGCCTGTTCGCGCTGCTCCTTCTCGCGCGCGCGCGCCTTGTCGATCGCGATCTGCGCGTCGCGCTGCGCCTGCGCCTGCGCCGGCTCCGCGCGGGCGGGCGGCGGCGCTTCCTTCGGGGCGGGCGGTACCGGCGGCGGGGCGGGCGGCGGCGCCTGCGGCACCGCGCGCGGCGCCGCGGCCTGCGGCACGGCCGACCACAGCTCGGCACTCACGGCCTGCGGCGCGCTGCTGCGCCAGTTGACGGCAAAGGCCAGCGCCGCCAGCAGCAGGCCGTGGACCAGCAGCGACAGCAGCGCGCCGCGTCCCAGCCCCGGCGGCGGCGGCGGCCGCAGGTTGCCGGCCGAATCTGCTGCGGCAGCGGCAGCGGCCATCAGCCGCCCTGGCGCACCGCCAGCCCGACGCGCTGCACGCCTTCGCGCTGCAGCAGGTCCATCACCCGCACCACGGCTTCGTACTTGACGTTGCGGTCGGCGCTGATCACCACCGGCACCTCGGCGTTGCCGGCCTGCGCCTGCTTCACGCGCGCAGCCAGTTGCGCCAGCGCCACCGGCCGGGCTTCGCCCTGGTCGAGCCGCAGCTTGATGCGTTCGTCGGCGCTGATCACCAGCTCGACCACGTGCGGCGGGCGCTGCTGCGCGCGCCCGACGGTGGGCACGTCGACCACGCCGGTGGTGATCAGCGGCGCGGTGACCATGAAGATGATCAGCAGCACCAGCATCACGTCGATGAACGGCACCATGTTGATGTCGTTCATCGCGCGCCGGTGGCGCGAACCCGTGCGTGCGGCTACGCCGGGCATGTCAGCGGCTCCACTGCGCGTCGTGCGGCTTGCGACGCCGGGCGTTCGGCGGGCGCTGTCGGTCCTGTCCTGTCTCTCGAAACGTCTGCTGTTCTTCGTTGCGTTTCGGGACCGTTGAGGCAAAGCCGCCGAGGGGGTAGCCGGCTGCGTTCAGCCAAATTCTTATTCACTCCGCCGACTACCCCCTCGTCGGCTTTGCCGGCACCGCCGGCGCGCTTCTTCAGCAAACCCCCACTGCGTCGAGCAGCGCGCGAACAGCGGTCTCGGCATACCACCGCCCGGGACGACGACGGGGTGGCCAACGGAGTGAATAAGAATTTGGCTGAACGGAGTTGGCCACCCCGTCGGCGGCCCCGTGCGCCACGTTTTCGCAGTCGAACGAGGACTGCTTTCGGCGCAGCGGCGAAGGACCGCAACGGACCGCAAGCCGACAGCGAAGGAAGGCGTTCCATCTTCAGGATGCCGCCGGCTGGCCGGCGGTGCTGCGCTGCAGGATGTTGGAGAACTCCTCGATGAAGGTCTCGAGCTGGATCGCGATGCGGTCGATGTCGCGCGCCAGCCGGTTGTAGGCCACCACCGCCGGGATCGCCGCGAACAGGCCGATCGCCGTGGCCACCAGCGCCTCGGCGATGCCCGGCGCCACCGTGGCCAGCGTCACCTGCTGCAGGTTCGACAGGCCGACGAAGGCGTGCATGATCCCCCACACCGTGCCGAACAGCCCGACATAGGGGCTGACCGAGCCCACCGACGCCAGGAAGCTCAGGTTGCTCTCGATCACGTCGAGCTCGCGCTGCAGGCTCGCGCGCATCGCGCGGCGCGCGCCGTCGAGCTGCGCGGCGGCGTCGAGCCGGCGCTCGCGCAGCTTCATGAACTCGCGCATGCCGGCGCCGAAGATGCGCTCCAGCGGCGCGTCCGCCGGCTTCGCGCCGCTGGCCTGCAGCAGCTCGGTCAGGCTGCGGCCCGACCAGAACTCGCGCTCGAAGCCGTCGTTGCCCTGGCGCACCCGCTTCAGGCCGAACAGCTTGCCGAAGATCACCGCCCAGCTCGCGAGCGACGTCAGCAACAGCCCGGCCATCACCAGCTGCACCACCAGGCTGGCATGCGCCACCAGGCTGAAGATCGACAGGTCCTGACTCATCGCAAACGGCTCAACACGGTCTCGGGGATGCGGCAGGGCCGCAGCTCGGCGCCGGGGCCGGCCGCGCGCACGCAGCCGATGCGCACCTCGGCTTCGGCCAGCAGCTGCTCGCCGCGCCACGCCTGCTGCGCGATGCGCATCGACGCGCGGCCGGCGTCGCGCAGTTGCGCCGTCACCGCCAGCAGGTCGTCCAGCCGCGCGGCGCGCACGAAGCGCAGCGTCGCCTCGCTGACCACGAAGTGCAGCCCCTCGGCATCGAGCAGCTGCTGCTGGCCGCAGCCCAGCGCACGCAGCCACTCGGTGCGCGCGCGCTCGAAGAACTTCAGGTAGTTGGCGTAGTACACGACGCCGCCGGCATCGGTGTCTTCCCAGTACACCCGCACCGGGTGATGGAAGGCGGCCGGTGCGGCAGCGGTACCGCGGGTCTCGGTCGGGGGCGGGGCAGGCATCGGCGCGGACGATTATGCGCGACGCACCTTGCCGCCTTCGCCGCGCACCGGGCAGCAAGCGCGCAGCGCCCGACCGGCGCGGCCGATCAAGCTGCCGCGGCGCTCTGCTTCAGCCGGCGCGGCCGCCGCCCCGGCCGGTGCCGCCGCGGCGCTGCGCGGCCGATGAAGCCGCGCGCGGCCCGCCTCAGCCGGCGCGGCCGCCGCCCCGGCCGGTGCCGCCGCGGCGCTGCCCGGCCGGCGCCCGGGCAGTGCCGGTCGGCCCGGGCGCCGGTGCCGCGGCCGGCTGCGCGGCAGGTTCGCCGCCGGCGCGCCGCGCCAGCCAGGCCGCGGCCGCCAGCAGCGCCGGCATCAGCGGCGCGAGCACCCCGCGGCGCCGGCCGGTGCGCCCGGGCCCGGGCGCGTGCGCGTCGGCCGACGCCGACGCCGACGTCTGCGCGGACGCCTGCGCCGGCGCGTCGGGCGCCTCGGCGCCGGCCAGCCAGCGGCGCAGCGCCCGCGCCATCTCGGCCGCGACGGCAAAGCGATCGGCCGGATCGCGCGCCATCGCGCGCTGCGCGATCGCCGACAGCGCCCGGGGCACCTGCGCGCAACGCTCGTGCGCCGGCTGCGGCTCGCCGCGCAGCACCGCCTGCGTGATCTGTTCGAGCGAATCGCCGTCGAAGGCGTGCGCGCCGGTCAGCAGCTCGTACAGCACGGTGCCCAGCGCGTACAGGTCGGCGCGCGCATCGACCGCGCCGCCCGTCAGCTGCTCGGGCGCCAGGTGATGCGGCGATCCGGCCACCAGGCCTTCGAGCGCCGGCAGTGCGGCGCGATGCGCGACGCGCGCGATGCCGAAGTCCAGCACCTTCGGCCGGCCGCGCCGGGTGACGAAGATGTTGGCCGGCTTGATGTCGCAGTGCACGACGCCGCGCGCATGCGCATAGGCCAGCGCGTCGGCCACGCGCCGCACCAGCAGCGCCGCTTCGGCCGGCGTGGGCTGCCAGCCGTCGCGCAGCGCCTGGCGCAGGTCGCGGCCGCGCACCCGCTCCATCGCGATGTACACGCCCTGCGGCGACATCCCGGCGTCGAACACGGTCACGATGTGCGCGTGGCTCAGGCCCGCGGCGGCGCGCGCCTCGTTCAGGAACAGCGGGTCGAGCATCGCGCGTGCTTCGGCGCCGGCGTCGACGTGCAGCGTCTTGACCGCGACCATGCGCGACAGCAGCGGGTCCCAGGCCTCGTAGACGGCACCGAAGCCGCCCTTGCCGAGCGCGCGCTTGAGCGCGTAGCGGCCGATGGCCAGCAGCGTGGGCGCGGCGGGCGCGCCGGAGCCGGGATCTGCCGCCGGCCCGGCGGGCGCCGGAGCGTCGGAGCCGGCCGCCGCCGCGCGCGCGCGGGCGCCGGGCCCGGACGGCTCGGCAACGGCAGGCAGCGTGGCCCAGTACGTGCGCGGCGCGGCGCCGCCTGCCGGCACGTTCGCTGCCGCACCCGCCGCCACACTCGCGGGCGAACCTGTAGCCGAATCTGCCGCTGCAATCGCCGCCGCCGCAGTCGCCGCAGTCGCCGCAGTCGCCGCAGTCGCCGCAGTCGCCGCAGTCGCCGCAGTCGCCGCAGTCGCCGCAGTCGCCGCAGCCGTCGCAGCCGTCGCAGCCGTCGCAGCCGGCGCAGCCGGCGGCTGCACGATCAGCGTCGCCTCGAACGGTTGCGCGCCGTCGTCGACGTCGCGCAGGAGCAGGTTGAATTCCACGGCTGCCGAGCTTAGGCGCAGCCGCAGTGCGCCGCGGGCGCATTTGCGTGGCTTTCGCCCGCCGCCTAACCGCTTGTCACCAAATACCGCAGCGCGGCTTCGGTCGGGTGCGGACGCAGACCCTGTGCGGCGTGCTCGGGCGGGCTGCGCCGCCCGGCCTGTACGATGCGCAACCAACCCGGCCATGCCAACGGGCCGATGCCGCAGCAGGCCCCGGCGACGCGGCCACGCCGATCCGCGGTCTCACCGCAGGGCACGCGCAGCCGATGTGCCGGCGTGCCGCCGTACGGCGGCTGCTGGCCCGGCGGTCGTCTCGTCCCAGGTCTGCTCATGCGTCCACGCCCCAACCCCGCTCACCCCGCCGGCAGGGGTGCCGCCGGCCCCCGCCGGCGCGGGTGGCGGGCCGCAGCCGTCGCCCTGGGCCTGGTGCTGGCAGCCCACCTCGCCCATGCCCAGCGCGGCGCGGCCGCGGCGCCCATCGCGCCGGCGAGCGCGCCCGCACCGATCGTGCTGGTCGACCTGCCCGCGCGTGCGGAGGAAGACCATCGCCTCGCCGAACTCGCCTCGGCCCGCACCAGCGACCCCGAGGCCGTCGTGCAGCTCGAGCAGCGGCTGGCCGCGCTCGGGCGGCTGGTCGACGAGCGGCTGCGTGCACAGCGCAGCCAGAACCTGCGCCGGCTGCCGGTGATCCGCCTGGAGAGCCTGGCGCGCCGATGGGCCTTCGAGGCGCGCCGCTTCGACGCCTGGCAGGCGGACATGCAGGCCGCGTTCGCGCCCTACCTCGAGGATGCGGCCCGGCTGGCCGCCCGCCGCCGCGATTGGGAAGCCACGCGCGCCGCGACCGGCGGCGCGGCGCTGCCGGCAGCACTCGCCGGCCGCGCCGAGGCCATGTTGGCCGAACTGAAGGCCGCCGAGCAGGCGCTGGCGCCGATGCTGGCCCGTCAGATCAAGCTCGGCCAGCGAGCGAGCGTGGTCGAGTCGCGCATCCAGGCCGGCAGCGCCGACGTGACCGCGACGATCGCCGAGATCGACCGCCGCCTGCTGCACACCGACGCGCCGCCGCTGTGGTCGGCGCAGGCGGCCGGCGCCGGCAGGGAGTTCGAGTCCGCCTGGCTGGGCCTGGGCGACGAGTTGCGCTTCGCGCGGGAGTACGGCGAACACGGCCCGGCCGAGCATCTGGCGCTCGGCCTGGCCCAAGGGCTGCTGCTCGTGCTGCTGGCCTGGCTGGTGGTGCGCAACCGCGTCGTGCCGGCATCGCAGCGGATCGCGGGCGGCGACGATGCCTCCGCGCGCGTGCTGGCGCGCCCCGTATCGGCCTGGCTGCTGCTGTCGATGCTGGCGGCGCTGGCCTTCGGCACCGGCGCGCCGCTGATCGCGCGCGAGATCGCGATGCTCGTCGCGCTGGTGCCGATGCTGCGGCTGCTGCCGCCGAGCAGCCTGCTGCGCTATGGCCGCGCGCCCTTCGTCGCGATCGTCGCGCTGTACCTGCTGCAACGCCTGGGCCTCGGCCTGATGGGCAGCAGCTACCTGTACCGGCTGTACCAGCTCGGCCTCGCCGCGCTGATGCTGGCGCTGGGCGTGTGGCTGCTGCGGCGGCAGCGGCGTCGCGGCGCCGCGCCGGACGCGCCGCCGGCGTCGCCCGCTGCGGGGGCGTTTGCCGCGGTCGCGGCCGTGCTGGCGCTCGTGGCCGCGGTCGCCAACCTGCTCGGCAACGTCTCGCTCGCCGAGATGCTGGTCGCGGGCGTGATCGACAGCAGCTACTTCGCACTGCTGATGCACGCCGGCGTCGTGATCGCGGTTGCGCTGCTGAAGCTGGTGCAGCAGTTGCCGGCCGTCGCGCGCCACGCCTGGCAGCGCGACCACGGCGCGGAACTGGCACGTCTGGCGGCACGCACGCTGGCCGTGGCCGCGTTCATCGGCTGGGCCGTCTACACGCTGGACGTGTTCCGCGTGCTGCGGCCGGTGCGCGCCGCCGCCGAGGATCTGTTCTCGCACGCGTTCCGTTTCGGCGCGATCTCGATCAGCCTGGGCCACGTGTTCGTCTTCGCGCTGTCGGTGCTGGTGGCGATCGGCGTCGCGCGCGTCACGCGGCTGCTGCTGCGCGACTACCTGCTCGACCGCGAAACGCTGCCGCGCGGCGTCGGCAACAGCGTCGCGTCGCTTGCCTACTACGGCATCCTGCTGCTGGGCTTCCTGGTGGCGTTGTCGGCCACGGGCTTCGAGGTCGGCCAGCTGGCGATCGTGTTCGGCGCGCTCGGCGTGGGCATTGGCCTGGGCCTGCAGAACATCGTCACCAACTTCGTCGCCGGGCTGGTGCTGATGTTCGAGCGGCCGATCCGCCCCGGCGATGCCGTCGACCTGGCGGGCGTGTCGGGCGAGGTGCGCGAGATCGGCATGCGCGCGACCATCATCCGCACCTTCGACGGCGCCGACGTCGTCGTGCCCAACGGCACGCTGACGGCGGCCAACATCACCAACTGGACGCTGCTGGACCGCCGCCGCCGCATCGAAGTGGCCGTCGGGGTGGCCTACGGGTCGGATCCGCCGCGCATCCTGGCGCTGCTGATCGAGACGGCGCGCCAGACGCCGGGGGTGATGCACGAGCCGCAGCCGATCGCGCTGTTCGTCGGCTACGGCAACAGTTCGCTGGACTTCGTGCTGCGCGTGTGGACGCGCGACTTCGACCGCTCGGTGATCGTCGGCAGCGAGCTGCGCACGCGCGTGCTGCAGGCGTTGAACGAGGCCGGGGTCGAGATCCCGTTCAACCGGATCGACCTCAACCTGCGCAGCGTGTCTGCGGCGGCCGGCAGCGCGCTGCGCTCGGCCACACCGGCCGCGCCGGGCCCGCAACCGCCGCGCGATGGTGCGCCGACATGACGCCCGGCGCGCAGCGCGCCGCCGCCGGCACGGATCGGCCCGTGCCGCGGTGGCCGCCGGCGGCGCTGCCGGCGCCGCGCCGCGGCCCTGCCCGGGCGAACCGCAGGCGCGGCGCGATCAGCGCGTGGCCGCGCGTGCGGCCCGCGCCGCGGCCACTTCGGCCGGGCGCAGCGCGGCGGCGGTGCGGTCGAGCACGCCGTTGACGAAGCGGTGGCCGTCGGTGCCGCCGAAGCTCTTGGCCAGTTCCACGCCTTCGTTGATGACCACGCGGTACGGGATCTCGACGCAGTGGCGCAATTCGTACGCGCCGATCCACAGCACCGCGTGCTCCACCGGCGACAGCAGCGCCAGCGCGCGGTCCAGCGCCGGCGCCAGCAGCGCGTCGAGCGCGTCGGCCTCGGCGATGCAGCCGTGCAGCAGCGCGTCGAAGTGCTCGCGGTCGATCTGCGCGAAGTCGTCCATCTCCTGCAGGTGCGCCTCGATCTGCGCCGGCTCGGCACGCGCCAGCAGCCACTGGTACAGGCCCTTGAGCGCGACTTCGCGCGCGCGCCGGCGGGCGCTGCGCGGGTTGGGGCGCTTGCGTGCCGGCCCGGCCGCGGGCGCGTCGCCGTGCTCCGCGGTGGTCACAGCGCGTCCAGCAGTTGCGCCATCTCGATCGCCACGCGCGCCGCGTCGCGGCCCTTGTCGGCGGCGCGGGCCCAGGCCTGGGCCTCGTTCTCGACGGTCAGGATGGCGTTGGCCACCGGCAGCCGGTGGTCGAGCGCGACCCGGCTGACGCCGGCGCCGCTTTCGTTGGCCACCAGCTCGAAGTGGTAGGTTTCGCCGCGCACGATGCAGCCCAGCGCGATGAGCGCGTCGAAGTCGTCGCCGTCGGCCAGCGCCTGCAGCGCCAGCGGGATCTCGAGCGCGCCCGGCACCTGCACGCGGCGGATGTCGGCTTCGGCCACGCCCAGCGCCGCCAGCTCGGCCAGGCAGGCGCGCAGCAGCTCGGCGGTGACCGGCTCGTTGAAGCGCGCCTGCACGATGCCCACGCGCCGGCCGGTGCCGTCCAGGCCGTTTGCGCTGCCCTGGTCGGCGTGCTGCATGCTCAATCCCCCGCGCCGACGAAGCCGGTGACTTCGAGGCCGTAGCCGGTCATGCTGGGCATGCGCCGCGGGCTGCCCAGCAGCTTCATGCGCGCCACGCCCAGCTCGCGCAGGATCTGCGCGCCGATGCCGTAGGTGCGCAGGTCGAGCATCGCCGCGGGCGCCGCCGCCGGCACGTCGGGTGCGCCCAGCAGCCGCGCCTCGAACGCGACGCTGTCCTGCTGGGTGCAGTTCAGCAGCACCGCGATGCCGCGGCTCGCGGCGTGCAGCGCCGTCAGCGCGCGCGGCAGCGGCCAGCTGTGGCCGCTGTCGCCGGCATCGAGCAGGTCGAGCGCGGTGAAGGGCTCGTGCACCCGCACCAGCACCTCGTCGGCCGGGCCCCAGCTGCCGTGCGCCAGCGCCAGGTGCACGCCGCCGGCGCGGTCGCCGAACACGTGGCAGTCGAAGAGCCCCTGCGCGGTGTGCAGCCGGCGCTGGCCGCGGTGCTTGATCAGCGTCTCGTGGCGGCTGCGGTGGCCGATCAGGTCGGCGATCGTGCCGATCTTGAGCCCGTGCTCGCGCGCGAAGACCTGCAAGTCCGGCAGCCGCGCCATCGTGCCGTCGTCCTTCATGATCTCGCAGATCACCGCGGCCGGCTCGAGCCCCGCCATGCGCGCCAGGTCGCAGCCGGCTTCGGTATGGCCGGCGCGCATCAGCACGCCGCCGTCCTGCGCCTGCAGCGGGAAGATGTGGCCGGGCTGCACCAGGTCGCTGGCCTTGGCGTCGCGCGCCACCGCCGCCTGCACGGTGCGCGCGCGGTCGGCGGCCGAGATGCCGGTGGTCACCCCGGTGGCCGCCTCGATCGACACCGTGAACGCGGTGCCGTGCTGCGCCATGTTGTGGCGCGTCATCGGCGGCAGGTTCAGCCGCTCGCAGCGCTCGCGCGTCAGCGTCAGGCAGATCAGCCCGCGCGCGTGGCGCGCCATGAAGTTGATCGCCGCCGGCGTCACGTGCTCGGCGGCGAGGATCAGGTCGCCCTCGTTTTCGCGGTCTTCCTCGTCGACGAGGATCACCATGCGGCCGGCGGCAAGCTCGGCCACCAGCTCGGGTACGGGTGCGATCGGCATCGGCGGATTGTAGGCGGCGCCCCTCGCGGGCCCCGGCCGGCGCCGCGCCCGGGACGGCACGCCGGTTTGCCCGCGGCTGGCCGCGCGTGCTGCCCGGGCGCGTGCGGCGCGGCCGCCGTCAGCCGGGCGCCGGCGCGCTGCCGAGCATGCGCTCGACGTAGCGCGCGATCAGGTCCACCTCGAGGTTCACGCGCATCCCCGGCGCCAGGTTGCCGAGCGTGGTCTGCTGCAGCGTGTGCGGGATCAGGTTGATGCTGAACAGGCAGCCGTCGGCCGCGTCTTCGACCCGGTTGACGGTCAGGCTGACGCCGTTGACGGTGATCGACCCCTTGTACGCGAGGAAGCGGGCCAGCTCGCGCGGCGCGCGCACGCACAGCTCGTGGTGGCCGCCCAGGCCGGCGAAGCGGGTGACGGTGCCGATGCCGTCCACATGGCCGCTGACCAGGTGGCCGCCGAGGCGGTCGTTGGCGCGCAGCGCCTTCTCGAGGTTGACCGGCCCGGGCGCGTCGAGCCCGGCGGTCTTGTCCAGGCTCTCGGCCGAGATGTCGAGCTCGAAGCGCGCGGCTGCGGCGTCGAAGGTGGTGACCGTCATGCACGCGCCGTTCAGCGCGATGCTGTCGCCGCCCTGCACGTCGCTGAGGTAGCCGGCGGGCGCCTGCACCACCAGGTGCAGCCCGCCCGGCGCCGGCCGGGCTTCGGTGATCCGGCCGATGCCGGTGATGATGCCGGTGAACATGCGCCGATTGTCGGCCATCGGCACGCCGCGCCCGGCGAACGAAGCGTGCCGCCCGGGCAACCCCGGGCGCCCGCCAAGGCGGCCCGGGCGCCTGCCCGGGCCATGGGGCGCGCTCAGCCGGCCCGGCGCGCGTGCAGCCGCAGGGTGCGGCTTGCCGGGTGATGCCCGCATCTGCAAGCCGGGCCGGCGTGCGATGCAGTGCGCGCTCAGCGTTCGCCGGGCCGGCGCGCGCGCAGCCGCAGGTCGTCGCCGACGCACGCCACGTCCACGAAGCGCCAGCGCAGCGCGTCGGCGAGCGCATCGAACGGGCCCAGCGCCGCCAGATCGCGCCCGGCGCCGATCAGCAGCGGCGCCACGTACACCAGCAGCTCGTCCACCAGCCCCGCACGCAGCAGCGCGCCGTTGAGCGTGCGGCCGGCCTCGACGTGCAGCTCGTTCACCTCGCGCCGCGCCAGCTCGTCGAGCAACGCCGCCAGGTCCACCAGCCCGCCGGGCGCGGGCAGCCGGCACAGCGCGGCGCCGCGCGCCTGCAGCGCGGCAGCGCGCGCCGCAACGGCAGCGTCGGCTGCGTCGGCCGAAAAAGCTGCGGTGGCGGCAATGGCTGCGCTGGCCGCAACGGCCGCGTCTGTCGCGTCGGCCGCTGCGGCCGCTGCGGCCGTTGCAGCCGTTGCAGCCGTTGCGGTCGTTGCAGCCGCGCCGCCTGCGTCAGCCGCATGCACGACCAGCACCGCGCCCGGCGGCGCCAGGATGCGCGCGGCCGGCGGCGTGCGCAGCCGCGAATCGGCCACCACGCGCAGCGGCTGGCGCGCGCTGGGCACCAGCCGCACGTCCAGCCGCGGGTCGTCGTCGCGCACCGTGCCCACGCCGGTGAGCACCGCGCCGGCGCGGCGGCGCCATGCGTGGCCGTCGGCGCGCGCCGCCTCGCCGGTGATCCACTGGCTGGCGCCGTTGGCGAGCGCGGTGCGGCCGTCGAGCGACGCCGCGATCTTCAGGCGCACCCACGGCCGCCCGCGGGTCATGCGCGCGAAGAAGCCGATGTTCAGCTCGCGCGCCGCCACGGCGGCGTCGCTGTCGGGCGGCGCCAGCTCCACCGCGATGCCGGCCGCGCGCAGCCGCGCGAAGCCTTGCCCGGCCACGCGCGGGTTCGGGTCGCCCACAGCGGCCACCACGCGCGCGATGCCGGCGGCGGCCAGCGCTTCGCAGCACGGCGGCGTGCGGCCGTGGTGCGCGCAGGGCTCGAGGCTGACCCAGGCGGTGGCGCCGCGCAGCACATGCCCGGCCGCGCGCGCCGCCTGCAGCGCCACCACCTCGGCGTGGGGCCCGCCCGCCTGCTGCGTGAAGCCGCTGCCGAGCACGCGGCCGTCGGGCAGGCCGATCACGCAGCCCACGCGCGGGTTCGGGTCGCTCAGGCCCACCGCCTGTTGGGCCAGCGCGAGCGTGTCGCGCAGGCGGGCAAGGTCGAGGTCGGCAAGCGGCATGCGCGCGAGTCTAGGGCGGCGGCGCAGCCGGCAGCGGGGGCGCGAAAGCGACGACGCCCGTCGGCGACGGGCGTCGGTGGGCGAAGGCGCCTCGAGCCTTCAGCGCTTGCGGCGGCGTGCGGCCCAGCCCATCGACGCCAGGCCCAGGGCCAGCAGTGCGGCGGTCGAGGGTTCGGGCAGCGGCGGCGGCGGTTCCTGCCGGGTGGTGTTCAGGGTGATGTTGTCGAACACTACTTGATTGGGCCTGCCGACAAATGCGATTCGTGTAATACCGAGATCGGTGAGATCGCCGCTCGCATATTCCCGCCAACCGCAGAACGATGTCGCGCAGGGCCGCAGGAGCGTCGACTGCACCAGCGATTCATCCTTGAAGAGCTGCAAACCAGGGGCGGAACTCGGGCCGGTGTCGTTATAGACGAACAGGAGTTCGGTGATTGCGAAGCCAGTGTCGACCCACAGGTCAAAAGACTTGGCGTCATCTTGTACGGCACCGACGGCCCAAATGCCCGATGGCGGCTTGCCGAAGTTGCCGTAGCAACCCGTCTGGCCAGATTCCTTGGAACAGATCGCTATGGCCTGGTCGCTGAAGGTCACCCCGAGCTTCTGGCTGCCGTCCCGGCCGAAGCCAGGGTCACCGTTGTAGTAACCGAGCACGGCGGAACCGACAACCCTGCCGTCAACGACCTGAGTCTGGACTGGCTTGCCTTCCTTTGTTGCCACTGGGATCCCCTTGCCGTCAGGCCCGTCGAAGTCGAGCGTGACCTTGTCGGCCCATGCCGGGGATGCGCTGTAGACCAACGCGGCGATGGCGGCTGCCGCTGCAACACGAAATGGTTTCATGGGATTTCTAAGTTTTGGTTGTCGCGATGCCGGCTCGCAAAAGCGTGCATTTGTGCACGTTCGGCGCCGCGACTGTAGCCCCAAGCCCGGCCCTCGCGAAGCCGCAGGGGCCCCCTCATCCTCGGGGGCGGCGACAAGCGCGGCGCGGCCGCGGGTGCGTCAGGGCAACGTGACCGGAGGCTGGTGCGCCGCCGTGCCGGTGGGGCAGGCGGCGGTCTTGTCGATCACCAGGTAGTTCTGGTCGGGCAGCGATGTCTTCAGCGCCGTGTATTCCTGCGGGTGGCCAGGGTTGCCGGGCAGCGCGTTGACGTAACGGCACACCGACTGCGTGGACAGGTCCAGCGGCGGGACGAGCTTGACGGTTCCAGTCCAGCCGACGGTGCCGGTGGGGACGACGCAGACATAGGCGGTGAAGGTGGCAGGCGGACCCAGGTTGAACGCGAAGCACTGGCCGTCCGTGAAACCGCTGCTCCCCTTCGCCCGCACGGCCAGTGTCAGTGCAGTGTCCGCCGGCGCGGCGGCATCCGGGCTCGGGCCGAAGGAAAAGCGCACGAAGCCGCTGATCATCACCGACGGCTTGGGCGCGCATTGGCTGGCCGGCATCAACTGCGACAGATCAGTGCCGGGGAAGGTGCACTCGCTGGTGATCGCGCCGGTGCTGTTGTCGAACAGCCAGACCGTGGTTCCCATGCCGCCTGGCTGGTAGGCAGTGCGGCCGTCGCCCAGGTCGCGCGTGTTCTGGCCCTGTGGCACCAGCGGGCTGCGGCCCTGCGGCAGCCACGGCGGGATGCCGTTCGGACGGGCACCGAGCAGCAGCGCCACGCGAGGATCGAAGGCGCCGATGATGGTGTCGAGCGTGATCGTTTGCGTCTCGCCGCTGCGGTCGGGCCAGGTGACGGCGAGCCGGAGATCCTTGCGCCCTGCGCCGGCCGGCTCGGCCACGGTGCGCGTGATGGTGTAGGTGGTGTTGGTGGTGAAGCCGGTCACCGTCTCGGTGCCGTCTGCGATCGTCGCGAAGCTCGTGTGATCGCTATCGGGCGTGCCGAGCACGCTGAAGGCGCGGTCCGATTCGATCGCCTCCTGGCCCAGGCGCACCGCCTCGCTGCGCTGCCTGGCAACGTCGGCGTTGTAGCGCAGCGTGGCCTGCACGCCGACCACTGCGAGCATGCCGAAGGCCATCACCGCCAGCGCGACCACCGCCTCGACGAGAGTGGTGCCGCGCGGTTGCGGCTGGATGGGGCGGTGCCGGTTCATAGGCCAGAGTCGCGCCAGCTGCCGGGCACGCGCGCGAAGGAGCCGAAGTCAAGCACCGTACGTGCAACCACTTCACGCGCGCGGCCGACGAAATCAGGGTCATAGCGCAGTTCCGGCGCCCCCAAGATCGTGAGCTTGCCGTCGTCGGGGTTGCCGGCATCGTCGGCACCTTCGGCGACGAGCGCGCCCTGGAAGCGGACGGTGGCGCCGGTGGCATCGAGCTGCGCGCCCCGGGTGCAGACCAGTCCGTTGATCGTCGTATCGCTGCCCGCGGCGAAATTGAGCTTGCCTTTGACCACCACGATCACCGGCGCACCGGCGCTGCCCAGCGTGCGCGTCGGGCCGGCGCCGATGTTGAGATCGTCTTCGACCCAAAGGATGCGGCCCGGGAAGTCTCGGACGGCATTCTGCAGCGCGTCGCCACAATCGGCGCCGCAAGTCAGCCGGTGCACGGCCGGCTGCACGCGCAGTGCATCCGGCGCCACGCCGAAGGTCATCAGGAAGAAGCGCTCGCCGGCGGTCAGCTCGCTGGTCGCCGTGATGCCCCAGCGCGTGGGATTGCTCGGGACCACCAGCCGGTTGTAGATCGCGCTTGGCGGCGATCCGGCCGGCAGCACGAGGTTCGGCGTGAGGTCGGGCGGGGGAACGCCGCTGTTGACTGCCACTGCTTCGGGCGCGCTGGCGATGAAGTCGGCGACGAAGCTGGTACTTCCGGGGGCGAGGTTGCCGCGAACAACCAGGCTGGCGGCCGGCGCTTGCGCCAGCGCCGGGGCGAGCGCGACCAGCGCGTTGACGTCGGCATTGGCATCTGCGCGGGCGGAAACACTCGCGTCGCACTCCTTGCCGAGGCTGGTGCAGCCACGCGACCAGATCTCCACCACTCCCGGCTGTGCGGAAGGAACGAAGGCCACCCGGAAAGCGGGTGCTGGCCCGGTGCCGCCCGGTGCGGTCAATGTGGGGCCAGCCGCATCCGGGCAGCTGCAGACCCAGCCGGAAGCGCCCCGCACGCACCCGGCCCGAATGAGCAGCGGAGCCGTGGCGGTGTCCGCTGCCCAGGGACGAACGCCGATCTTGCCGTTGGCAAGCGGCACCAGATAGCGTTCGCGGAAGGTGGTGGATACGCCGTCGTCAGTGGGGGCGCAGTTGGCGTCGATCCGGCCGCTGTTGAGCATCGCGACCGCCCACTCGAGCCCGGCTTCGGCGGCTTCGAGCGCCTGGGTCGATCGGTAGTTGTTGGCCGAGGTGCGCTGTTCGAAGATCAGGTTGCGGCTGGCGTAGGCGGCCACCAGCGACATGATGAAGAACAGCACCATCACCACCACCAGCGCGGCGGCGCCGCGTGCGGTGGCGGTGGATCGGAAGGCGGCTGCGGGCTTCATCGACGCTCAGGCCGGGCAGGCGCCGCTGGGCAGGTCGTTGCGCAGGCGCACGCTTTCGCGCACGCTGCGCTCGACACTCGAGTCGGACACGGCGTGGCCGGTGATCTCGATGTCGTAGCGGCGGATCTCCAGCTTCGGCGGGCACGCACTGCCGCCGCCGGGGCATTCCTTGAAGCAGGCCTGTTGCACCGATTGCGACTGCGGCGTGACAGTGAACCCGGTGACCTGGAGTACGGTGGGATCGGTCAACTGCTGCCAAGTGCCGCCGATCCGCATCTTGATCGCGCCGCCGTCGAGCTTGAAGCCGAAGGTCTCATTGTCGGCGTCAACGGAGTTGTCCTCGACCGCATCGCGCGAGTAGCGGAACGTGATCTGCCCGGCAGCTGGTTCGACCAGGGTGTAGGGGTTCGCTGCCGTCGCAGGGCTCGAGCCTTGCCACAGCCCCTGCTGCGGCGCACCCCAGTAGCCCGAACGCCGCAGGTCGCGCGCGATCATGTCGGCGGCTGCGCGCAGATCCTGCTGCACCTGCGTTTCGAGCGTCAGCCGGCGGTTGTCGCCGATCTGGTTCACGGCGACGAAGCTGGCGCCGGCCACGACCATCAGACCGACGGCGATGCCGACCATCAACTCGACCAGCGTCAGGCCGCGGGTCGGCCTGCGGGCCGCAATCCGACGTGGCCAGCTCAGTTGCATGCCGCCACCCCGCGGATCGAACCGTCGGGTGAGCACACCGTCGGACGGCCGGCGGGGTTCACCTGGGTCCGCAACTGCCCGTTGATCGAGCTCTGCACATCGACGCGGAAGTCGTTCGGGCCGGCCGCGCTGCTGATGCAGTATCTCGACCAAGTGGCGAGGCCGCGCGTGGCCTCGAACTGCACACAGGCCGGGTTCGCGATCGAAGGCGCCAGCGTGACGTTGGTCGCCCGCAGCACCTGCACCGTCTTGATTTCTACCATGTCGCTGCCGAAGCAGGCCGTACCGGGGGGGTTGCGACAATCACAGTCGCCCGTGCTGCCCCATGTGTGGACGGTGTAGCAGGTCATTGGCGGCTGCCCCGGCAGATCGTCCGTACGAAAGGTGATCAACACGTTTTTGTTCCGTGCCACCGCCTCCGACCGCGCCAGCTGCAGTGCCGTGACCAGCTCCGCGTTGACCGCCGCCACCCGCTGACGCGCGATGAAGTCGCGAAACGACGGCACGGCCAGCGCCAGGATCACGGCGGCCACCATCACCACCACCATCATCTCGATGACGGTGAAGCCGGCACGGGTCGGTTTGCGCGGCATCGTCAGCGACTCCAGCAGCGGTTCGGGTCGGTCAGCGGGTCGTTGCCGTCGGGCAGGCTGCAGCCGTTGCACGCGCCGTACTCGACGTTGCCGCCGCGCAAGCGCACGCGCAGCGTCGTGCAGTTGGTATCGGCTGCCTGCGTGGTCCCGGATGCCGCCACCGCCTTGCCTACGTAGCTGCTGGCGTCGGCCTGCTCGATGCTGATCGTGTAGTAGCCGGAAGTCGTCTTGTCGCCGGAGGCCAGGCCGAGGTTCAAATCGGACAGCGTCGCGGTGTAGCCGGTGTGGTTCGCGCGCCAGCGTTCCTGTTCCTGCTGGAGTTTGGCCAGTGCTGCGGCCGCATCAGAGCGCCGCCCCTTGCGGATCGAATCCATGAAGCTCGGCAGCGCCACCGCGGCCAGGATCGCCACCACCGCCACCACGATCATTGCTTCGATGAGCGTGAAGCCGCGCCGCGGGCGGCGGCGCAGCAAGGTGGGGCAGGGGGCCGGCATGCGCATGATTATCCGGGCGTGACCTGCGTCACGAAGCCCGGGCTGCGGCCGTCCGTCGCCGCCGCGGCGCCGTTCGTCCGCGGGTGCCGTTGCACGGACCGGCGCACGGCTTGCAGCCATCAGCAGTGCCGGTAGCCCGGCAGCGCGGCGTCGGGCGTGCAGGCGCGCACGCGGCCCATGATGTTGACCACCTGGTGCAGCGCCGCGCCGCTGCGCGCGGTAAAGCGCACCGTGGCGGTGGGGGTGGCGGTGCCCAGCACCGGGTCGAACACCATCGAGCGCACGTTGGCCTGCAGGCCCACGCGCTCGCCGGCCGCGAAGCGCACGCTGCGCTGCGCCTCGGCGCCGCCGGTGCACACCGGCGGCTGGCCGTCGTCGCTGCCGCAGCCGCAGGCGCCGGCGGCGCCGGTGTGCAGCACGTAGCAGCTGCCGGCCGCGCTGCTGGCAAAGCTGATGCGCAGCGGCTGGTTGCGCGCCACCGCCAGGCTGCGCGCGTGGTGCACGTCGGTCTCGAACTGCGCGGCGGCGCCTTCCAGGTGGCGGCGCTGGATCGCCTGCTCGAAGCCGGGCGCGACGATGCCGGTGGCCACTGCCGCCAGCGCAGTGGCGACGCTGCTCTCCACCAGCGATACGCCGCGCTGGCGGCGGCGGGACGGCAGGCGCAGCGGCAGGGCAGGCAGGCGGCGGGCGGTGCGGTTCATCGGGGGCCTCCAGGCGGTGATCGGTGCGATCACTGTAGGAAGCCGCGCCGCGCCGCGCGTCGCCTGCGCGGGGGTGCGCGCCGGTCTCTTCGGAGGGCCCCCGGATCGGCACCCCCATCGGGGGGATGCGGCGCGCAGCCCGGCCGCGCGAGGCCGGGGGGCGGCGATCAGATGTCGCGGATCAGCCGGCGGAACTCGTCCACGTCCTCGAAGCTGCGGTACACGGAGGCGAAGCGCACGTAGGCCACCTTATCGATGCGCTTGAGCTCGCGCATCAGCAGCTCGCCCAGGCGCGCGCTGGCGACTTCGCGCGCGCCGCTGGTGAGCAGCCGCTCCCGGATGCGCTCGAGCGCCGCGTCCACCTGCTCGGTGCTGACGGGGCGCTTGCGCAGCGCCAGCATCATCGACGCGCGCAGCTTGGCGGCGTCGAACTCGACGCGCGAGCCGTCCTTCTTGACCACCGACGGCAGCGCGATCTCGGCGCGCTCGTAGGTGGTGAAGCGCTTGTCGCACTTCTGGCAGCGGCGGCGGCGGCGGATCGCGCCGCCGTCGTCGGATTCGCGGGTCTCGACGACCTGCGTGTCGTCGTGGCCGCAGTAGGGGCAGCGCATCGGGTGCGGGCGGCGCGCCTGGCCGTTGCCGGCCCGGCCTTCAGCCGTAGACCGGGAAGCGCTGCGTCAGCGCCGCCACCTTGGCGCGCACCTCGGCGATGCGGGCCTCGTCGTCCGGCTTGTCGAGCACGTCGGCGATCAGGTTCGCGGTGGCGCGCGCCTCGGCTTCGCCGAAGCCGCGCGTGGTCATCGCCGGCGTGCCCAGGCGGATGCCGCTGGTGACCATCGGCTTTTGCGGGTCGTTGGGGATGCCGTTCTTGTTGCAGGTCATGTGCGCGCGGCCGAGCAGGTCTTCGGCCTGCTTGCCGGTCAGGCCCTTGGGCCGCAGGTCGACCAGCATCAGGTGGCTCTGGGTGCCGCCGCTGACGATGCGCAGCCCGCGCTCGATCAGCGTGCGCGCCAGCACGTCGGCGTTCTTCACGACCTGCGCCTGGTAGGTCTTGAATTCCGGCGCCAGCGCCTCCTTGAAGGCCACCGCCTTGGCGGCGATCACGTGCATCAGCGGCCCGCCCTGGATGCCGGGGAAGATGGCGCTGTTGATCTTCTTGGCGACGGCCTCGTCGTTCATCAGCACGATGCCGCCGCGCGGGCCGCGCAGGCTCTTGTGGGTGGTGCTGGTGACCACGTCGGCGTGCGGCACCGGGTTGGGGTACACGCCCGCGGCGATCAGCCCGGCGTAGTGCGCCATGTCCACCATGAACACCGCGCCCACCGCCTTGGCCACCCGGGCGAAGCGCTCGAAGTCGATGTGCAGGCTGTAGGCGCTGGCGCCGGCGATGATCAGCTTGGGCCGGGCTTCGTGCGCCAGGCGCTCCATCGCGTCGTAGTCGATGGCTTCGTTGGCGTCCAGCCCGTAGCTGACCACCTTGAACCACTTGCCGCTCATGTTGAGCGCCATGCCGTGCGTCAGGTGGCCGCCTTCGGCCAGGCTCATGCCCATGATCGTGTCGCCGGGCTGCAGCAGCCCGAAGAACACCGATTGGTTGGCCTGGCTGCCCGAGTTGGCCTGCACGTTGGCGTAGGCCGCGCCGTAGAGCTGCTTGATGCGCTCGATCGCCAGCGTCTCGACCACGTCGACGTTCTCGCAGCCGCCGTAGTAGCGCCGGCCGGGGTAGCCCTCGGCGTACTTGTTGGTCATCTGGCAGCCCTGGGCCGCCATGACCGCGGGCGACGCGTAGTTCTCGCTCGCGATCAGCTCGATGTGCTCTTCCTGGCGGCGGTTCTCGGCTTCGATCGCGGCCCAGACTTCGGGGTCGGTGCTGGCGATGGTGGAGCGTTGGCGGTCGAACATGGCAGTCCTCGTCGGGTGGGGTGCGGACCCGTCGCGCCGCGACGCCAGCCTGCGCGGCGTGGCGGGCGGGGGCTGCCCAGGCGAGCGGCTAGGTCACGCGGGCCGAAGGGCACCGCATGCCGCGCTCCCCGGTGGTCGGTCCACCTCGGCCTGCCGGCCTGATCGCCAGTCGCGCGGATAAGGCCGCAGTGTAGCGGCCTGCAATCGGCGGCGCGGGCCGCTCAGCGCAGCAGCGCCACCTGCTCTGCGGCGTCCGCCGGCGCGGGCGCTTCCGGCGCCGCGGCCGGAGCCGGCGCCGGCGCGACCGTGCGCACCGTCTGCGCGGTGGTCGGCACCTTCCTGCCGGCGGCCACCTGGGCCATGCGGCCATGCTCGGCCATCACCTTGTCCTTGTAGCCGCCGTCGTTGCCGGTGTTGGCGGCGCCGACGTACCAGCGCAGGCCGGCTTCGATGCCGCCGGCGCGCGCGATGCATTCGCGCAACACCTGCACGCCGACGCGCAGGTTGCTGATCGGGTCGAAGGCGGCGTGGCTGCCGCCGAAGGGCTCGTACTTCTCCACGTGCACGCGCGTCATCACCTGCATCAGCCCCTGCGCGCCCATCGGGCTCTGGGCGAAGGGGTTGAAGCGCGATTCGATCGCCACCACCGCCAGGATCAGCGTCGGATCCAGGCCGACCTTCTGGCCGATCGCCCAGGCTTCCTGCACCAGCCGGCCCACCGGCTCGGGTGCCACCGAATAGCGCCGCGAGATCCACTGCGCCACCGCAGCCTGCGGGCGCGAGAGTTCGGCGGTGTGCACCGCGGTGGCGCGGTTCACCGCATCGGCGTCGGCTTCGATCACGGCTGGCGCCGGATCGTCGGCTTCGTCGGCGCGCACGCCGTGCCGCTCTTGCAGCCAGCCCAGCGCCAGGGTTTCGGTGCGGGTGCGCAATTCGGTGTTGCCGGCGACGTAGGCCATCGACAACAGCACCGCCAGGCCGACCAGGGCCAGGCTGTTGTGGCTGAGTTCGAGGGCACCGTTGCCGATGTCGCGCAGCATTACTGCCGTGCCGCGGCGCAAAGCCTGCCACCTCGACTTCAAAGTCGTTCGTCGATCCATCTCCATCCTCGCTTGGCCGGGCGGCCGGTCGGGCCGTTCCCGGGTGTCGAGCCGGCTCTTGCCGGCACCATCGTCACCCCGGCGTGTGGCCGAGGCGACCGCGATAATCGAACGCGGCGGGCATGCTGATGCCCGCATCGACAGCACGGCGGGGCATGCTCACCCGCTCCGCGCCATCCACCACCAGACTCGAACCCTAGGGATAACCCTGGCGGCTGTGAAGTTGTGGCGGATTCTAAAAACCTCGATATATCGAGTCAAGCATAAGACAAGGCTCTCTAATATCAGCGAACAGATGAAATACGCCGACCTGCGGGACTTCATCGGGCAGCTCGAGCAGGCGAAGAAGCTGGTCCGCGTGGCCGATCGGGTGTCAACCCGGCTCGAAATGACGGCAATCTGCGACCGCGTGCTGCGCGCCGGCGGCCCGGCGCTGCTGTTCGAACGCCCCGACGGTTACACGATTCCGTGCCTCGCCAACCTGTTCGGCACCCCGGAACGGGTGGCGCTGGGCATGGGCGCGGCCGGGCCGGGCGAGCTGCGCGAGGTCGGCCGGATGCTGGCCAGCCTGAAAGAGCCGGAGCCGCCGCGCGGCGTGCAGGATGCCGGCCGCCTGCTGCACATGGCCAAGGCGCTGTGGGACATGAAGCCGCAGAAGCTGCGGCGTGCGCCCTGCCGCGAAGTGGTGTTCGAGGACAGCGACATCGACCTCGGCCGGCTGCCGGTGCAGACCTGCTGGCCCGACGATGCCGGCCCGCTGATCACCTGGGCGCTGGTGGTCACGCGCGGCCCGCAGGCGGTGCCCGCGCCGCGGCTGCGGCAGAACCTGGGCATCTACCGCCAGCAGGTGATCGGCCCGCGGCGCGTGATCATGCGCTGGCTGGCGCACCGCGGCGGCGCGCTCGACTTCCGCGATTTCGCGCAGGTCAACCCGGGCAAGCCGTTTGCGGTGGCGGTGGCGCTGGGCGCCGACCCGGCGACGATGCTCGGCGCGGTCACGCCGGTGCCCGACACGCTGTCGGAATACCAGTTCGCCGGGCTGCTGCGCGGCCGCCGCACCGAGGTGGTCGATACCGGCGTCGGCGAAGGCGAACTCAAGCTGCAGGTGCCCGCGGGCGCCGAGTTCGTGCTCGAGGGCCATGTGCCGCCGGCACCGCCCGGCTACCGCGGCACGAGCGAGACCGGCGTGGCGCTGCGCGAGCAGGGCGGCTACTTGCACGCGCTGGAAGGCCCGTTCGGCGACCACACCGGCTACTACAACGAGCAGGACTGGTTCCCGGTGTTCGAGGTCTCGCGCCTGACCCATCGGCGCGACCCGGTCTACCACACCACCCACACCGGCAAGCCGCCCGACGAGCCGGCGGTGCTGGGCGTGGCGCTGAACGAGGTGTTCGTGCCGATCCTGCAGAAGCAGTTTCCCGAGATCGCCGACTTCTACCTGCCGCCCGAAGGCTGCAGCTACCGGCTGGCGGTGGTGTCGATCCGCAAGGCCTACGCCGGCCACGCCAAGCGCGTGATGTTCGGCATCTGGAGCTTCCTGCGCCAGTTCATGTACACCAAGTTCGTGGTCGTCACCGACGACGACGTGGACGTGCGCGACTGGAAGGAGGTGGTGTGGGCGATCACCACGCGCATGGATCCGGTGCGCGACACCGTGCTGGTGCCGCACACGCCGATCGACTACCTCGACTTCGCATCGCCGGTCAGCGGGCTGGGCGGCAAGCTCGGCTTCGACGCCACCAACAAGTGGCCGGGCGAGACCGCGCGCGAATGGGGCCGGCCGATCGCGATGGAGCGCGCGGTGCTCGACCGCGTCGATGCGCTGGTGCAGCGGCTGCTGCCGGGCTGAGGGCCGCCGGCCTGCGCCGGGCCGCTTGCCCCTTGGGTCTGCCCTGGATCAAGACTCGGCCGGAACCCGACTTCGGGGGGTGGTCGAAGGCTTGCCTGCCGCCGCCGATTGGCTTAGATTGGCAGCGCCTGCTTGCAGGCAACACCGATGGCGCAGTCCCTGCGCCTAAAGGGGCCCCGGACCTGATTCCTCTGGAGCCCCGGCGGCGGTCTCACCGCCAGCCCCTTCCGGCTGCAAGGCCGGAAGGGGTTTCGCATTTCTGGGGCGGCTGTCGTGCCGGTTGGGCGCGCCCGAATGTGAACTTTCCCGGTGGATCCAGTCGGCGCGTGCCGCTGGTGCGTGCCGCTGGTGTGTCCCACTGGTGCGTCCCACTGGTGCGTCGCACTCGTGCTGCCGCCGGCGCGTGCCGCCGCATCAGGCGCCTGCCAGCAGCCCCAGGTATTCGTGCAGCGCCAGGTTGGTCTTGCGCATGCCGGCGGCGCTCGGCAGCCAGCGCAGCACGCCGCGCACGTCGTCGTCGGCCAGCCCCATCGGCGCGGGCACCAGCGCGATGCCGGCGCCGCGGCGCTGCACCGCCTGCTCGAAGGCGCGCAGGCTGCGGCGCATGTGGAAGCCGTGGGTCACGAGCACGATGCGCTTCACGCCGGCCGCCTGCAGCAGCGCCACGCTGCGTTCGGCGTTCTCGCGCGTGTCGCGCGATTCGCCCTCGGCCCAGCGCAGCGGCCGGCCGAAATCGCGCGCCGCGGCCAGCGCCGCCGCGTCGGCTTCGGTCGGGCCGCCGGTGCCGGCGTGGCCGATGCCGCCGCTGTAGGCCACCGGCCAGCCGGTCTCGCGCCCGAGCCAGATCCCGTAGCGCAAGCGCTCGGCGGCCATCGGGCCCGGGTTCGGCCCGCCGTATTCCGGTGCGTAGGCTTCGCGGCCCGAGCCGAGCACGACGATCGCGCCGGGCCCGCTGCGGCGCAGCGCCTGGATGTCCTGCGCGCTCAGCGCCTGGTGCGGCGCCGTCAGCCGGCGCTGCAGCATCTGGCCGACACCGGTGGTGCTGCACAGCCAGATGCCGGCGGCGCCGAGCAGCAGGCAGCTCCACTGCCAGGCCGGCCGGCGGCGCAAGATCCAGCCGCCGCCGAGCATCAGCGCCAGCCACGGCACCGGCGGCAGCAGCAGCGCGGTCGCGACCGGTTTGAGCGCGAGCAGGTCGAAGTGGGTCAGCCAGTCGTTCAGCACGGGTGAGCGAGGGTGCCGTCACGCGCGTGCGCCGCGCATGCGGGCCGGATGGCGGCGCGCTAGTGCAGTGTTCCACTCTGTGCAGCACTGAAGAAAACCGATGGACTTGTCGTCCTGGCTAGGCGCAAACCGCAGCGATGCCCGGTGGCATCGCGAGGATTGGCAACGACGCCAGGGCGGCAAAGGCGCGGTCTTATGTGCTGCATAGCGTGGAACACTGCACTAGCATTGTGCCGCCCGGCTGCTGCGGAGCCTCCCGCGCCCGCAGCGGCCGCCGCACCAACCCCCGGCAACCTGCGACCGTCCGATCATGACATCCGACCCCGTTGCCGGTACCGCCCCTGCACCCACGCGCCGGCGCTGGCTGCGCTGGGTGGCGGTGCTGCTGGGGGTGCTGGTCGCGCTGACGCTGTTCGCGTGGCTGGCGCTGCCGCCGCTGCTGAAGCCGCAGATCGAGCAGCGGGCGTCGGCCGAGCTCGGCCGGCCGGTGCGGATCGGCGAGCTGAAGTTCGAGCCCTGGGCCTTGCGGCTGGGCGTCTCAGACCTGTCGATCGGCCCCGCGGCGGGCGCGGCCGATACCGAGCCGCTGCTGCAGGTCCGGCGCATCGTGATGGACCTGAGCGCGCGCTCGCTGCTGCGGCTGGCGCCGGTGATCGAATCGCTCGACATCGAAGGCCCGAAGCTGCGCCTGGCGCGGCTGGGCGAAGGCCGCTACGACATCGACGACTTGATCCGGCGCTTCGCCGACCGGCCGCAACCGGCGCAGCCGGCGAAGCCGCAGCACTTCGCGCTGTTCAACCTGCGCATCAGCGACGGTGCGCTGCGTTTCGACGACCAGCCGGTGGCGCGCGTGCACGATCTGCACGGCTTGCGGTTCGAGCTGCCCTTCCTGTCGAACCTGCCCGACAGGCTCGAAGTCAAGGTGGAGCCACGGCTCGGCTTCGTGCTCGACGGCGCCCCCTTCGAGATCAAAGGCCGGAGCACGCCGTTCGCGCAGGGCCGGGCATCCCAGTTCGACATCCGCTTCGATCGCCTCGAACTGGGCCCGATGTGGGCCTACCTGCCCGACGCGTTGCCGGTGCGGCCCGAGGGCGGGGTGCTGGACAGCGACCTGGTGCTCGGCTTCGAGCAGCACGACGATCAGCCGCCGCGGCTGCGCCTGGCCGGCACGATCGCGCTGCACGAACTGGGCGTGCGCGAGCGCGGCGGTGCGCCGCTGCTGGGCTGGCAGAGCCTGCGCGTGCACATGGCCGACGTGCAGCTGCTGCAGCGCCATGTCGGGCTCGAGAAGGTGCAGATCGCAGGGCTGCAGCTGCAGCTGGCGCGCGAGCCCGACGGCCGGCTGAACCTTCAGCGCCTGGCGGCCGCGGGCCATGCACACGCGGCCGCGGCGCCGGCGGCGGCGAGCGCGCCGATCCAGGCGGCATCGGCGCCGGCAGCGGCATCGGCAACCGCACCGGCACCGGCACCGGCCTCGGCATCGGCATCGGCATCGGCATCGGCATCGGCATCGGCATCGGCCTCGGCCTCGGCATCGGCATCGGCATCGGCATCGGCATCGGCATCGGCATCGGCATCGGCCGGCGCGCCGCCCGGCGGCGGCTGGACCGTGCAGCTCGGGTCCTTCGAGCTGGACGGCGCGCGCGTCGAATGGCGCGACCAGACGCTGCAGCCGGCGGCAGAGCTGCGCATCGAGCCGCTGGACCTGCGCATGGCCGACCTGCGCTGGCCGGCCGACGCCGACGCGACGCTGCAACTCGATGCGCGCGTCCAGGCAGCCGGCGGCCAACCGGCGGCGGCGCTGCACGCCGAAGGCAAGGGCAGCGACCGCAGCGCGCAGCTGGCGTGGAAGCTCGCCGACGTCGACCTGGCCGCGGCTGCGCCGTACCTGCGCGACCGGCTGCGGCCGGGCCTGAGCGGCCGTGCTGCGGCCGAGGGCAGCGTGGCCTGGGCCGGCGGCGGCGCCCCCAAGCTCGTCGTCGGCGTGGCCCGGCTGCAGCTCGACGACCTGAAGCTGAGCGAGCCCGCCGCCGCCGGCAAGCGGGCTGCGCCGGTGCTGCAACTGCCGCGGCTCGAACTCGTCGGTGTCGAGGCCGACCTGTATCGCGAGCGCGTCACGGCCGATTCGCTGCAACTGACCCGGCCGGCAGCCGAGTTGCGGCGCGGCGCCGACGGCCGGCTCGACGCGCAGGATTGGTGGATCGAGCCGGCCGCTTCGAACACGGCCGCAAGGTCTGCAAGCGCCGAGCCGCACGCCCGGGCCGCGACCGCCGAGCCGCCTGCCTCGGCCTCGGCCGCTGGCGCGCCTGCCGCCGGCGCGCCTGCCGCTGGTGCGCCGGCCGCTGGTGCGCCTGCCGCCGGCGGCTGGCGCGGCGAGCTGAAGCAGTTGCGCGTCGACGGCGCCCGGGTGCGGTTGAACGATGCGGCGCTGCCGGCGTCGCCGCTGCAGCTGGCGGCGGTGCAGTTGCGCGCGTCAGGCCTCGCGTGGCCGATCGACGGCAGCGCGGCGGCGGGCTGGCCGCTGGAACTGGCGGCGCAGTTCAGCCATGCCGGCAGCCGCACGCCGGCGCGGCTGGACTGGAACGGCCGCATCGGCGCGCAGCCGCTGCTGGCGCGAGGCCGGCTGCTGGTGGAGCGGCTGCCGGTGCACGTGTTCACGCCGTTGTTCGCGGCACAGATGCCGGTGGTGATCCGGCGGCTGGAAGCGGGCTTTCGCGGCGAGATCGACCTGCGCCTACAGGGCGACGACTGGGTCGGCCAGCTGCGTGGCGATGCGCTGCTGGCCGACATGCGCCTGGGCCTGGCCGGCGCGCCGGCCGCCAAGCCGGCTGCCGCACCGGCTGCCACACTGGCCGCCGCACCGGCTGCCGCCGATACGCAGGACCCGAATCAGGATCTGGTCAGCTGGAACGCGGTGGCGGCGAACGGGCTGGACTTGCGCCTGGCGCCGTCGGCCAAGCCGCTGCTGCAGATCGACACGCTGCGCATCGACGACTACGCATCGCGCGTGGTGGTCACCCCGGACGGCAGGCTCAACCTGCAGACCGCGGCCGCTGCGCCGGACGCGACTGCTGCGCCTGCGGGCGCCGCGGCTTCGGCGCCCGCAGCCGCCGCGGCTTCGGCGCCGCCGGCCGTTGCCGCGCCGGTGACCGCGCTCAGCGGCCTGCCGATCGACTTCGTGATCGGCTCGACCACGTTCAGCAACGCCCAGGTCGATTTCCACGACTTCTTCATCCGGCCCAACTACAGCGCCGAGCTCAGCGAGCTCAACGGCACGGTCGGCCGGCTCGACAGCCGCAGCCGCGACGCGGCGACGCTGCAGGTCAAGGGCCGTGTCGCCGGCACCGGGCTGTTGCAGATCGAAGGCTCGGTCAACCCGGTGGTGCGCCCGCCGGTGCTGGACCTGAAGGCCAGCGCCACCGACATCGAGCTGCCCGGCCTGTCGCCGTACAGCGCCAAGTACGCCGGCTACCCGATCGAACGCGGCAAGCTCAGTGCCACCGTGGCGTACAAGGTCGGTGCCGACGGCAAGCTGGACGCGAGCAACCGCATCGTGATCGACCAGCTGACCTTCGGCCCGTGGACCGACAGCCCGAGCGCGACCAAGCTGCCGGTCAGGCTCGCCGTGGCGCTGCTGCAGGACGCCAACGGCGTGATCGACCTCGACATCCCGGTCAGCGGCTCGATCGACGACCCGAAGTTCAGCGTCGGCGCGCTGATCTGGAAGGCGATCGTCAACCTGCTGACCCGGGCGGTGACGTCGCCGTTCTCGCTGCTGGGCGGCGGCGGCAAGGACCTGAGCGTGGTGCCCTTCGAGCCCGGCACCGCGCAGTTCGCCGCCGGCGGCGCGGCGGTGATCGATTCGGTCGCCAAGGCGATGGCCGAGCGGCCCAAGCTGCGGCTGACGATTGCCGGCGAAGCCGACTACGCGCGCGAACGCGAAGCGATGCAGCGCGCCGCGCTCGAGCAGCGGCTGCGCGACGAGCAGCGGCGCGAGCGCGCGCGCGGCTCGCTGGGCAGCAGCACCGCGGATGCCGACGCGCCGCTGCCGCCGCTGGGCGCCGACGAGCGCGCGCGGCTGCTGGCGCGCGTCTACGACGACACCAAGCTGCCCGACAAGCCGCGCAACCTGATCGGCATGGCCAAGAGCATCCCGCCGGCGCAGATGGAATCGATGCTGGCCGCCGCGATGCCGGTGGACGAAGCGGCGGCGCACACGCTCGCGCAACTGCGCGGCCGCAGCGTGCGCGATGCACTGCTGGCCAAGGGCCTGCCCGGCTCGCGGCTGTTCCTGGCCGATGCCAAGGGCGCGACGAGGGACGATGCGAAGGCCGATCTGAAGGCCGACGCGAAGGCGGACGAGAAGGCCGGCGGCGCGTCCGCGGACCAAGGCGGCGCCGGCGCGTGGACGCCGCGCGCGCGCCTGACGCTGGCGGTGGAGTAGCGCCGCGGCGTGTCGGGCGCGACAGCGGAAAAGAGGGGGGCGGAACATGGCGCACGAGGCGATCACCCTGGGCGGCGGCTGCTTCTGGTGCACGGAAGCGGTGTTCGAGCAGGTCGAGGGCGTGCTCGCGGTCGAGTCGGGCTACAGCAACGGCCACACGCCGTCGCCGAGCTACGAGCAGGTGTGCAGCGGCCGCACCGGCCACGCCGAGGTGGTGCGCGTCGAATTCGACCCCGCGCGCATCGGGCTGCGCGACGTGCTCGAGATCTTCTTCGCCACCCACGACCCGACCACGCTCAACCGCCAGGGCGGCGACATCGGCACGCAGTACCGCTCGGGCATCTACCTGCACGACGAGGCGCAGCGCGCGGTGGCCCAATCGGTGCACGACGAGGCCAACGCCGCGCACCGCGGCCGCGTGGTCACCGAGATCGAGCCGCTGCACGACTACACGCGTGCCGAGGACTACCACCAGCACTACTTCGCGCGCCATCCGGGGCAGGGCTACTGCGACGCGGTGATCGCGCCCAAGCTCGACAAGTTCCGCCGCACCTTCAAGGCCCGGCTGCGCGGCTGAACAAGGGGCCGCGGCCGGCCCGGCCTTCAGGGCGCGAGGCGCTCGCGCAGCCAGCCTGTGCCGTCGCGGCGGTAGCGCAGCCGGTCGTGCAGCCGGCTCTTGCGCCCCTGCCAGAACTCCCAGGTGTCGGGGTCGAGCCGGTAGCCGCCCCAGTGCGGCGGCCGCGGCGGGTGCAGCCCGTACTTCAGGCCGAAGCGCCCGGCATTGGCCACCAGCACCGCGCGCGACGCAATCACCTCGCTCTGCGGCGACGCCCAGGCGCCGATGCGCGAATCGAGCGGCCGGCTGGCGTAGTAGGCGTCGGACAGCTCGGGTTCGACGCGCGCGACCCGGCCCTCGATGCGCACCACGCGCTCGAGCTCGACCCAGTGGAACTGCAGCGCCGCCTGGGCGTGGGCCTCGAGTTCGCGCCCCTTGCGGCTTTGGTAGTTGCTGTACCAGACCAGGCCGCGTGCGTCGTAGCCCTTGAGCAGCACGATGCGCGTGGACGGCCGGCCGCCTTCGCCGACCGTGGCCAGCGTCATCGCCGTCGGCTCGGGCAGTTGCGCGTCGAGCGCCTGGTGCATCCAGCGCGCGAACTGCTGCAGCGGTTCGGATTCGGCTGCGCTCTCGTCGAGCGCGTCGCGCTCGTAGCTCTTGCGCAGGTCGGCGAGATTCGGCTTCATCGGTGGGCGGCAGGCAGGCGGCAGCGCGGCCGCAGTATGCCGCGCGCCGGCGTTGCGCATCTTTGCGTAGGTGCTAGGCCCTAAGTGAAGCTCCCAGTACCCGCCGGCCACGCTGTCGCGCGATCCTTCGCGCTTCGCTGCGGCCGCGGGTGCGGCCGCCAACCGAAGACAGGCAGGGCAGGGCCATGCAGAGCCGTCCGACCGTGGTCGTCCTGGCTGCCGGCAGGGGCAGCCGCTTCAAGGGTGACGTCCACAAGCTGCAGCAGCAGTTCGAAGGGACGACCGTGCTCGGCAGCACCGTGCGCCACGCGATCGCCAGCCACCTGCCGGTGGTGGTGGTCACCACCGAGCAACTGGCCGGCGCCGCCGGGCGGCTGGTGGCTGCGCGCGAGGTGGTCGTGGTGCCGCAGACCGCGGGCGGCTACGGCATGGGCCATTCGATCGCGGCGGGCGTCGCGGCGCGCGCCGATGCGCCGGGTTGGCTGCTGCTGCCGGGCGACATGCCGCTGGTCCAGCCGGCCACGCTGCTGGCGGTGGCCGCCGCGCTCGAGCACCATGCGATCGCCTATGCGCAGTACCGCGGCCGGCGCGGGCACCCGGTGGGTTTCGGCGCCGAGCTGTATTCCGAACTGATCCGGCTCGAGGGCGACCAGGGCGCGCGGCGCATCGTCGCGCGCTATCCGGCGGTGGGCGTCGATGTCGAAGATGCGGGCGTGCTGGTCGATGTCGATACCGAGGCCGATCTGGCGGCGCTGCGCGCGCCCGACGCGCAGCCGCCGCGCCCGGACAGCCGCACCTGAGCGCTTCGCGCTTGGCGGGTCAGCGCGGCGCCGGCGCGCGCCCGGCCTCAGGCGGCATCGCCGGCGCGGTCAGAGCAAGCCATGCGCTTGCGCCAGCCGCATCAACCGCTGCACCTCGCGGTCGTGCACGCCGCGCTCGCGCAAGGCCTGCGCGGTGGCCGCCAGGTATTGCAGTGTGGTGCCGTAGCGGCCGCTGGCGTGGCGCAGGATGTGCAGCATCTGCTCGTCGGGGATGCGGCCCATGTAGGCTTCGCTGCGCCGGCCGAGCGTGAAGGCCAGCGCGTGCACCGTGCCTTGCGGCGTGGCCGCCGGCAGCCAGCGCGGGTCGTACACGCCGGTGGGCATCTCGCGCGCCCACAACTGCTCGAGTTCGGCGTCGGCGGTTTCGCGCCGCAGCCGGAACACCACGCCGCGGCAGGCGCCGCCGGGCATCAGCGCGAACACCAGCCCGGGCTGCTGCGGCGTGCCGCGGTTGACGCGCGAGCGCATGCGCAGCGCGCGGTGCCAGCCGTGCACCCGCGCGCTGCGGTGCTCGACGGCATCGAACTCCTGGCGCCAGATCAGCGACGCGTAGCCGAAGACCCACAGGTCGCCGTGGCCGCGCAACTGAATACGCGTGCGCGCGAGCAGCGCGGCCGGGTCGCGGCCGGGCAGCGGCGGCGGCATCAAGGCGGGGGCGACGTCGTACACCGGATCGGGTCTCGAATTGGGGATCGGCGGGCAGCCGCCGCGCCGCTATCATCGCGCGCCCTGAACAGCCCTATCCGAGAGGATTTCACGATGATCGCAATTACCCGCCTGGCCGCCGCCGTGGCGCTCACCGTGGGCATCGCCGCCCACGCCCAAACCCAGCCCGCCGTGGCGGCGGCCGGTGCGCTCAAGGCGCGCGCCACGGTCGAAGCCATCGACCAGGCCACGCGCATGGTCACGCTGCGCGCCGAGAACGGCGAGACCGTGACCTTCAAGGCCGGCCCGGAGATCAAGAACCTCGCGCAGGTGAAGCAGGGCGACGTGGTCACGATGGAATACGTGCGCGCGGTCGCGCTCGAACTGCAGCCCGGCGGCAGCGGCATCGCCAGCCGGGTGGAAAGCTCGGCCTCGGGCCCGGCCAAGCCGGGCGAGCGGCCGGCCGGCGTGGTGACCGACAAGGTCGTGATCACCGCGCCGGTGCGCTCGGTCGACACGGCCAACCGCACGGTCACCGTGATGGCGCCGAACAACCGGATGCTGACGCTGGACGTGCGCGACCCGGCCGTGCTGGCCCAGGTGAAGGTGGGCGACACGGTGCGCGCCACCTATTCCGAGGCGCTGCTGATTTCGGTGGCGCCGCCGGCCAAGTAGCGGCCGGGCGGCGATCGCCTCGGCGCAGCCGGGGGCGCCCGGTTGCGATGCGCACACGACGGCCCTGCCTGCGCAGGGCCGTCGCGCTTTCAGCCCGCTCAGCCCGCGCTGCGCAGGTCGAAGCGCAGCGCGATCACGCCGCGGCTCGCGTGCCGGGTCAGCGGCAGGCCGCAGCGTTCGAATACGGCCAGCATCGGCGCGTTGCCCGCCAGCACCTCGGCGGTCAGCACCTGCAGGCCGTGGGTGCGCGCGATGCCGATCAGCAGGCGCAGCAGCGTGCCCGCCAGGCCGCGGCCCTGCCAGTCTTCTTCCACCGTGAAGGCCATCTCCGCTTCGCGCGGCGGCGTGCCGCTCGCGGCGTCGACGACGTAGCTGCCCGCGCCGATCACGGTCTCGTCGCCGTCGCTGCCGATCGTGGCCAGCAGGATCGTGCGCTGCTCGAAATCGTTGGCGTCGAGCTGGCGCAATTCGGTGTCGGTCAGCCGCTTGCGCCAGCCGAAGAAGCGGGTGTAGATCGTCTGCGGCTCGAGCTGGTCGAAGAAGCGCTGCAGCCGCTCGCGGTCGTCGCCGCGCGCGGCGCGGATGCGCACCGGCGTGCCGTCGCGCAGCCGGGCCGTCTGCTCGAACCCGGGGCCCGCGCTGCCGCCGTTCACCACGTCTGCGGGATCACGCGGAACGGGTGCGCCGATTCGACGTAGCCGCCGCGCTTCTGGCGCTTGGGCAGTTCCGGCTTGTCGCGCGGCAGCTCTTCGTACGGGATCCGGCCCAGCAGGTGGTGGATGATGTTCAGGCGCACGTTGCGCTTGTGGTCCGACGGCGCCACCCACCACGGCGCATGGGAGCTGTCGGTCGCCGCGAACATCAGGTCGCGCGCGCGCGAATAGTCGTACCAGCGGCTGTAGGACTTCAGGTCCATCGGCGACAGCTTCCAGATCTTGCGGCCGTCCTCGAAGCGCGACTTCAGCCGCCGCGTCTGCTCCTCGGGGCTGACCTCGAGCCAGTATTTCAGCAGGATGATCCCGGAGTCGACCATCGCGCGCTCGACCAGCGGCACCCCCTTCAGGAACTGGTCGGCCTGCTCGTCGCTGCAAAAGCCCATCACGCGCTCGACGCCGGCGCGGTTGTACCAGCTGCGGTCGAAGATGACCACCTCGCCCGCCGCCGGCAGCAGCGGCAGGTAGCGCTGCACGTACATCTGCGTCTTCTCGCGGTCGCTCGGCGCGGGCAGCGCGATCACGCGGAACACGCGCGGGCTGACGCGCTCGGTGATCGCCTTGATCGTGCCGCCCTTGCCGGCGCCGTCGCGGCCCTCGAACACGATGCACACCTTCAGCCCCTTGGCCACCACCCATTCCTGCAGCTTGACCAGCTCGACGTGCAGCTTCTTGAGCGCCTTGTCGTAGGCCTTCCTCGACAACGCCTGGTTCTGCGCGGGCTCGCCCGCAGGCGCCTGGCCCGCAGGCGCCGCGGCCGCCGGCGCGTCGGCTGCGTCGGCTGCAGGCAGGTCGGCTGCGGGTGCGTCGGCCGCGGGTGCGTCGGCTGCCGATGCGGCGGCAGCTTCTTCGGCCCGGCGGCGCTTCTTGTCCTTCTTGCCCATCGTCATGGTCTCCGGTTGAAAGCGATTGCGAGGTTCGTCAGCGCGCAGCCACCGGGACCGCCGGCACGTCGTCGAACGAGCCGCCGAGTGCCAGGTGCAGGTTGATGCGCTGCGCGCGCTGCTCGGCCGCCACGCGCAGCTGCGCCGAGCGCGCCGACTCCAGCGCCAGCAGCTTGTGCTGGACGGTGCGCAGGTCGATGCTGCCGACACGGTACTGCTGCTGCGCCAACTCGAGCGCACGCGCGCTGTCGCGCACCTGCGCGTCCAGCGCGTCGGCGCGGTCGGCGAGCGCGAACTCGGCGGCGAGCGCGTTCTCGACATCGGCAAAGGCGCGCTGGCCGGCAGCGGCATACGCCGCGACCGCGGCCTTCTGTTCGGCGCTGCGGATCTCGACCTGCGCGCGCAGCGCGCCGCCCTGGTACAGCGGTGCAAGCAGGTTGGCGCCGAAGCCCCAGGCCGGGTTGTTGCGGTCCTGCAGCACGAACAGGTCGCTCGAGATGCTGCTGCCGCCGGCCGTCAACGCGATGCGCGGCAGCATCGCCGCCTTGGCTTCGCCGACGCGGTTGAAGGCTGTGGCGACGCGGCGCTCGGCGGCGACCACGTCGGGCCGGCGCTCGAGCAGCTGCGACGGCAAACCCGCCGGCACCGGCGACGGCAGCGTGCCGAAACTCGTCGCCACCGTGGCCTCGGCTGCCGGGTAGCGCCCGGCCAGCAACTCGATCGCGCGCAGCGCGTTCTGCCGCGCCAGCTCGGCCTGGCGCAGCGCGTCGCGAAAACCGGCGACGCTGGCACGCGCTTCGGCCACCGCCAGATCGTTGCCCGGGCCGACGCGCCGGCGCTCCTGCGCGAGTTGCTGCAGCTGCTCGGCCGAAGCGAGCATCTCCTTCAGCACCGCATGCTGCAACCCGGCCTCGATCGCGATGAACCAGGCCTTGGCGACCATCGCCGCGAGCGACTGGCGCGCATAGGCGTAGTCGGCGGCCACCGCGTCGGCCTGCGCCTGCGCGGCCGCCTCGCCGTAGCGCAGCCGGCCCCAGACGTCGAGCTCGAGCTGCAGGTTCAGGAACACGCCGTTCAGCCCGCTGCTGCCGCTGCTCGCCTTGCCGCTCCACAGCCCGGCCAGGCTGATCGACGGCAGCAGCGCGGCGCCGGCCGCCTTGACGATGCCGCCGGCCTGCTCGACGCGCGCGGCGGCCGCCTGCAGATCGGCGTTGTGCGCGATCGCCTCGTTGACCAGCGCGGTCAATTCCGGGTCGCCGAAGGTCGAAAGCCAGCGGTCGGCCACCGGCTGCGGCGCGACCGCGCCGGCGGCAAAGCGCGCGGGCACCGCGGTGTGCGGCATCGCCTGCGCCTGCAGCTGCGGCTGCGACGGCGGGCTTTGCAGCGCGCAGCCGCCGAGCAGCGCCGCAAGGGCCAAGGGCAGGGCGGCGCGGCGCATGATCAATGCAGCTTGAGCACCAGGTAGTCGGTGATCGCGCCGACGCGCAGGATCACCATCCGGATGATGTGGATCGCCGCCAGGTGGTCGGTGTAGATCGCGCCCTGGCCCGAGGCGCCGGCCGCGAGGAACAGCTCGCGGTCCGCGCCCTCGACCTCGAGCTTGACCGGGAAGCGCCCCGGCGCCTGCGGGTACGCGCCGGTCTGCGGCAGCGTGCCCGACTGCACGAGCTGCCCCTGGCCCTGCGCCCACACGATCGAATCGACCTTGGCCTTGAGCACGCGGCCGGGGTGGGTGTTGAGCGCGAACTCGGCGTCGTCGCCGGGCTTGACCCAGACCAGCTCGTTCTGGCCGTACAGCGCGATCACCTGCAGCTCCTGCTCGACGAAGCTCATCGCCGGCGCCAGCGGCATCGACACCACGTACGAGCCGGGACGCAGCTGCACGTTGATCGCCCAGCCGTCGGCGGGTGCATAGACCGAGGTCTGGTCCAGGTTCCACTGCGCGTTGGCGACATCGGCGCGCGCCGAATCGGCGTTGGCCTTGGTCGTCGCCAGCTGCGCCTTGGCGGCAGCGACGCTCGCCAGCTCGCCATCCACCCGTCCGGCGAGCTTGCTCGCGACCTGCGCCTCGCTGGCGGTGGCGGCGGCGAGCTGCGCCTCGAGGTCGGTGACGTTCGCCTCGGCCTGTTCCAGCGCGAAGCGGTCGCCGGCGCCGGTGGCCACCAGCTCGCGGTTCTGGCGCACGCGCAGGCGCGCCAGGTCCAGCCGCGGCTGCAGCGAGCGCACCTGCGCGCTCGCCTGGCGCAGCTGCTCCTGCAGCTGCTTGCCCGATGCCGACGCGTCGACCACGTTGGCCGACGCCTGCGCGAGCGCGGCTTCACTTGCCGCGAGCCGCGCCTTGGCGACGTTCAGGTCGTTCTGGTAGGGCGTCGGGTCGATGCGCAGCAGCAGCTGGCCCTTCTTCACCAGCCGGTTCGGCTCGACCGGCACCTCGACCACGCGGCCGCGCACCTGCGGCAGGATCTGCACCGTGTACTTGAACACGCGCACGTCGTTCGACGACGGCGCGACCACGTTCAGCGTCAGGATCAGCGCGGCCATCGCGACCACCGGGATGATCACGACGATGACCTGCGACGTGGTGGTCCACGGCAGCCACTTCAGCTTGATGAAGATCAGCCAGACGAAGAACGCGTAGATCGCGAGCAGCAGCGCTTCCATCAGGCGGTGCCCCCTGCCGCTGCGGGGGGCGCAGCCGGGGGCGCTGCCGGTGCGGCGGCGATGCGCTCGCGCGCCGCGCGCAGCTCGGGCCCGAGCGCGCCGCGCGCGGCGATGCCGTCGAGTTCGTCGAGCAGGTGCTGCCGCTCGCGCGCGCCGACATCGCCGGCTTCGGCGCGATCGGCCATGTGCACGAAGTAGTCGTCGTGCTTGTCGGTGCCCCAGGCCATGCGGTGCAGCGTCGGCTTGGTGTAGGCCCACAGCCAGGCGATCGGCCACAGCAGCCCGCCGAACACCAGCGACAGCAGGCACAGCACGTGGATGGCGTCGCGCTGCGGATGGTGGCGCTTGTGCGCGATCTTCTCGGGCATCACGTGCACGATCCAGAACAGCACGATGCCGGCGATCGGCATCACCACGATCACGAACCAGGCCACGCCCCAGGCCATCTTGTCCATCAGCGCCGGCGGCAGGAACGACGCGTGCGCGCCGGCGGGCGCCAGCAGCCAGGCTGTGGCCGCCGCAGCGGCGATGCGGCGCCGGACGGCGTGGCGGCGGCGGGTGGGGCGGGTGTGCTGCATCGGAGTGGGGCGCCGGCGGCGATGATGCGCGGCGATTGTGCCAGCCTGCCCCCCCGTCGCGAGGGGGCGTCACCCGCGGCTGCGGCTCCCTAGAATGGCCGTCACCTTGAGGAGAAGCCGATGAAGGCGATCACTGCGGGATGCTGGACGGTGTCGATGGCGATGGCGATGATGGCGTCGCCGCCGCTGCTCGCCCAGACGCCGCCGGCCGGCGCAACGGCGGCGGCCGCCAGCGCGCCGGCGCCCTTCAGCCAGGGCGAGCTCGAGGCGATGGTCGCGCCGATCGCGCTGTACCCCGACGCGCTGCTGTCGCAGATGCTGATGGCCTCGACCTATCCGCTGGACATCGTCGAAGCCGCGCGCTGGCGCAAGGCCAACCCGAACCTGAAGGACCAGGCGCTCCAGGACGCGCTGCAGAAGCAGCCCTGGGACGCGAGCGTGAAGTCGCTGACCGCGTTCCCCGACGTGCTCGACCGCATGAACCAGGATCTGGCCTGGACGCAGAAGCTCGGCGACGCCTTCCTCGGCCAGCAGAAGGAGCTGCTCGACGCGGTGCAGTCGCTGCGCCGCAAGGCCCAGGCCAGCGGCCACCTCGACAGCAACCCGCAGCAAACGGTCAAGGTCGAGACGCAGGAAAGCAAGCAGGTCATCATCATCGAGCCGGCGAATCCGCAGGTGGTGTACGTGCCGACCTACCAGCCCACCGTGGTCTACGGCGGCTGGGGCTACCCCGCCTACCCGCCCTACTACCCGCCGTACTGGTACCCGCCGGTCGCCACCCCGCTGGTCAACGGCTTCTTCTGGGGCGTGGGCCTGGCCGCGGCCGGAGCGCTGTGGGGCAACGTGGGCTGGGGGCACGGCGACGTCAACATCAACGTCAACCGTTACAACAACTTCAACCGCACCAACATCAGCAACAAGAACTGGCAGCACGACACGGCGCGGCGCGGAGCGGTGCCCTACCGCGACCAGGGCTCGCGCAGCCAGTACGCGGCACGCGACCGCCAGGCCGAGCAGGCGCGCGAGCAGTTCCGCGGCCGCGACGAAGGCCTGGGCGGCCAGGGGCTGCAGGATCGCCAAGGGTTGCAGCAGGCCCAGCGCGACCAGGTCGGCAGCGGCGACCGCGGCGGCGCCGGCGACCGTGGTGGGGTCGGGGACCGTGGCGGCGTCGGCGATCGCGGTGGGGCCGGCGATCGCGGCGGGCCGTCGGCCGGAACCCGCGACCTCGGCGGCCAGCGCGACGCCGGGGCCGGGCAGCGCGATTTCGCCGGTGCCGGCGACCGCGGCGGCGCCGGTTCGCGCGACCTGGGTGGTGCGTCCGCGGGCACGCGCGATGTCGGCGGCGCGCAGCGCGCAGCGCCGGCCGGCGCCGACCGCGGCGGCGCATTTGCCGGCGGCAACGGCGCCAACACCCGCGCGGCATCCGACCGCGGCCGCTCCAGCATGGGCGCCGCAGGCGGGGCGCCCCGCGGTGGCGGCGCGGCACCTCGCGGCGGCGGCGGCGGTGGCCGGGGCGGCGGCGGGCGGCGCTGACGGCGCTTGCCACGGCTCGACCGCAACTGCCGCCCCCCGTCAACCGCAACGGCCACAGGATTCGACGATGAGCAAGACCCGCACCCATTCCTTCCGTGCCGCGGCCGCGCACGCCGCCGCGGCGGCTGCCCTGGCGCTGGCCGCGGCTGCCTGCCCGGCAGCCGGCACCGCCGCCGCTGCGGCCAAGCCCGCCGCCCAGGCGCAGAGCTTCGCTACCCCCGAAGCCGGCGTCGAGGCGCTGATCGCTGCGCTGCGCCAGGCGGACAACGCCGCGCTGCAGCGCGTGCTCGGCCCCGGCAGCCCGCGGCTGATCGAATCGGGCGACAGCGACGCCGACCGCGAAGCCAGGGCCAAGTTCGTCGCCGAGTACGACGCCAAGCACCGCATCGAGCTGCAGGGCGACGCCAAGGCCTGGCTGAGCATCGGCACCGACGACTGGCCGATGCCGATCCCGCTGGTCAGGCACGGCGCAGGCTGGGCCTTCGACACGGCGGCCGGCGACAAGGAAATCATCGCCCGGCGCATCGGCCACAACGAACTCAGCGCGATCCAGGTCTGCCGCGCCTTCATCGACATGGAGCGCGACTACGCCGAGCTCGACCGCAACGGCGACGGCGTGCTCGAGTACACCGCGCGGCTGATCTCGACCGAGGGCCGGCACGACGGCCTCTACTGGCCGACGGCGCCCGGCGAGCCGCCGAGCCCCGGCGGCCCGCGTCTGGCCCAGGCGGACCCCGCGCAGCTCGCGGCGCGCAGCGCGGCCAAGCCCTATCACGGTTACTACTTCCGGGTGCTCACCCGGCAGGGCCCGCACGCACCCGGCGGCGCGCGCGACTACCGCGCCGACGGCAAGCTGATCGGCGGCGTCGCGCTGATCGCCTGGCCGGCAAGCTGGTTCAGCACCGGCATCAAGACCTTCAAGTGCAGCATGGACGGCAAGGTCTACGAGCGCAATCTCGGCAAGGACACGGCGGCCGCCGCAGCGAAGATCACCGCCTTCGATCCCGGCCCGGGTTGGGCCAAGGTGCAGTAGGCTGCACCCGATGGCGACCGGCAGGCAGGCCCGAGCGAGGACGACATGAGCGACAAGATCCGAACCGAATTCTGGGGCGAGCGGCTGGACAGCATCATGACCGAGATCGCGCGCGAGGCGTCGATCTGCAAGGTCAGGCTGCTCGATGCGGGCGTGGTCGAGGCGGTGCTGCACGGCAGCGACTCGGTGTGCGGCAGCCACAACCCGCGAGCCTTCAAGAAGCTGCGCGACCTGCTGATGATGGGCTTCATCGTGCGCGGGCAGGCGGTCGAGCGGCTGGGGCCGGACGAGGTGGCGCAGATCGGCCAGGCGATCCGCGAGAAGCTCGTCGCCCGGTTCGGCGACCGCCTCGGCGGCTGAGCGCGCCCCCGCGCCGCCACGCGCCGGCGTTGCCGATCGATGCGCGAGGCGGTCGAGACCCTGCGCAGCACCGAACCGCTGCGCGCGCCGCGGGCAGCGGCGGTGGCCGGGATCCTGTTCTCGGTGCTGCTGATCGCCAGCATGCTGATGCTGCGCCTGTCGGTGCCGGCCGACCCGCTGGACCGCGGCGAATGGCTGGCCTCGAAGTCCGGCAGGGTGGCGCTGGCGATGAACCTGGTGCCGTTCTCCGGCGTGGCCTTCCTGTGGTTCATCGGGGTGCTGCGCGACCGGCTGGGCGCGCGCGAAGACCGGCTGTTCGCCACCGTCTTCCTCGGCAGCGGGCTGCTGTACCTCGGCATGCTGTTCGTCGCCGCGGCGGCGCTGCACGGCGTGGTCGGCCTGTATGCGGCCGACCCGGCGGGCTTCCCGGGGTCGCCGAGCTTCGCGTTCGCGCGCGTGCTCGCCTTCGAGATCGCCAACGTGTACGCGCTGAAGATGGCGGCGGTGTTCATCGTCGTGACCTCGACGCTGGCCTGGCGCACGCGGTTCCTGGCGCGCTGGGCGGCATGGCTCGGCTATGCGGTCGCGGCCGCATTGCTCGTCAACACCACCTACGTCGCGTGGATCTTGCTCGCCTTTCCGGGCTGGGTGCTGCTGGTCAGCCTGTACATCCTGTGGGACAACCTGCGCGCGTCCGGGCCGGCGGGGCCGGCGACCGACGGCTGAATCCGCGGCCGGCACGAGCCGCAGGCGTCCGGCCGGCAGCGGCCGACGGCGGCCGGCACCTGCGGTGATCGGGTCTGCGGCTGTCGGGTCTGCGGCCGCAGCGGGGCGATCCGCGGGGCGGCGCCGCGATCAGGCCGGCGGCGGCGGCGCCTGCTGCTGCGCCTGCCAGCGCGCGATCGCCGCGCGCGTGTTGGCGAACATGCGCTCGCGCCCGAACTGCTGCGCGACGCTGCTGTGGCGCACGGCTTCGAGCACGCCCGGGTTCAGGCCGACCAGCCACTCGGTCACGCCCGCCTGCGCGTGCCGGCGCTCGCTGTCGGCCAGCACCTGCAGCGCCGAATACTCGACGTCGGGCACGCGGCTCAGGTCGAGCGCGAGCACGCGCGGCCGGTGCTCGGCCACCAGCGCATCGATGCGCGCGGCGACGTATTGCGCGTTGACGAAGTACAGCCGCCCCTCGGGGCGCACGATCAGCAGCCCGGGAAAGGTCTCGTCGTCGGGGTGCTCGGCCGACAGCGGCCGCAGCACGTCGGCGCCGCGCTTGCGGCCGATGACCGACACGCGCGGATGCGCGGTCTGGCTCGCCAGGCCGATCGAGGACAGCACGATCGCCGCGACGATGCCCTGCAGCGTGCCGAACACCAGCACGCCGAAAGCGGCGGCCACCGCCCAGCGGAACTCCATCGTGCGCACCGCGCGGATCGCGCGGAATTCGGCCGGCGCGATCAGCCCGACCGAATAGACGATCACGATCGCCGCCAGCGTCGCCTGCGGCAGCAGCCCGAGCAGCGGCGCGAGCAGCAGCATCGTCGCCAGCGCCGCTGCCGCGGTGACCAGCGACGCGCGCTGCGAGCGCCCGCCGACCGATCGCACCACCGCGGTCTGCGAGGTGCCGCCGCCGGCCGGCATCGCGCCGAGCAGCGCGCCGCCGAGGTTGGCCGCGCCGGTGGCGACCAGTTCGCGGTCGGCGTCCAGCGGCGGATCGCCGGGCGCGGCGAACGCGCGGGCTGCGGCGATCGATTCGGTAAAGCTCATCAGCGCGATGCCGAATGCGCCCGGCAGCAGCGCCTGCACCAGGCCCCAGTCGGGCAGCGTCAGCGCCGGCAGGCCGCGCGGGATCTCGCCGACCACGGCCACGCCGGCCGCCTGCAGGTCGAAGAACCACGACGCCGCGATCGCGCCGCCGACGGCGAGCAGCGGCGCCGGCGAATGCGGCTTCGCGCGCTCCATCGCGATCAGCAGCGCGAAGGTCGCGGCGGCGACGGCCAGCGTGACCCATGCGGTGTCGGGCAAGGCGCGCGCGAGCGCGAACAGGTCGCGGAAGAAGCCCTGCTTGTCGAGGTGCACGCCGATCAGCTTGGGCGCCTGGTCGAGCACGATCACCAGGCCGATGCCGGTCTTGAAGCCGGTGAGCACCGGCGCGGAGATGAAGTTGGCGACGAAGCCCAGGCGCAGCAGCCGCGCCGCGATCAGCAGCAGGCCGACCAGTGCGCCCAGCGTTGCGGTCGCGGTGGCGAGCCGGGCCGGGTCGGCGTCGGGCACGACCGTGCCGAGCTGCGCGCCCACGAGGATCGCCAGCGTCGCGGTCGAGCTGACGCTGAGCACGCGCGAGCTGCCCAGCAGCGCGTAGACCAGCATCGGCACGAACGCGGTGTACAGCCCGACGGCCACCGGCAGGCCGGCCACCGTCGCGTAGGCCATCGCCTTGGGCAGCACCACCGCGGCGGCGGTCAGTCCGGCGACGGCGTCGAGGCGCCAGACGGGCGACGGATCAGCGCGGGTGGTCATCGTGCGGGCGGCGAAGCGGCGGCGGGCGTGCTGGCGACGGGCGTGCGATTGTGGGTGGCGATTGTGGGGGGGTGATCACGGGCGGCGCCTGCGCCGCGAGCCCTATGCTGGCGCCCCCGGCGGTGCAGGCGCACCGGCGCCCGCAGGCGGCTGGCGCGGTGCCGGCCGCCTCGTCGAAGGAGCGCCCATGACCCTGACCAACTTCCTGATCGGCCTGCCGTTGATGCTGCTGTGCCTGGTGGTGCAGGTGGCGGCGGCGTTCTGGTGCGTGCGCCATTACGTGCGCCATGCCGCGCCGATCGGGCACGGCCTGCTGCGCGGCGTCGCGCCGCTGATCGTCGCCACCGTGGCCCTGCTCGCGGGCACGCTGCTGCAGATCGCGCTGTGGGGCGGGCTGTTCCTGTGGCTGGGCGAATTCGCGCAGCCCTACGACGCGATCTATCACTCGGCCGTCAACTTCACGTCGCTCGGCTACGGCGACATCGTGATGAGCCGCGAGCGCCGGCTGCTCGGCCCGCTCGAAGCGGCCAACGGCATGCTGATGCTCGGCATGAGCGCGGCGGCGCTGATGGCGATCGTCCAGCACATGATCGCGCCGCTGCGCGAGGCCGCCGGCGGCGAGAGGCCGCGGCGCCGGTGGAGGCGCGCGGCACGCGCGGCCGAGCCGGTGCGCGCCGCCGGCTACGCGGGGGCGCAGGGCGCGGCGCCATCGGCATGCAGCCGGCGGGCGTGAGCCGCGCCCATGGCCTCGCGCCAAGCCGCATCGACCGCAGCCCAGGCCTCGTCGCGCAGACAGCGCCGGGCCGCAGGCAGCACGACCCCCTCCTCGCGCCCCTGGTGCTCCCAGACGAAGGCGGCGTAGGCCTGCATGCCTTCGAGCAGCGCTTCGGCCGCTGCGCTGCGCGCGGCCGGCACCGGGGCCTCGAGCCCCTGCGCCGCGCGGCCCAGGGCGGCGAGCAGCTCGGCTTCGCGCCGGTGCTGCCGCGACAGCTCGTCGAGCTCGGCGTCCCACGCACGGCTGCGGCGGCGCAGCGCCGGAAACAGCACCCGCTCCTCGAGCTCGTGGTGACGGGCCGCCGCATGCAGCTCGGCGAGGGCGGCGCGCATCGCCGCGGCCTCCACGGCGATCGGCCGCCGGCGCGCGCCGGCCAGCTGCTGCAGCGCACGGTGCACGGCGTCGGCCTGGCGGCGGTGCTCGGCGTGCAGCGCGGCGCTGACGCGCATCGCCAGCGCCGACGCGGCGCCGGCTGCCACCAGCGCCGCCTGGCCGCTGCGCGCGCAGCGCTCGGCCAGCGCCGTTGACGCGGTGACGAGCAGGTCGCAGCGGCGCGTGCGCGCCCGCAGCACCGCAGCCGCCGCATCGGCCGCCGGCGCCCAGGCCTCGACCGGGACGCCGAGCGCATGCGCGGCGGCCAGCGCCTTGGCCATGCGCTCGCGCCGGCGCGAACGGTCGGTGCCCGGATCGGCGCCCGGTGTGCCGCGCAGTTCGACGAAGCCGACCCGCCCGCCGCCGGCCGCGGCGATGGCGGTCGCGTGGTGGACGACTTCGGCGTCATCGTCGGTGCCGTCGATCACGGCGAGCAGCTGGCGGACGGGAGCAAACATGGGGCAGGGCGCGGATACGCTGGCGCCTTCTCGTCGGCGCGAAGGGAGGGCGACGGTCATCGTAGGCGGCGCGGCGCCCCCCGCCCCACCCGCGGCGGGGGGGCGAGGCTGCCGCCGGGCCGACGGTTACCATCGACAGCCATCGAGCGGGAGTCCGCCGCCGCCTTCGCCACCGTGACGACCCAGACCCGACCCCGAGGCGTTGCCGGCGATGCGTTGCGGCTCGAAATCACGCCGCCCCGGGCGCCGCCGCAGTGGTTGCCGCGGCCGCGGCTCGCGCTGGGCGATCCGCAGCGCGGCGGCGCGGCGCTGGCGGTGGTGCAGGCGCCGGCCGGCTTCGGCAAGACCTCGCTGCTCGCGCAGTGGCGCATCGAATGTCTGGGGCAGGGCGCGGCCGTCGCCTGGCTGCAGGCCAAGCCGCACCACGATCCGGCGCGCCTGATGCAGGCGCTGGTGGCGTCGGTGCGCTCCGCGGCCGGGCGGCCGAGCTTCGGCCTGACGCTGCTCGAAGCCGGGTCGCCGACGGGGTTCGAGGCGGTCACGGTCTGGCTGGCCGAGCTGGCAGACCTCGCCTTCGATGCGGTGCTCATGGTCGACGAAGCCGAGCGGCTGCCGGCGCAGTCGCGGGCCGCGCTCGGCTACCTGCTGCACAACGCACCGCCGAACCTGCGGGTGGCGGTCGCCGCCCGGCCCGAGGTCGACTTCGGAATCGACGACCTGGTCGGCTACGGCCAGTGCCGGCTCGTCGGCGCGGCGCTGCTGCGATTCACGCTCGACGAGACGCTGGCGCTGGCGCGCGAGCGGCTCGCCGAGCGCTTCGACCTCGACGCCGCGGCCCGGCTGCACGAGCTGACCGAGGGCTGGCCGCTGGGCGTGCAGTGGACGCTCGCCGCGGCGGCGGCGAGCGGCGCGGTCGCCGCGCTGCCGGCCGGCGTCGGCGGCGACCTGCGCCGCCGCTTCGTCGATCTGATGCTGGCCAAACTCGCGCCGGCGGACCTCGACTTCCTGACCCGCGCCGCGGTGCTCGACCCGCTGCACCCGGCGCTGTGCGAAGCGGCGATCGGCGGCGCGGATGTCTCCGAGCGCCTCGCCCGGCTGATGCGCGCGACGCCGGTCTTCGTCGCCGGCGAGCACGGCGAATGGCTGCACATGCACGCGCTCGTGCGCGACGTGCTGCGCGAACGCTTCGCCGCGCTGCCGGCAACCGAGCGCGCCGCGCTGCACGGACGCGCCGCGCAGTGGCTGGCCGACCAGGGCTTCGTCGACCAGGCGGCCGAACAGGCGCTGGCCGCCGGGCTGCGCGAACGCGCGTTCGACCTCGTCGAGAGCGGCCTGTACGAATCGTTCATGGGCTTCGGCCGGCAGCAGGCGGTGCTCGACTGGTACGGCCGCCTCGACCCGGCCGAGATCGGGCGCCGGCCGCGGCTGCTGCTGACGGCGGCCTGGGCGCTGGCGACCTCGGAGCGCCACGACGAGGCGCAGCGGCTCGTCGACCGCCTGCTCGCGAACGCCGGCGGCGACGCCGCGCTGCGCTGCGAGTGCGCGCTCGTGCTCGGCGGCGCCGCCCTCTTTGCCGACGACCCCGACCGCTTCGCCGCGCTGCACGACCCCTGGGCGCAGGACCCGCCGCTGGCCGATGCGCTGCGGCTGAAGATCCATGCCAACCGCTCGTCGTTGCGCGCACTGATCGACGGCGATCCGGCGCTCGCGCGGCTGGCGCAGCAGCGGGTGCCGGCCGTCGGCCAGGGCCCGGATCGCAGCCATCTGGCGCGCTGGGGCGAGCTGATCGTCGGCCTGAGCTACCTGTGGGAGGGCCAGGTCCAGCTCGCCGAGCGGCTGCTCGCGCCGGCGCTGGCCGAGGCCGAGGCGCAGCTCGGCCGACGCAGCGCGTTCGCGAGCATGGTCGCGTCGCTGCTGGCCGCCGCGGTCTGGGAGCAGGACCGCCCGGCCGAGGCGGCGGCGCTGCTGGCCAACCGGCTCGACGTGCTCGAGCGCCAGGGCCTGCCCGACACGGTGCTGCTCGGCTTTCGCACGATGGCGCGCATCGCCGTCGGCGAAGGTGCCGAGCATCGCGCGCACGAGCTGCTCGGCGCGCTGCAGGCGGCCGGCCGGGCGCGCGCGCTGCCGCGGCTCGAGGTCGTCAGCCTGGCCGACCAAGCGCGCATGCACGCGCGCCGGTTCCGCAGCGAAACCTGCGCCGCGCTGTGCGCGCAGATCGATGCGCGGCTCGCCGAGCCGGGCTTGCCGCAGGGCCCGCTGTGGCGGCGCAGCGTCGAGCTGCCGCGCGACGCTGCGCGCGCCTACGCCGCCGTCGCGGCGCAGGACTGGCGGCGCGCGGCCGACGCGCTGGCGCTGGCCGAGGCGCGTGCGCGCGAGCTTCGCCAGGGGCGGCTGCTGATCGAGATGCTCGGCATGCGCGCCTTCGCGCTCGACCAATGCGGCGAGCGCTCGGGCCCGCTGCTGCGCGAGGCGGTCGACCTGGCGCGCACCTACGGGTTGAAGCGCGTCTTCGCCGACGCGCACCCGGGGCTCGGCGACATGGCGCGCCGGCTCGCCGAGGAGGACGAGGTCGACGTGCCGCAGCCGCCGCGGCCGGCGCCCGCCGAAGCGCAGCGGCTGCAGGCGACGCCGAGCACCGCGCTCACGCCGAAGGAGCGCGAGGTGCTGGGCCTGCTCGCGCGCAGCTTGTCGAACAAGGAGATCGCGCTGGCGCTGCAGGTCGGCGAAGAGACGATCAAGTGGCACATGAAGAACCTGTTCGCCAAGCTCGACGCGGGCAGCCGCAAGCAGGTCGTGTCGCGCGCGCGAATCCTCGGGCTGCTCGAGTTCGGCCGCTGAAGTCGGCCGGCAGCCCCCTCCACGATGGGGGGCGCCGGCGGCCGGGCTGTTCCTAAAGTTCCACTCCAACGCAGCGCCCGTCGGGCACTGCCTAAGCAAGGAGACTGGAACATGAGTGCCGTGGCTTCCCCCGCCGTCGTCCGCGCCGGCTCGTTGGCGGATTCGATCAAGGTCGAGCCGCTGACCTGCGCGATCGGCGCCGAGCTTCAGAACGTGAACCTGGGGGTCGCGTCGCGCGACGCCGGCCTGGTTGCCGAAATCCGCGCGCTGCTGCTGAAGCACCGCGTGCTGTTCTTCCGCGACCAGGACATCACCCGCGCCGAGCACGTGGCCTTCGCGCGCCACTTCGGCGATCTGGAAGACCACCCGGTCGCCGGCAGCGACCCCGACAACCCCGGGCTGGTGCGCATCTACAAGAGCCCCGACAGCCCGAACGACCGCTACGAGAACAGCTGGCACACCGACGCCACCTGGCGCGAGAAGCCGCCCTTCGGCTGCGTGCTGCGCTGCGTCGAATGCCCGCCGGTGGGCGGCGACACGATGTGGGCCAACATGGTGCTCGCCTACGAGCGCCTGCCCGAGCCCGTCAAGGCCCAGATCGCCGGGCTGCGTGCGCGCCACAGCATCGAAGCGAGCTTCGGCGCCGCGATGCCGGCCGACAAGCGCCTGGCGCTGAAGGCGCAGTTCCCCGATGCCGAGCATCCGGTGGTGCGCACCCACCCCGAGACCGGCGAGAAGATCCTGTTCGTCAACGCCTTCACGACGCACTTCAGCAACTTCCACACCGCCGCCAACGTGCGCGTCGGCCAGGACTACACGCACGGCGGCTCCGACCTGCTGCGCTACCTGATCAGCCAGGCCTTCATCCCCGAGTACCAGGTGCGCTGGCGCTGGCGGCCGAACTCGATGGCGATGTGGGACAACCGCTCGACCCAGCACTACGCGGTCATGGACTACCCGCCGTGCCACCGCAAGATGGAACGCGCCGGGATCGTCGGCGACGCCACCTTCTGAATCCCGCCGCCTTCGCCCCATCCCTTCGCCCATCCCTTCGTCCATCCCTTCGCCCATCCCTTCGATCCCCTCGCTCCATCAAGGACCCACCATGAACTTCATCGACGGCTCGCTGTGGCCCGAAAACCAGGAACAACTCGTCATCACCTGCGCGCCCTACGGCCCCGAGTGGGAGCCGGCGGACTTCCCGGAGGACATCCCGGTCACGATCAAGCAGCAGGTGCAGAAGGCGGTCGACTGTTACAACGCCGGCGCCACGGTGCTGCACGTGCACGTGCGCGAGGACGACGGCAAGGGCAGCAAGCGGCTGTCCAAGTTCAACGAGCTGCTCGGCGAGCTTCGCGTCGCCGTGCCCGACATGATCCTGCAGGTCGGCGGCTCGATCAGCTTCGCCCCCGAGGGCGAGGGCGAGGCCGCCAAGTGGCTCAGCGACGACACCCGCCACATGCTGGCCGAGCTCGAACCCACGCCCGACCAGGTGACGATCGCGATCAACACCAACCAGATGAACGTGGTCGAGCAGATGTGCGAGGCCGACATTGCCGGCACCTCGCTGGCCGACCCGGCCAACTACCGCGCCTACCGCGAGATGACGATTCCCGCCGGCCCCGAGTGGGTCGAGGAGCACATCAGGCGGCTGAGCGCCAACGGCATCCAGACGCACTTCCAGCTCGTCAACAACGCGCAGCTCGACACCGTCGAGCGGATGATGCGCCGCGGCGTGGCCAACGTGCCGCTGATCCTGACCTGGGTGGCGATCGGCGGCGGCTTCGATGCGGCCAACCCGTACACGATGATGAACTTCATCCGCCAGGTGCCCGACGGCGCGGTGCTGACGCTCGAGAGCTCGATGCTCAACGTGCTGCCGCTGAACATGATGGCGATCGCGATGGGCCTGCACGTGCGCTGCGGCATCGAGGACAACATCTGGCAGCCCGACCGCAAGGCCAAGATGAGCACGGTGCGCCAGATCGAGCAGCTCGCGCGCATCTCGAAGGACTTCGGGCGCGAAGTCGCCTCGGCCAAGGAAGCGCGCCGCATCTACCGCATCGGCGAGTTCTATGCCAACGCCGACGAGACGCTGGCGAAGAACGGCTTCGCGCCCAACCGCAGGCACGGCCAGCGCGGCTTCCTGCAGCACGCGCGGGCGGCGTGATGACGCCGACGGTGTTGATCGTCCCCGGGCTGCGCGACGCGGTCGCGCAGCACTGGCAGACGCTGCTCGAGGCCAGGCTGCGGGCCGCCGGCCGGCCGGTGGCGGGCGTGGCGCCGATGGGACGCGTCGAGCTGGACTGCGCGCGCAGGGTCGAGGCGATCGAGCGCGCCGCGCAGGCGGTGGCCGGGCCGCTGGTGATCGTCGCGCACAGCGGCGGCTGCATCATGGCCGCGCACTGGGCGCAGCGGACGCGGCGCGCGGTGCAGGGCGCACTGCTCGCCGCGCCGCCGGACTTCGAGCGCCCGATGCCGGCCGGCTACCCGACGCTCGCGCAGCTCGATGCGGCCGGCTGGCTGCCGGTGCCGCGCCGGCCGCTGCCCTTTCGCAGCATCGTCGCCGCGAGCCGCGACGATCCGCTGGCGGCCTACGAGCGCACGGTCGAGCTGGCCGAAGCCTGGGGCAGCGAGCTGGTCGACCTGGGCGCGGTCGGCCACCTGAACCCGGCCTCGGGCTACGGCGAATGGCCGCGCGCCGAGGCGTTCATCGAGCGGCTGGCGGGGATGCCCGCAACCGCCTGAGGCAAGCGGCGGCACGCGCATCGCATCCGCGGCAGCCGCCCGGCGCAACGCCGGCGCGGCGCCGCGCGTGCCGCCGGCCGATCCACCGACACGAGGACCCAATGACCATGGCAATGGCAATCCGCCTGCACGAAACCGGCGGCCCCGAGGTGCTGAAGCTCGAAACCGTCGAGGTCGGCGACCCCGGCCCGGGCCAGGCGCGCGTGCGCCACACCTACGTCGCCGTCAACTTCATCGACACCTACTTCCGCGCCGGCCGCTACCCGCATCCGCTGCCGATGGGGCTGGGCAGCGACGCGGTCGGCGTCGTCGAGGCGGTCGGCGACGGCGTCACCGACATCAAGGCCGGCGACCGCGTCGGCTACCTGCTCGGGCCGCAGGGTGCGTATTCGGACGTGCGCGTGATGCCGGCCGAGGTGCTGATCCCGATCCCCGACGGCGTGTCGGACCGCAGCGCATCGACGCTGATGATGAAGGGCATGACGGCGCAGTACCTGTTCCGCCAGGTCTACCCGCTCGCGGGCGGCGAGACGATCCTGTACCACGCGGCGGCCGGCGGCGTCGGCCTGGTTGCGTGTCAGTGGGCGCGCGCGATCGGCGTGACGATGATCGGCACCGTCGGCACCGAGGCCAAGGCCGAGGTCGCGCGGGCGCATGGCTGCGCGCACGTGATCGTCACCGGCGGCATGACGCCCGACGACATGGCGCGCGAGATCCCGAAGCGCGTGAAGGCGATCACCGGCGGCCGCGGCGTGCCGGTGGTCTACGACTCGGTCGGCAAGGACACGCTGATGGCCTCGCTCGACAGCCTGCAGGTGCGCGGCACGCTGGTGTCCAACGGCACCAGCTCGGGGCCGGTGGTGATCGACTCGACGCTGCTGGCGGTGAAGGGGTCGCTGTGGCTGACGCGGCCGGCGATGGTGCATTACGCGACGCCGCGCGCGCACATGCTGGCGATGGCCGACGAGCTCTTCGGCCACGTGCTCGCCGGGCGCATCAGCGGCGAGCCCAAGCAGCAGTACCGGCTGAAGGAAGCGGCCGACGCGCACCGCGCGCTCGAGTCGCGCCGCACCACCGGCGCGACCGTGCTGGTGCCTTGAAGGAGAGACGGCGATGGATCTGAATGCCCTCGAGCGCGGCCCGCGCGACGACGACTACCTGTTCGGGCCGCGCGCGGCCTGGTTCGCCTTCGCCATGACGTTGGCGCTGATGGTCTTCGACTACGTGGACCGGCAGATCATCGTGTCGCTGTTCCCGTTCATCAAGGCCGAGTGGGGCCTGAGCGATGCGCAGCTCGGCAGCCTGGTGTCGGTGGTGTCGCTGACGGTGGCGCTCGGCGCGCTGCCGGTGGCGCTGATCGCCGACCGCGCCAGCCGCGTGAAGAGCATCGTCGTGATGGCGACGATCTGGAGCCTGGCGACGATCTCGTGCATGTGGACGCGCGGCTACGGTTCGCTCGCCGCCGCGCGTGCGGCGGTTGGCCTGGGCGAGGCGGGCTACGGCTCGGTCGGCGCGGCGCTGATCGCGAGCCACTTCCCGGCGCGCATGCGCGGCGCACTGCTCGCCGGCTTCTTCGCGTCGGCCTCGATCGGCTCGGTGCTCGGCGTGGTGCTCGGCGGGTACATCGCCAGCCACTGGGGCTGGCACGCGGCCTTCGGCGTGGTCGGGTTACCGGGGCTGGCGGTCGCGCTGCTGTACCTGAAGGTGCGCGACTACCGCACCGTCCAGCTCGAGTCCGGCCTCGACGCCAAGCGCCGCTCGCTCGGCCAGGCGGCCCGGCACATCGTGCACCTGCTGGTGCGCGCGCGCACCATGCTGTGGGTGTGCATCGGCGGCGCGGCGCAGCTGATCGTGGTGTCGGCGCTGTGGTCGTGGATGCCGAGCTTCCTGAACCGGGTGCACGGCGTCGCCCCGGCGCAGGCCGGCGCGAAGGCGGCGCTGGTGGTGCTGGCCGGCGCCGCCGGCAGCGTGATCTGGGGCGCGCTGGTCGACCGTGCCGGCGCGCGCCACCCGCGCCGCAAGCTGGCGGCGATGGCGCTGCTGTGCGTGGCGTCGATGGCGGTGCTGGCCTATGCCTTCGGCGGTGCGCACGAGCCGGCGGCGCAGTTCGGCTGGATCGTGCTCGGCGGCTTCCTGGCCACCTGCAGCGTCGGCCCGGTGTCTGCGATCGTGATCGACGTGATCCACCCCGGCGTGCGCGCCACCGGCTCGTCGGTGCTGGCGCTGTTCCAGAACCTGTTTGGCCTCGCGGTCGGCCCCTTCCTGGTGGGCCTGCTGTCCGACCGCATCGGCCTGCCGAGCGCGTTGGCGGCCGTGCCGCTGGCGAGCGTGCTCGCGGCGGCGGCCTTCGTGTTCGCGGCGCGCAGCTACGAGGCCGACCGCGCCCGCGCGGCCGAGCCTGCGGAAGTGCCGGCGCCGGCTGCAGCACCCGTGGCGCGCGGGGCCTGAGCGCTCACGCCCGCCGCGCGCCCGCCGAGGACCGATGCCCAGGCCTGAGCTGCAAGGCGCCGCCGCGTGGGCGCGGGCGCGCACGCTGTTCCCCGGCGTGTGCGCCTGCTTCGTCGCCGCCGCGGCGGCGACCGAGCAGGCCAGTGAGCCGCCTCCCGGGCGGTGCCTGGCGGGAATCGAGTACAGCGCCCGCCAGATGTTGCGCTTCGGCGTGGCGCTGCTGGGCCTGCGCATCACGGCCGGGCAGGTCGCCGCGCTCGGCCGGCAGCCGGTGGCGATCGTCGTGGTGTCGGTGGTGCTGGCGATCGCGGCGTCGATGCTGGCCGCACGGCTGATGGGCTTCCAGACCCTGTTCGGCCTGCCCAGCGGCGGCGCGGTGGCGATCTGCGGCTTCGAGCCCGGCCAGCCGCGCAGCATCGACGAGATGATCGCCGGCCTGCGTGCCGACCACGAACGCATGGGCGCCGTGCTCGAGTCGATCGGCTTCAAGCCCGAGTGACAACGCGGCCCGGGCCGCGTCGCGTGCGCGCCTGGGCAGCCGCGCGCGGCGGTGCGGCGCGGGGGAACCATCGGAACGCCGTGCCGGTCAGAATCCCCGGGTGAATCCGCAGCGGTGCAGGCTGCCGGGTCTTCCGGTGGACGCGCACGCGGGCGGTTCTCCCAGCCGAGGAGTCTTCGATGGACCTGAACAAGGGAGGCGCGCGCCGCCTCGCGAAGCTGCTGGTCGCGGGATCGCTGGCGGCTGCCGGTGTTCAAGCGGCGCAGGCCGACGAACTGCGCATCAAGATGCTCGAAACATCCGGCTCCGGGCCGTTGGCCTTCGAGCCCGCCTTCGTGAAGGCGAAACCGGGGGACACGATCGTCTTCGAACCCACGCAGAAGGGCAACCACAGCGTGGTCTCGCTGCTGGTTCCGGCCGGGGCGCAGCCGTGGGAGGGCGCACCCGACAAGGAGGTGCGCATCCGGGTGGACGCCGAGGGGGTCTACCTGTACGTGTGCGCGGCCCACCGGATGATGGGAATGGTCGGCGTGATCCTGGTCGGCAATCCGGTCAATCTGGAGGACGCAAGGCGGGTCGCGAAGCAGGAAACGTCGAAGTTCGTGCTCAACAAGGACCGGTTCGACAAGGCGCTGGCGCAGATCGATTGAGCGGGGTGCGGCCAGTGCCGCTTCCGTCTCGGCGATGCTCGGGCGCGGCCGCGCGCGCCGCCGCCGCGCCGGCCCGTGCGTGATGCGGGTCAGGCGCGGAGTCGTCCCCGCCGCCCGTCAGAAACTGTGGCGGATGCCGATCTCGGCGCCGTTGGAATTCACGCCGCGGGTCAGCGGCGAGCCCGATGCCGACACGCTGTACGCCGTGTGGTTGTTGTTCAGCCAGGAGGCGGTGGCGTACAGCGCGGTGCGCTTGGACAGGTTGTAGTCGGCGCCGATCGCGATCTGGCTGGCATCGTTGCCGTCGAGCACGTTGCCGCTTTGCTTGACCTGGCCCCAGCTGGCCTTCAGGTTCCACTGGCCGATCGGCGCCGACGCGCCGACGAACCAGTTGTCCTGCTTGGCGTCGCCGGCCGCCAGGCCGTTGATCTCGAGCGACCCGTAGAAGCCCGACACCTTGACCACCCCGAAGTTCCACGAGCCGGCCAGGCTCCACAGCGGCGCGGTGATGTTGCCGGCGACATCGACATAGGTGTAGCCGTAGGCGGCGGCCACGTCGAAGGGCCCCGCGGCGTAGCCGATGCGGCCGGCGTAGTACTTGTTGGCCGGCGCGGCTTCGCCCGCGGCCACCATCACCTGGCCGTACAGCCCCGGGCCGAAGGTGCCGTTGGGCAGGATGTACTGCACCGCGTTGTTGGCGCGCACCAGCGTGCCGTAGGCGCCGGCGGCGCCGACGACGCCGCGGATCTCGGCGGCGATGAACAGGTTGCCGGCCGAGCCGACGCCGTTGACGCCGAAGGGGTCGAACACGCCGATGTTCCAGAAGGTCGGCGTGTAGTCGCGGCCCAGGCGCAGCTCGCCCCACGGGTTGGACAGGCTCAGCGTGGAGCGGCGGCGGAACATGAAGGCGTCGGGGCCGCTGGTGTTGCCGTTGCCGAAGCTGGTGTTGCCAGTGCCGGTGTCGGGCCCGAGCTGGCCTTCGAGCCAGAAGCTGGCCTTCAGGCCGCCGCCCAGGTCTTCGATGCCGCGAAATCCCAGCCGGCTGCCGGCCATGCCGTCCTGGGCGAGCTGGTAGGTGGCGTCGTTGTTCTTGACGTAGCGCAGGCTCAGGTCGACGACGCCGAACATCGTGACCGACGACTGCGCCGACGCGGTGCCGGCCAAGCCGGCGAGCACCGCCAGCGCGAGGGGAGTTCTCTTCAACACGTGCATTCCTGTTCCGGGTGGTGGGTGGAGTTGTCAGCAAGGACGCGCGAGCTTAGGCGGCGGCTGCCGGCACCGGCCCCCCAGCGCCGAGGGGGCGGGCCGCCGCGGCGCCCGTGCAGCTTCCGGCCTGCAGGCCGCGGGCCGGCGGTGCTTGCCGCGCCGCCTGCGCGTGCCCCGGGCGGGCAGGCCGTGCGCCCGGGTCGATCGTGGAAAATGCTGCTTTGCACCATGAGCAGGAAGGAACGTCGAATGAGCGTCCGGATTCCGCAACCGGTACTGACCGGCGCCAAGGCGCTGGTGGTCGGCATCGCCAACGACCAGTCGATCGCCTGGGGCTGCGCCAAGGCGCTGCACGAGCTGGGCGCCGAGCTGGCCGTCACCTACCTCAACGACAAGGCGCGGCCGTACGTGCAGCCGCTGGCGGAATCGCTGGACTGCAAGCTGTTCGCGCCGCTGGACGTGAGCGTGCCGGGGCAGCTCGAGGCGCTGTTCGAGCAGATCGGCAGCACCTGGGGCAGGCTCGACATCCTGGTGCACTCGATCGCCTGGGCGCCGATGGACGACCTGCGCGGCGGGCTGCTGCACTGCTCGGCCGAGGGCTTCGCGAAGGCGATGGACGTGTCGTGCCATTCGTTCGTGCGCATGGCGAAGCTCGCGGCGCCGCTGATGGCGCAGGGCGGCACGATGATCGCGATGAGCTACCAGGGCGCCAACCGCGTGGTGCCCAACTACAACGTGATGGGGCCGGTGAAGGCGGCGCTCGAAGCCTCGTGCCGCTACCTGGCCTACGAGCTCGGGCCGCAGGGCGTGCGCGTGCACGCGATGTCGCCCGGGCCGCTGAAGACGCGCGCCGCATCGGGCCTGAAGGATTTCGAGCAGCTGCTGAACGAGGCAGCCGAGCGCGCGCCGCTGGGCGAGCTGGTCGACATCATGGACGTGGGCTTCGCCTGCGCCTATCTCGCCACGCCGTACGCGCGCCGCATCAGCGGCGACACGATCTACGTCGACGGCGGCGTGCACATCATGGCCTGAACGCCGGGGACCACGAATTCCGTACCAGGGGGAACGACGATGACGATCACCAAGCCCGGCATGGCCGCGGCGCGCACCACTGAACTGTCCGCCAGCGTGACCAAGGCCTACACGACGCGCGTGGAGCGTGCGCTCGAACACTACCGCCGGCGGGTGGCGGCCGCGGGCGAAGGCTTCGCGGCGGACCTGATGCACCCCGGGGCGCTGGCCGCGGCCTGGCAGGACGCGGGCCGCTGGCTGGTGGACAGCGCGCAGCGCAGCGTGCTGTTCGCCGATGCGCTGCGCCGGCGCGGCAACCAGTTCGTCGAGCACACCCGGGCCGGGCTGCCGCCGGTGCTGCACTTCGACTGGGAGATGGTGCTCGACGGGCGCACGCTCGAACGCGCGGTCAACTACGCGCTGGTGCGCATCGTGCCGCCGCCGGGCACGCAGGTCGATGCGCGGCGCCGGCCCTACGTGATCATCGACCCGCGCGCCGGCCACGGCCCCGGCATCGGCGGCTTCAAGGACGATTCGCAGGTCGGCGTCGCGCTGCGCGCCGGCCACCCGGTGTACTTCGTGATCTTCTTTTCCGAGCCGGTGCCGGGGCAGACGCTGCTCGACGTGACCGCCGCCGAGGCGCGCTTCGTGCAGCACGTGCGCCGGCTGCACCCCGACGCGCCCAAGCCGGCGATCGTCGGCAACTGCCAGGGCGGCTGGGCGGCGATGATGCTCGCCGCCGCGCACCCCGACGACACCGGGCCGATCGTGATCAACGGCGCGCCGATGTCGTACTGGGGCGGCTCGTGGACCGACGGGCCCAGCGACAACCCGATGCGCTACGCGGGTGGGCTGCTGGGCGGCACCTGGCTCGCGTCGCTGACGTCGGACCTGGGCGGCGGCGTGTTCGACGGCGCCTGGCTGGTGCAGAACTTCGAGAACCTGAACCCGGCCAACACCTTCTGGGACAAGTACGCCAAGCTGTACCGCGAGGTCGACACCGAAGTGCCGCGCTTCCTCGAGTTCGAGCGCTGGTGGGGCGGCTTCTACCTGATGAACCGCGAAGAGATCGAGTGGATCACGCGCAACCTGTTCGTCGGCAACAAGCTGTGGCAGGGCGGCACCGCGGCGGGCGCCGGCAAGTTCTTCGACCTGCGCGAGATCCGCGCGCCGATCGTGCTGTTCGCGTCGATGGGCGACAACATCACGCCGCCGCAGCAGGCCTTCAACTGGGTGGCCGACGTCTACGGCTCGACCGACGAGATCAAGGCGCGCGGCCAGGTGATCGTCGGCCTGCTGCACGAGAACGCCGGGCACCTGGGCATCTTCGTGTCCGGTGCGGTCGCGAAGAAGGAGCACGCGCAGATCGTGTCGGTGCTCGAGTCGATCGAGGCACTGCCGCCGGGGCTGTACGGCATGCAGATCCGCGAGCAGCCGGGCGAGGGCGGCGAGCCGGCCTACGAGGTGGCGTTCGTCGAGAAGCAGCTCGAGGAGGTGGCCGCGCGGCTGAACCGCCTCGAGCGCCGCGACGAGGCGGCCTTCGAGGCGGTGGCGCAGGTGTCCGAGTTCAACCAGAAGGCCTACGAGATGTTCGCGCGGCCGTGGGTGCAGGCGCTGTCCGGCGATGCGCTGGGCGAATGGCAGCGCCAGTGGCACCCGCTGCGCGCCGAGCGCTGGCTGCTGTCCGACCTGAACCCGTGGCTCGCCTGGCTGGCGCCGGCGGCAGAAGCGGTGCGCGCGCAGCGCCAGGCGCTGGCGGCCGACACGCTGCCGCGCCAGACCGAGCGCGCCGCGTCGGAAGTGGTCAGCGCCACGCTGGACCTGTACCGCGCGCTGCGCGACGCGGCCAGCGAGGCGATGTTCTTCGAGACCTTCGGCACGATGTTTGCGGTGACGATGGCCGACGCCCGGCATGCCGAGCAGCAGCGCAGCGCGGCCGAGATCGAGGCCGAGGACGACGAGCGGCTGCGCCGCCTGCTGGCGGCGGCCGGGCAGGGCGGCTACGCGGCGGCGGCGGTGCGGGCGGGGGCGCTGCTGGCGCGGCCCGGCGAGCCGATGCCGCTCGAGCGGCTCGAACTGCGCGAGGAACTGCGCCGCGACTATGCCGGGCTGCTGCCGGCGCTGGACCCGGCCGACTGGCGGCGCCTGCGCGGCGAGCAGGAGCTGCTGTGCCGCCACGACGCCGAGCAGGCGATCGCGACGCTGCCCGCGCTGCTCGCCGACCCGGCCGACCGCGAGCGCTTCCTGGCGCTGGCCGACCGGCTGCTGACCGACGCGCGCGTGCTGGGCTCGCGGCCGACGCCGGCGCAGCGTGCGATGGTGCAGCGGCTGCGTACGCTGCTCGGCGCGCCCGCGCCAGGCCGCCGGGCGCCGGCGAAGAAGGCGGCGGCGGGCGGCACCGCGCGGCGCACCGCCCTGCGCGTCGTCGAGCGCTGAAGGCCGGCCGGCGGCGTCCCGGGCTGACGGTTGCTCAGAACGAGAACGGGTAGTTGACGATGACCCGCGCCTGGGTCTGGGTCTGCGGCGAGCCGTCCTGCCGCAGCCACGAATAGCGCAAGGTGGCCACCAGCCCCGCGAGCGGGCCGCCCGCCGCGACGCGGTAGTCGGCGCGGATGTCGGTCTCGTTGCGGTTGGGTACCGGCGCGCCGGTGCCGGCGTCGACGCGGTCGCGCCCAGCGGCGTAGGCCGCCGATGCGCTCAGGCCGGGCGCGCCGAAGCCGCCGAAGTCCACGGTGCCGCCGATGCCCCAGGCGCGCTCGCCGGCGCTGTTGAACGGCACCTGTTGCAGGTTCAGGTACGACGGATGGTCGCCGTACGGGTTCTGCGTGCTGAAGCCGGTGCCGGTGCGGGTGAACGCCAGGAAGCCACGGGCCGGTCCGTGCACGAGCTGCGCCTGCGCGCCGGCGCCCCAGGTCGAGAAATCGCCGATCTGCGCGTCGCCGACCGATCGCTGCGGGAAATACTGCGCGCCGAAGGTCAGCCGGGTCTGCTCGGCCAGTTCCAGCGGCACCAGCGCGTCGGCGTAAAAGGTGTTGTAGACGTCGACGCCGTACTGCAAGTCGGCGCGCAGGCGGCCGCCCTTCATGAAGGCCCAGTCCACGCCGGCGAAGGCCAGCCCTTCGCTGCGGCCGGTGCCGCCGGCGGCTTGCGACATCGGGACGAAATCCTGCGATGCGCGCTGCTTGATGCGCGTGATCCAGCCGCCGGTGTACGCCAGGCCGTCGAGCGGCGCGCCGCTCAGCGTGTAGGCCTCGAAGGTGTTGGGCACCATCCGGTTGTCCTGCGGGTTGATGAACGGCCGGTCGATCAGCTGCCGGTACGCGGTGAAGGTCTGGCCGGCCAGGCGCAGCGCAGCCCAGGCCAGGCCGACGACGTTGATCGGATCCTGGTCGCCCCGCAGCAGCAGCGTGCCGCTCTTGTCCTGCGGGCCGTACAGCCGCTGCGACGTGTAGCCGACGAGCCCGAGCTGCAGCACCTCGCCCCACCAAGGGCTGCGCAGCCCCGCCCAGCCGCCGAGCGCCCAGGCCACGCTCGGCACGCCGGTCAGGCTGTCCTGGTCGAACCAGTAGCTGCGCAGCTGCAGCACCGGCTCGAAGCCGCCGGGCAGCTTGTAGCCGGCCGCCGGCAGATCGCCCGGCGCGATACCCTGCGCGCCGGCGCTGCCGGCCAGCGCGAGCAGCGCGGCGCCGCAACATGCCAGCCGGGTGCGCTGCGCACGGCGCTCGCGGCAGGGGCCCTGGCGGGTGCGTACGGTGCGTTTCATCGGATGCCGTGCCTCCTGCGGCCCGATTGTGCCGAAACTGCCCGATGACTCGGGTCGAGCTTCGGCGCGGTCATCGCGGCTGCTGCTGCATGGCGCTGCCTGGAGCGCCCGTGCAGCCGCGCCGGAACGCGTCACGGTTTCCGAGGCGCCGCTATGCTGCGGGGCGCACCACACCCGAAGGAACGCCGCCCATGCAGCCGCACCTGCGCATCGCCCGACCGGTCAGCGATCCGGCGCAAGCCGAGCGCCAGTATGTCGAGGGGCTCGGCCTGCGCGTGCTCGGGCGCTTCAGCGCCGACGACGGCTGCGACGGCGTGATGCTCGGCCTCGGCGGCGCGGGCTGGCACCTCGAGTTCACGCGCCGCGGCGGCCACGCGCCCGCGCCCGCGCCCGCCGACCTGCTGGTGCTGTGCCTGCCCGATCGCGCCGACTGGGAGCAGCGTTGCCGCCAGGCCGAGGCCGCGGGCTTCGTGCCGGTCGCGCCGTTCAGCGCCTGGTGGGCGCGCCACGCATGCAGCTTCGTCGATGCCGACGGCGGCCGCGTCGTGCTGCAGCATGGCGACTGGCAGGCGCAGGCCGACGCACGGCCGGTGGTCGGCTACGACGCGCTCGAACAGGCGCTGCACTGGACCAGCACCTACGGCGACGACCAGCGCGCACTGGTGTCGCGCGCGAGCGGCGAAATCTTTCTCGGCGGCATCTACGGCGCCGAGGGCGACCTGCCGGCCGATGTCGGCGACCCGGCGTTGTACGTCGCGGTGCCGCACCGGCACGACCTGGATCTGGGCCGCCCGTTGGTGCGGCGTTTCTGCTCCGAGCAGTTGCCGCCGCAGCTGGCGGGCCGGGTCGAGGGGCTGTTCCGCCGCGCCGGCGCCTATGCGCGCTTCAAGGAACTGCTGCAGCGCCAGGGCCTGCTCGACGCCTGGCTCGCCTACGAAGCGCAGGCGACCGAGCGCGCGCTGCGCGGCTGGTGCGCGGCAGTCGGGCTGGTGCTGGGCCCGCGGCGCGACCCGGGCTGATCCATCGGCCGGCCGGGGCAGGATGGCCGGCAGGCCGACCTGCGCTGCGCTGCTGCGGCCTGCGCAGCGGGCGCGTGATTGGCGCGATTTACGTGTGACCGACGCGTGATTGGCGCGCGCTTGACGGACGCTTGACGGGCGCTTGCCGGGCGCTTGCCGGGGCTGCGCCCTCAGGCGCCGTCGCGCAGCGCCTGCAGCCGGGCCGCGGCTTCCTTCTTGCCGATGCTGCGCAGGCCGGCGACTGCCGCCAGCTGGGCCGTGCGCGGCCGCGTCTGCCCGCGCTCCCAGTTGTAGATGCTCTGGCCGGACACGCCCGCCAGCAGGCCGAGGTCGTGGGCCGACAGCTGCAGCCGCTTGCGCAGCGCAGCCAGCCCCGCGGGCGAGAAGCGCAGCCGCGCGGCCGCGTCCTGCGGATCCTCGGGCGGCGCGGCGGCGGCCACGGGCTGCGCGCGGTCCAGCCGGCGCAACTGCTGCTCGAGCGCGTGCGCACGCCGCTTGAGTGCGGCGATCTCGCGGCGGTGCGTGGCCGCCGCGCGCTTGAGCGCCTGGTTCTCGGTGCGCAGCTCCTTGCGGGCCAGGCGGACGATCTCGTTGCGCAGGGCGATGGCGATGTTCATCGTGGCATTTTGCCGTGCGGCGCCAGCACCTGCGGAGCCGTCGCCGGGCGGCCTCACGGCCTGCGCTCGATCAGCTCGATCTTGTAGCCGTCGGGGTCGGTGATGAAGGCGATCACGGTCGTGCCGCCCTTGACCGGCCCGGCCTCGCGCGTGATCGCGCCGCCCAGCGCCGCGGCCTTGGCGCGCACCGCGTCGCAGGCGGCGGCGGCGTCGGGCACGCCGATCGCGATGTGGCCGAAGCCGGTGCCGAGCTCGTAGCGCTCGACGCCGTAGTTGTAGGTCAGCTCGATCTCGGCGTGCTCGGGGTTGGCGCCGTAGCCGACGAAGGCCAGGTCGTACTGCTGCTCGGGCCGCTGGGTCGTGCGCAGCAGCCGCATGCCCAGCACCTGGGTGTAGAAATCGATCGAGCGCTGCAGGTTGCCGACGCGCAGCATGGTGTGCAGGAGGTTCATCGTCCCTTTCTCCCGGCCGGGGGCGGCCGCCTTGCCGGCATTGTGGCGGCTGCGGCCCGCCGGGCGCGCATGGGATCATCGCGGCCTTCGCACAGACGACATGGGGCGCCGTCGATGCTGATCAACTGCGTGGCCTACGAGGACGGGCGCAAGCTCGCCGACATCCCGATCGAGACCATCGACCAGTGGCTGCTGCGGCCCGGCTGCTTCGTGTGGGTCGCGCTGGCCGACGCCACCGATGCCGAGCTGCGCGAGATGCAGCACGAGTTCGATCTGCACGAGCTGGCGGTCGAGGACGCGAGCCACGGCCACCAGCGGCCGAAGATCGAGGAATACGGCGCGACGCTGTTCGTGGTGATGAAGCTGCCCGAGTGGGCCGACGGCGAACTCGAGTTCGGCGAGATCGCGATCTTCGTCGGCGCCAACTTCGTGCTGTCGGTGCGCAACCGCAGCGCGCACGGCTTCCTCGGCGTGCGCGAGCGCTGCGAGCGCGAGCCCGGGCACCTGCGCCAGGGCGCGGGCTTCGTGCTGTATGCGCTGATGGACGCGGTGGTGGACCGCTACTTCCCGGTGATCGACGCGCTCGAGACCGAGCTCGAGGCGATCGAGGACACGATCTTCGACCGCGGCGCCGCGCACCGCAACATCCAGCGGCTGTACGCGCTCAAGCAGCGCGCCACCGACATGCGCCACGTGGTGGCGCCGCTGGTCGAGGTGGCCGGCAAGCTGCACGGCGGCCGCGTGCCGGCGGTGTGCGCGAACACGCAGGAATACTTCCGCGACGTGCACGACCACCTGGCGCGCATCAACAGCGCGATCGAGGCGATGCGCGAGACGATCGGCACCGCGATCCAGGTCAACCTGTCGATGGTCACGATCGAGGAATCCGAGACCACCAAGCGCCTGGCCGCGTGGGCGGCGATCTTCGCGGTGTCGACCGCGATGGCCGGCATCTGGGGCATGAACTTCGAGTACATGCCCGAGCTGAAGTGGGCCTTCGGCTACCCGCTGGCGCTGGCGCTGATCGCCGCGGCCGCGGGCCTGCTGTACTGGCGCTTCCGGCGCGTCGGCTGGCTGTAGGCGGCGCCGTCGATTCGGCCGAGGCGGCAGGCCGCTCAGCGCGCGGTTTCGAGGAAGTCGCGCAGGTCGCCGAGGCGGTGGCTCCAGAACACCGCCATCGGCGTGTCCTGCGCTTCGGCGACGTAACCAGGCTTGAACACGCCCTGCAATGCCACCGCGGCCACGACCTGCGAGCCGAAGCGCGCGTTCCAGGCGCGGGCGTTCTGTGTGGCTTCCTTGTTCAGCCGCTTGCGGCTGTTGATCTCGCTGTTCGAGCCCTTGCACTCGATCGCCAGCAGGCGGTGATCGTCCAGGCGCACCACGACATCGGCGTTGTCGGCGCCGAGGTTGATCTGGGTGGCGAAAGTCCGCGGCGACGGCGAGTCGGTCAGCAGCGTCTGCACGCCGCGCGCCGGCCTTTGCGTCCAGGGCTGCCAGCCCATGCCGACGAGCATCCCGCGCACCGCGCCTTCGACCGCTGCCTTCTCGTCGCCGCGCCTGAGCGTCTGCACGCGCTGGGACGCCATCAACGCGGCCGTCGCCAGCACGGCGGCGTCGCGCTCGGCTGCCGACGGCGCACGCCCGTCGGCAATCCACGGAAAGCGCCGCGGGTCGACGATCTGCCGGATCACGCCGAGCAGCTTGTCGGCCCTGGCTGCGTCGAGGCCGGCGTTGCCCATGCCGGTTTCGGCCAGGGTTTCGAGGTCGTCCTTGGAGATCGGCGGTGCGCCCAGGTAGCGAAAGGCCGTCCTGCAGGCTTCGGACGGCCACAATGCAGCCAGCAGTTCCGTGCCCGGCGGGCCGCCGGCGAGTACCGCGTCGAGCCCCGCGACCAGCGGCGCGAGCGCGGGCGCCGCCTGGTCGAACTCGTCGAGATAGCGTGCCAGCGGCTCGCCCAGCCTTCGCGATCGGAACTCGCTGCGGCTCGCCGCCGCGTCACGCACGAGTTCCTCGATCGTCCATCGCCGTGCGCCGGCGGGCCAGGCCGCGCTCACTGAACTGCCCTGCGCACTGCGCGCTCCGGGATGAGCATTTGGGAGCGGCCCGGCGCGCTCAGTGGGACACCTCCGGGCTGAGCCCTGCGGTATTCGCCCTTGGGGCGGCCCGGCGCGCTCATGCCACGCCGGACCACACCGTGGCCGGCAGGCGCAGCCGGGCGACGTCGCCGGGCTCGAACTTGGCGAGCCCGCCGCCGTAGACACGGCCGCTGTAGATGCCGGTCTGCCGGTTCAGGTGGTCCAGGATCCGGCGCAGCGCGGCCGTCCCGAGGGGCAGGCGCGGATACAGGCCATGCGCGATGTTCAGGTAGCTGACGCGCTGCGGATTCGGCCGGAACACCGGCGGGCGGCGCCCCATGTAGCTGACGAAGGCCGCCGGCGGCTCGCGCATGCCCACCGCATACCAGGCCTTGCGCTGGCGGGCCACGTAGCTGCGGTCCGCGCCCAGCCGCCGCGCGTGCGCGACCCACTCGTCGGCGGCCGCACGCTGCGCGGGTGCGAGCCCTTCGAGGTCCACCGGCAGGTCGACCACCTGGCGCAGGCGCGCTCGCGCGTCGGCTGCGAGCACCGTGCCGTCGATGATCTCGCGCGCGCGGGTGACCGCCGGCACGCCCAGCGCGTGCAGCGCTGCGGGTGCGTCGGCCGGCAGGATCCAGGCCTCGTTCATGCCCGTGACCTGCCCGCGCGTCACCCGGAACAGCTCGCCGAGCTCGATTCCGCTCGCGGGCGCGCCCATGCCGGGCTGGCACAGCGCCGACCAGCGCGGCGCGGCACGCAACTCGGCGCGCGCGAGTTCGCGGGTCGGTGCGAAGCCGCGCGCCACGATGCGCCCGAGGCCGACCCGGTCGTCCGGGACGCCGCCGCATTCCATGACGACCGCCGACACCAGCGCATCGGGGAACACGGGCTCGTCGGCGGCGGCGAGCCACAGCCGACGCAGGCCGTGCGCGCCGTCGGCCGTCCACAAGTGGCGCAGCGCCGATCCGTAGCCGTTGTCCAGCCACTCGGCCGCAGTGACGATGCACAACACATCGCCCGGCCGCATCAGCTGGCGGCTGCGAAGCATGAAGTGGGCGTGCAGCCCGGCCAGTTGCGACGCGGCGATGCCATGCGCCGCCATGCCCTGGCCGTACCAGCGCTTCCAGTCTTCGGCGATGTCGTGGTGGCGCACGTAGGGTGGGTTGCCGACGAACAGGGTGCGGCCGCGCAGCGGCAGCGACAGCGTCCGATAGTCGCCGGTGAGGACCTCGACGCGCTGCGCCAGTCCCAGCCGATGCAGCTTCGCGCGCAAGCCCGCGGCGAGCATCTCGTTGGCCTCGACCGCCAGCACCTGCGCGCGCGGGAACCGGGCGGCCGCAGCCAGGCTGAAGCGGCCGCTGCCGGCGCCGGCATCGACCACGGTGTCGAATTCGCCGCAAGCCGCCGCACGCTGCAGCATGCGCTCCACCAGCCAGGGCGGCGTGAACGTGACGCCCTGTGCGCGCCGCGCTTCGGCCGTGGTCGCCAGCGTGAAGGCCTCGGCCTCGGGATCCGGCTCGTGTACCGGGCCGCCGCGATCGAACAGCTCGGACTGCAATTGCGACAAACAACCTCCGTTGCGGCCGGCGTTGCGCGCGATCACGGTCTCGCGCGGCATCTTCGGCGGCCTTGCCGCCGGGAATTCTAGGTGCGCGCTGTAGGCCGGTCGGCCCAGTGCGCACAATCGAAGCGTCGCCACTGCGGCTCTGCGAGCCCCCGACCGCCATGACCGACCTGTCGCGCTTCCCGATCACCGCCAAGTGGCCGCCGCGCCATCCCGAGCGGTTGCAGCTGTACTCGCTGCCCACGCCCAACGGCGTGAAGGTGTCGATCATGCTCGAGGAGATCGGCCTGCCCTACGAGCCGCACCGCATCAGCTTCGACCGGCAGGACCAGCAGTCGGACGCGTTCCGATCGCTCAACCCCAACGGCAAGATCCCGGCGATCCTTGACCCCGACGGGCCGGGCGGGCAGCCGCTGGCGCTGTTCGAGTCGGGCGCGATCCTGCTGTACCTGGCCGACAAGACGGGGCGGCTGGTCCCGGCCGACCCGGCCGCGCGCTGGCACGCGCTGCAGTGGCTGATGTTCCAGATGGGCGGGGTCGGGCCGATGTTCGGCCAGGTCGGCTTCTTCCACAAGTTCGCCGGCAAGGATTACGACGACAAGCGCCCGCGCGACCGCTACGTGGCCGAGGCGCGGCGCCTGCTCGGCGTGATCGACCGGCAGCTCGAAGGCCGCATCTGGATGCTGGGCGACGACTATTCGATCGTCGACATCGCGATCTTCCCGTGGGTGCGCAACCTGGTCGGCTTCTACGAGGCGGGCGCTCTGGTCGGCTTCGAGCAGTTCGCGCAGGTGCGGCGCGCGCTCGACGCCTTCGTCGCACGCCCGGCGGTGGTGCGCGGGCTGGCGATCCCGGCGCCGGATTGACGCGCCGATGCCGCGGCGCTGATCCGGCCGCAAGCCGCGCCGGCTTCAGCCGCCGGCGCCGAGCAGCACGAGCGCGCCGAGCAGCGCGAACACCGCCGCCGCGACCCGGTGCACCCACTGCACCGGCACCCAGTTGACGATGCGCTCGCCCAGCAGCACCGCCGGCACGTTGGCGATCATCATGCCCAGCGTGGTGCCGGCGGTGACCACCACCAGCGACTCGTACCGCGCCGCCAGCATCACGGTGGCGATCTGCGTCTTGTCGCCCATCTCGGCGAGGAAGAAGGCGACGGTGGTGACGCCGAACACGCCGAAACGGCTGGTGCTGCCGCTGTCCAGCCCGTCGGCCTGGTCGGGCACCAGCATCCACGCGGCCACCGCCAGGAACGAGCCGCCCAGCACCCAGCGCATCCACTGCGGGTCGACCACGCGCGCGAGCCAGGCGCCGAGCAGGCTCGCGCCGGCGTGGTTGGCCAGCGTCGCCACCAGGATGCCGAGGATGATCGGCCGCGGCTGGCGAAAGCGCGCGGCCAGCAGCAGCGCGAGCAGCTGGGTCTTGTCGCCGATCTCGCCGAGCGCGACGACGGCGGTGGAGACCAGGAAGGCTTCGAGCATCAGCGGATCGGCGGTGCTGTGCGGCGCGAAGCCCTGCGGCCGTTGCCGCGCTGCCCGCGGCCGGCCGGCCCGAAGAGCCTCATGCGTGCGTTCAGCCCGGCTGGCGGCCGACCCAGATGCCCAGACCCTGCGCGTTCAGGTCCAGGTCCAGCTGCAGCAGCGACGCGATCGCGCTGTCGTCCATCGTGCAGCCGTGCGCGCGCAGCCGGCGCAGGTACATCGCCAGCAGCCGCTCGCGCAGCCGGGCGTCGCGGTCCGGGAGCTCGCGGCTCTCGAGGCCGAAGGCCTCCATCTCGTGCAGCTGGTCGCTCAGCTCGGCGCCCATGCGCGCAGGCTCGCCGATGCGGCCGAAGTGGGTCAGGTACATCCATTGCGGCGCGCGCGCGAGCAGCCGCGCCACCGATTCGCGCAGCCGTGGCGGGTCGAACTGCACCGGCGTGGAGCTGGCGCTGATCCACGGCCCGCGCGCGGTGTCGAACTCGCGGTAGCTCAGGCCGAAGGTGTCGCCGGTGAACCAGCCGCGGCTCGCCTCGTCCCACACGCAGTGGTGGTGCAGCGCATGCCCGGGCGTGTCGGCGAATTCGAGCCGGCGGCCGCCGAGCGCGACGCTCATGCCGTCGTGCGTGGTCTGCACGCGCGCCGCATCCACCGGCACCAACGTGCCGTAGTCGCGCGCCATCGCTTCGGGCCCGTAGATCGACAGCGCGCTGGCCTCCAGCACGCTCGGGTCGACCATGTGCCGCTGGCCGCGCGGGTGCACCAGCATCGTCGCTTCGGGCAGCGCCTGCATCAGGCTGCCGGCGCCGCCCGCGTGGTCCAGGTGCACGTGGGTGGGGATCACCCAGCGCACCGCCGAACGCGGCAGGCCGAGCGCCTCGAGCGCAGCAAGGTGCCGGGGCACCGCGTAGTTGGTGCCGGTGTCGATGAAGGCGGCCTGGCCGTCGTCGACCATCAGGTAGGCGGCGTCGAAGCGGTCGCGGTGGAAGGCGGTGTCGATGCACCAGATGCCGCTGCCCAGCGGCTGGACGAATTCGGGCAATGACGTGTTCATCTCGGTTGCTCCTGCGCGCCTGCGCGCCATTCACGGCGCATGAGACGGTGAGTACTCATCGGTCGGTATCGATCCGTTGCGGCTGTTCATCGTTTCACCACTTGCAGCCGTTCCTACGCGAAAACGTGGTGCACGGGGCCGCCGACGGGGTGGCCAACTCCGTTCAGCCAAATTCTTATTCACTCCGTTGGCCACCCC
>WBZU01000048.1_pt1 | contig 142236 bp, 123 predicted proteins | sample 5204311 | NCBI WGS metagenome assembly WBZU01 (sample SAMN12344359, study PRJNA552823) | activated sludge metagenome | biome: Activated sludge suspended growth; feature: Nitrification reactor; material: Wastewater; isolation source: activated sludge from nitrification reactor of wastewater...
CGAGGGGGTAGCCGGCTGCGTTCAGCCAAATTCTTATTCACTCCGCCGACTACCCCCTCGTCGGCTTTGCCGGCACCGCCAGCGCGCTTCTTCAGCAAACCCCCACTGCGTCGAGCAGCGCGCGAACGGCGGTCTTGGCGTACCACCGACCGGGCCGACGGCGGGGTGGCCAACGGAGTGAATAAGAATTTGGCTGAACGGAGTTGGCCACCCCATCGGCGGCCCCGTGCAGCACGTTTTCGCGTGGGAGCGACCGCATGCGGTGAAACGATGAACGGCCGCAACGGGGCACAAGCCGATAGGGGAGAAGAGCATTTGAATGCTGGCCCGGCGCTGCACGCCGCCTCGCGCCCGCTCAAGCCGCACGCCGGCAGGCCGATATCGGTCGAACCGCAGCCGAGGGTCTTGCGCCATGTGCAGCGTGCCGCCGCGCCCGATCGAATCCGCGCTGCCCGACCTGGGCGCGTGGGCCGCGCACTTCCTGCACGCGCCGATCCCGGTGCTGGCCGAGACCGCCGCTTGCCTCGAGCGGATGCGCGCGCAGGAGGACAGCGTCGATGCCCACCGCCTGGCCGAAGGCATCGGCGCCGACCCGCTGATGACGTTGAAGCTGCTGGCGCACGCGGCCGGCGCACGCTCGGCGCGCGCCAGTGGCGACCCCGAGACGGTGACGGCCGCGCTGGTGCTGCTGGGCATCGGGCCCTTCTTCCGCGCCTTCGGCCCGCAGCCCACGGTGGCCGACCACCTGGCGGGCCGCCCCGATGCGCAGCAGGGGTTGCAGCGGGTGCTGCGCCGCTCGCGCCGCGCCGCGACCTTCGCGCTCGGCTTCGCGGTGCACCGCATGGACCACGACGCGCCGGTGATCCACGCCGCCGCGCTGTTGCACGGCTTCGCCGAGATGCTGCTGTGGCTGCACGCGCCGGCGCTGGCGCTGCGCATCGCGCAGGCGCAGCAGCGCGAACCGGCGCGGCGCTCGGCCGCGGTGCAGCGCGAGCTGCTGCACATCGAGCTGGCCGACCTGCAGCACGCGCTGATGCGCGCGTGGCGGCTGCCCGATCTGCTGGTGCGGATCAGCGACGAACGCCACGCCGACAGCGCGCAGGTGCGCAACGTGCTGCTCGCGGTGCGCCTGGCGCGCCACAGCGCGCGCGGCTGGGACGACCCGGCGCTGGACGACGACGTGCGCGACATCGGCGCGCTGCTGAACCTGGGCGAGACGCCCACCCGCAGCCTGCTGCGCGATCTGGACGGCTGAGGGCGGGCTGCGAAGCGGCGCCGCCGCGGTGCCGGCCGGCCGCTTCGAGCACGACGGGGCGTACTGGCCGGCGACCGCACGCCGCCCGCAGTGCGCAGCACCGGCGATCGGCGCGCGGATAATGCGCCGCCCGCAGCCCCGGACGGCGGCTGCCTCTTGCCTCTTCTTAGAACGATCCCGGAGGAACCCCGCACATGGACATCCAGAACATCCAGACCTTCCTCAGCACCACCGCCAGCGAGCTGGCGGTCAAGGTGCTGGCCGCCATCGCCTTCTGGGTCGTCGGCCGCTGGCTGATCGGCATGGTCGTGAAGGTGATGGAGCGGGCGATGAGCCGCAACCACGTCGACCCGACGCTGACCAAGTACCTCGGGTCGATCGTCGCGGTGATGCTGAACGTCGCGCTGGTCCTGGGCATCCTCGGCTACTTCGGCATCCAGACGACGAGCTTCGCCGCGCTGCTGGCCGGTGCCGGCGTGGCGATCGGCGCGGCCTGGAGCGGCATGCTCGGCAACTTCGCGGCCGGCGCCTTCATGCTGGTGCTGCGCCCCTTCAAGGTGGGCGACTTCATCAGCGCCGGCGGCATGGTCGGCACCGTCAAGGAGCTGGGCCTGTTCGCCACGACCATTGTCACGCCCGACAACGTCGTCACGCTGATCGGCAACGGCAAGATCTTCGCCGACAACATCCAGAACTTCTCGGCCAACCCGACGCGCCGCGTCGAGCGCACCGCGCAGCTGGCTGGCGGCGTCGACACGGCCGACGCGATCAAGCGCTTCAAGGCCGCGGTCGAGGCGATCCCCAACGTCGCCAAGGAGCCGGGGGTGGAGGTCAGCGTGCTCGACATCAACCTCGTCGGCCCGGTGATCGCGGTGCGGCCGTATTGCCACACCGACCACTACTGGCAGGTGTACTTCGATACCAACGAGGCGATCCTGCGCACGGCCAGGGAAGCCGGCTGGCCGGCGCCGACGCCGGCACAGATCAACCGCCTGATCCAGGCCGGCGCCTGATCGTCAAGCGCGCAAGCGCCGCAGCACCTCGGCCAGCACCGCCGGGTGCTGCAGCAGGTGCACATGCGCCCGGGCGCGCAGGTGGCGGTTGTCGGCATCCGGCAGCGTCGCCGTCGAGCACGGGAAGACGATGTGGTCGCAGTGGCTGTAGAAGCAGGTGAAGCGCGCGCGCCGCGCCGGCGTCTCGGCTGCGGCCAAGGTGCGCAACCAGGCGCTGCCCAGGCGCATCTGGCGCGCGTTGGCCGCGAGCGCCAGGCGGCCGAGCCAGGTGCCGTGGTGCGGTGAGCCGATCGTGACCACGCCGTGGATGCGCGCGTCGCCGTCGTGCGCGCGCAGCCACGCGCGGATCGCCAGGCCGCCCATGCTGTGGCCCACCAGCAGCGGCGCAAGCCCGGTGGCGCGCGTCAGCTGCTGCACGGCGGCGTCGATGGCCGGCACGTAGGCGTCGATGCTGCCGAACACGGGCTCGAGGTTGAGCGCGACCACCGGCACGCCCGCGGCCCGCAGCCGCGGCCGCCACGGGTGCCACAGCCCGCGGTTGCACACGAAGCCGTGCACCAGCACCACGCCGCGCTGCCCGGGCGCGCCCGACGCGGCGCTGTCCGGATGCAGCCGCCAGCGCCAGGGCTGGCGCCAGCCGAACACCGCCAGCGCGCCCACCGTCTCGCCGGCCCAGGCACGCAGCAACTCGAAAGCGGTGGGCACCGGCGCCGGATCGCCGCGGTTGGCGCGGCGCAGCAGCACGAACTGCAGGGCCATCAGCAGCGCGTGCAGCCCCAGCAGCAGCAGCGCGCCGCCGACGGCGACCGCGACAAGGCCGACCTGCGCCCACAGCCACCACCAGCCGAAGGCAACGCCGGCCTGCAGCAGCAGGAACAAGCGCCACAGCCGCGCCAGCTTCATGCGGCGATTGTGGTGCGGCCGCCGCAACGTGCCTGGAGGCGGTGCTCTACTCGAAGCCGCAGCCGCCGCGGCGGCGCCGGCGGCGGCGTTGGTACGCTAGGCGCCATGCATCCGCAAGCCCAGGCGATCCTCGAACACCTGCACATCGTCAGCGCCGAGCGCGCGGCCCGCGCGCTCGACCTCGATCTGTCGGCGCGGGTGCGCGCGGTCAAGCGCTGGCAGCACGCGCGCTTCCAGCGCACCTACGCCGACCTGCTGGCGTCGCCGCGCTACGGTGCGGCCGCACGCTTCTTCCTGGAAGACTTGTATGGCCCCGGCGACTTCAGCCGCCGCGATGCGCAGTTCGCCCGGATCGTGCCGGCGCTGGTGCGGCTGTTCCCGCAGGAGGTGGTGCACACGGTGCGCACGCTGGGCGAGCTGCACTCGCTGTCGGAGACGCTCGACACCGCAATGGGCCGCGCGCTGCCGCCGGGCGAGATCGATGCGCGCCGCTACGCCGCCGCGTGGCAGGCGGTGGGCCGGCCGGCCGACCGCGCGCGCCAGGTCCGGCTGATGCGCGCGGTCGGCGACGCGCTCGACGGCTACACCCGCAGCCCGCTGCTGCGCCGCGCGCTGCACCTGATGCGCGGCCCGGCGCGGCTGGCGGGGATGACCGAACTGCAGCGCTTCCTCGAACGCGGCTTCGACACCTTCCAGGCGATGCGCGGCGCCCAGCCCTTCCTCGACGCGGTGGTCGAACGCGAGGATGCCTTTGCCGCCGAGCAGTTCGCGGCGCAGGTCTGACAGGCCGAGAGGCTTTCCTGTCGGACTCGCCGCGGTGCCGGGGATCGAACCGGCGCCGCCGTGCGCGCGGCCGTGCGCCTCGATCCGGCCGAAGCTGGCGTCGCTGCTGCGATCGCGCGCGCCGCCATCGATGCACGAACATGGGGGAGGGCCTCGACGTTTTAGGGATGACGGGGTGACGACCGGGCGCGCATGATGGGACGCCGCTGTCGGCCCGCGGGCCGATGGCGCGGCAGTCGCATCGGAGGCGGGCATGGACAGGGACGACAAGTCCTCCGGCGCCGGCGGGCTGATCGCCGTCGCGTTGCTGGCGCTGGGCGTGTTCTTCGTTGCGCGCGCGCCGCTGGACAGCAGCCGGCCGGTGCCGGCGCCGCTGCCGATGCAGTGGGATGAGCCGGCACAGGATGTCGATGCCAGGCTCTGGCAGGATCCCTTCGAAGCGATCGCCAAAGCGCGCGATGCGGCGCGCAAGGCCGGCGTCAAGGAGGCGGACGACGGACGGCTGCGCCATCCGCCGCTGTTTGGCGCGGAGCCGCCCCGACCCGGCGATCCGGGCGGCAGCCGCGAGGCCATCGTGCTGGCCGTGATGGTGCCGGCGGGCCCTATTCCGAGCAGTCGGAAAGCCGGCGACGCATCCGCTATGCGGTGCTCGCGGGGCTGGGCGCGCGCGGCTTCATCCCCAGCGACGGCGAGCACATCGGCTGGTTCTACGCGGCGCCGCCGCAGGGCGAGGCCCAGGCCAGCGATCTGGTGGCCTTCGAGGCCTTCAAGTCGGCGGGCGGCCCGCGCGGTCAGGACGGCGGGCGCGGCGGCACCCGCGTGATGGTGCTGTGGCTCGACAGCGCCGCCTATGCGCAGCAGCCGCTGGCGCGGCTGGCCCTGCTGGCGTCGAGCGTCACGCCGTCCGACAGCCAGGACGCGGCACCCGCGATGCGCTGGCGGGTCCTCGGCCCGTCCTCTTCGGACGGGCTGCGTGCGATCGTCGAGGAGGCCGATCGTGCCGGCGCGTCCAGCGGCCTGGCGGAGCTGCTGAAGCGCCACGACCTGAAGTTCTACTCGGGCGCGGCCACCGCGCCGGATGCGGCGCTGCTGGCCGGCACCAAGGCCGGCGCCGCCGACAGCGTGTCGTCGTATCTGCAGCGGCACGGGGTGACGCTGCTGCGCACCATCGGCACCGACGACCGCCTGGCGATGACCTTGGTGCACGAACTCGAGCTGCGCGGCCTGCGCGCGCGCCCGACCCGCGGGCTGGCGGCACGCTGCCCGCAGCAGGACGGGACGACGGCCGCACAGGCCTCGCCCGAGCACCTGCCCAGCTCGGTGGCGATCGTGTCGGAGTGGGACACGCTGTACGGCCGCTCGCTGCGCCGGCAGTTCCGCTACGACCCGGCCGCCGACCGGCCCGGCTTCTGCGTCACCCGCTGGACTTACCTGCGCGGGCTCGACGGCCGGCTGCCGGGCAGCGACCCCAAGGCCGATGCCGATCCGGCGGCGAAGAAGGGCCCGAGCCCGGACCTGTCCGAGCGTGTCGGCCGCCAGAGCGCCTTCACCGAGCGCGCCGAAGGGCAGAGCCAGTACGACTACCTGCGCCGGCTGGCGGCGCGCATACGCGACGAAGACGCGCGCCAGCGGCGGATGTTCGGGCGCGAGTACGACATCCGCGCGATCGGCGTGCTCGGCAACGACGTCTACGACAAGCTGCTGGTGTTGCAGGCGCTGCAGAACGAGATGCCGCACGCGATCTTCTTCACGACCGATCTGGACGCGCGGCTGCTGCACAACCGCGAGCTGCCCTGGTCGCGCAACCTGATCGTCGCGTCGAACTTCGGCCTGCGCCTGGCCGAGCCGCTGCAGCGCGGCTTCGCGCCCTTTCGCGACAGCTACCAGCCTTCGGCCTTCTTCAGCACCCTGCTGGCGCTTGCCGACGCCGCGTCCGCCGACAAGCCGGCGCGCGCCTGTGCGCCGGATGCGGCTGCGTGCGCGTCGATGCCTGCGCGCTGGACGCAGGCGCAGCTGAACGGCTGGTTCGAGTCCCCGCGGTTGTTCGAGGTGTCGCGCTCGGGCGTGTTCGACTTCAGCGACTCGACGCGGGCGCGGCCGCCGGCTGCCGCCGCCGCGGAACCGGCGCCCAGCCGCTGCAGCGCCTGGCGCATCGAGGAGTGCGCCAGCATCCATCCGCCGGGCTCGCCGCTGGCGCCCGATGCGAGCCGATCGGCGCGCTTCCTGGTCGCGCTGGTGGTGGTGTCGGTGCTGTGGGTCCCGGCGCTGGCGGTCGGCCGGGGCTTGCGCCGGCGGCTGCGCCGCTGGCTCGCGCCCACGGACGCCCCGTCGCGCCGGCTGCGAATCGGCGCGCTGGTCGCGCTGGGTCTGGTTCTGGTGGTGGTGCTGCCGGCCCTGCTCGGCTGGGCCTGGCCGACGCTGGCCGAGGCGATCAGCCGCAACGGCAAGCCCTTGTCGATCAACGAAGGCATCAGCCCCTGGCCCAGCTACGCGATCCGGCTGCTGACGCTGGTGCTGTGCCTGTACCTGATCGCCGGCGCATGGTTGGCCCTGCGCACCAACCTGGACCGGATCGCACTGGACTTCAGGCTGGGCACGGCGCGGCGCGAGGTGCGCGCGGCACTGGCGCAGGACGAGCAGGAGCGGTCGCGGCCGGCGCGCCTGGCGGCGATGTTCGCGGTGCGCTTCTTTCGCCAGCACCCGCGCCGGCCGGGTGCGGCCGATCCGGTGTCGAACTCGACGATCGCATTCTGGAAGCACTACCTCGTGCTGGACCGGCCGGCGGCGCGGCTGCTGCGCACGAGCGCGTGCGTGGCGGTGATGGCCGCGATCGGCGCGCTGATCTACCTGGCGATGGGCGAGGCGCCGGTGGCGCCGCAGCGCGGCGAGCTGACCCGGACGATGCAGGCCTGGTCCAACCTGCCGGTGGCGCTGGTGGTCCAGTTCCTGATCTTCTTCGTCGCCGACGCGACGCTGCTGTGCGTGCTGTTCGCGCGTGCGCTGCGGCTGCGCAACCTGAGCTGGCCGGCGCGCACGCAGCAGCTGTTCGCGCAGCGCACCGGTCTGCCGGCCGAGCACCTGGACGACTGGATCGACCTGCAGTTCATCGCCAAGCGCACGCGCTGCGTCGGCGCGCTGATCTATCTGCCGTTCATCGCGCTGTCGATGATGCTGGCCGCGGGCAGCGCCTTCTTCGACGACTGGTATTCGCCGCCGAGCATGGTGGTGCTCGCGGTCATCAGCTTCGGCATCGTGCTGGCGTGCGCGATGGCGCTGCGCAGCGCCGCCGAGAGCGCCCGCCGCCAGGTGCTCGGCCGCATCGGCGAGGCCGTGCTGCGCGCACGCGGGGCCGACAACGGCAAGCTGGCAGGCCAGCTCGAGGCGATGCGCGACCAGGTGCAGCGCCTGGCCGTGGGCGCCTTCGCGCCGTACACGCGCCAGCCGCTGCTCAAGGCGGTGCTGATGCCGATCCTGACCGTCGGCGGATCGACGCTGCTCGATTGGCTGTCGCTCGCCAACCTGTAGCGTCGTGCGCCGCCGGCGGCCGCGCCGCCGGGGCACGGCGCCCCTACGGGTAGGGATGGGGGCCGGCGCAGGCCTGACCTAAGCTGCCGAACATCGCCATGCCGGCATCCGGTATCCAGGAGGGCTCATGGCAAGCGCCAGACCCGTTGCGCAGCCGGGTTCCAGCGTTGCGACGGTGAGCCGATCGGCGCGCCGCCCGATTGACCGGCCGGGTTGCCGGCCAAGGTAGGCGCCCATGCCGCAGTCGGCCTTCATCGTGCGGCCCTTTGGCCGCAAGCCCTTTGCCCATCCGGCGAAGCTGGCCGAACAGATCGGCGAAGTGCTCGAGCACCAGCGCCGCGCCGGCCGCAACGGCGGCCCCGACGTGGTGCTGCGCCCCGCCGACGCCGATTCGGCGAACGCGCTGCTGATCGACTTCGACGCGGTCGAGCAGGTGCTGATCAAGCCGGCGCTGGCCGCGGCGCGGGTGCGCGGCGACACCACCGGCGCAGTGGTCGAGGCCGGCAACATCCGCGAGGACATGTTCAACCGTCTGATCACCGCCGACCTGGTGATCGCCGACGTGTCGCTGCACAACCCGAACGTGTTCTACGAGCTGGGCCTGCGCCAGGCCTTTCGCGACAAGTTCACCTTCGTGATCCGCTGCGAGCTCGACGCCTACCCGTTCGACCTGCAGACCGACCGCTACTTCGACTACCGGCTGATCGACCTGGTGCGCGCGCCCGACGAGGTCGCGCAGCGCCTGGGCGCGGCGCTGCGCAAGACGCTGAACCAGTACCGGTCCGACAGCCCGGTGTTCAGGCTGATGCCGCAGCTCGAGGCCGAGGACCGCTCGCGCTTCCTGGCCGTGCCCGAAGACTTCCGCGAGGAGGTCGAGCGCGCGTGGCGGCAGCGCCAGCGCGAGATGCTCGACCTGCTCGCGCTCGAATGCGAGGATCACCTGTGGGAGGTCGAAGGCCTGCGCGTCGTCGGCCGGGCGCAGTTCGAGGCCAACTTCATCGACGGCGCCAAAGCCACCTGGCAGCGCATCGCCGCGCGCTATCCGGACGATGCCGAAGCGAACACGGTGCTGTCCACCGTCTACCAGCGCCTGCAGGACCGCACCCGCTCCGAGCAGGCGCTGGCGCGGGTGACGCGCTCGCGCACGCTGTCGCCGTCGCGGCTGTCGGAGCTGCGCGCGCTGAACGGCCGCAACCTCAAGGCCGCCTGGGTCGACCAATGGCGCGCCGCTTCGGCGCAGGACCGCCGCCGCGTCGCGTTGCGCTCGCCGCTGCTGCAGCGCGCGATCGACGCCTACGTCGACGCCTACAAGCTCGACCTGAACAACAGCTATGCGGGGCTGAATGCGCTGACGATCCTCGTGATCCAGGCCGAGCTGATCGACGCGCTGCCCGACGAGTGGCACGCGCTGCAGCGCAACCCCGGCGACGGGCAGCGCGAGTTCGAGCAGCGCGCGCAGCGGATCGACCAGCTGGCGCAGGCGCTGCTGCTGGCGCTCGAATCCGACCGCGACCGCCTCGCCAACCGCGGGCAGGGCGACCCGTGGTTCGCGATGCTCGAAGCCGCGGTGATGTGCACCGTGTCGTCGCAGCCCGACTACGTCGCGCAACTGTTCGTCGAGGCGCGCTACTACGCGCCGCCGAAGTCCGACGAGGGCATGCTGGCGGCATTGCAGATGTACAAGGATCTCGACATCCGCGGCCGCTTCGGCAATGCCTGCCGCCCGCAGCACCTGGGCACGTTGGGCGAGAACGTCGATCGTGCGATGGCGGCGCTGCAGGACAAGCCGCGCCACGCGCAGGACGCCGCCCAGCCCGGCCGCCTGCTCGTCTTCGTCGGGCTGCGCGCCGACGAGCCGCGGCCCGAGCTCGCCGCCAAGGGCGCGGCGGACGGCAGCGCGGGCGGTGAAGCCGATCCGGTGTTCCCGGCCACGCTCGAGGGCGAGGCGCTGCGCTGCATCGAGGCCGAGATCGCGAAGGAGCAGCAAGCCGGCGCCAGCCTGCTCGCGATGGCCGGCGGCGCCAGCGGCGGCGACATCCTGTTCCACGAGGCCTGCCGCAATCGCGGCATCGCCGCGCAGATGTTCCTGGCGCTGACCAAGCCGCAGCACATCGGCGAGTTCGTCGCGCCGGCCGGCGCCGACTGGGTTGCGCGCTTCAACGCGATCCATCGCAGCCTGAACCTGCCGCCCGACCCGGGCAGGCCGTTCCAGAGCAGCGTCAAGGTGTTCTCCGATTCGCCCGACCTGCCGCGCTGGCTGCAGGACCGCGAGCGCTACAACGTCGGCCGGCGCAACACGCTGTGGATGCTGCAGCATGCCAACAGCCTGGCGCGGCTGTGCGGCGGCGACGTGCAGATCACGCTGATCACGCTGATGACGGACCGGCGGCACGCGGCGCCGGCGCCGGGTGCGTTCGGCGGCATCCGGCACGTGATCCGGCTGGCCCAGATGCACGGGGTGAACGTCCGCCAGATCCAGCTGCCGGCGGCAGCCCCCGCCGAGGCGCCGCCCAAGCGCGATGCCGGCCTGGCCGGGACGCACGACCCGGGCATCGACGGCGGCGCGCCGGCATCGCCGGCAACCGCCATGGCTGCGGGATGACGACGCCGCGCCCGCGGCGCCCTTGCCGCGCATGGACGGCCGGCGTTCAGCCGCCCGTCTTCAGCGCCGCGATGATCGACTGCAGCGCGATGCCTTCGTTGGCGCCGCAGCTGCCGGGCTTGCCGTTCAGCCGGGGCATGCCGATCTTGCCGCCGGCGTGGTGCAGCGCGATCACCTGCCACAGCCGCGAGTTGAACACCGGGCTGCCCGAGCTGCCGCCTTCGGTGGGCGCGCGGTAGTGCAGGCGCCACACCCCGGCGACTGCCGGCCGGCCCTGGGGCGGGCCCTCGTGGTCGAGCAGCTCGTTGTCCTGGAACGAGAACGACAGGTCGCGGCCGCCGGGATGCCCGATCACGTAGACGCGCGCGCCGTCGTCGAGCGCCGGCAGCGCCGGCCCGATCGGCAGCGGCGCAACGCCGGCGGGCGGCGTCGCCAGCCGCAGCACGCTGGCGTCGAAGCGGTCGGGCGGCGAGCTCCACAGCACGCGTTCGATCGCATGCGCCTGGTCCGGATCGACCGCCTCGAAGACGATCTCGACTTCGGCAGGCGGCAGCCCCGGGCTCGCGCCCTGGGGGTTGACGACGTGATGGTTGGTCATCACCAGCAGTTCGTCGGCCGGCTCGAGCCCGAGGTCGCCGGCGCGCAGCGCGAAGCCGGTGCCGATGCGGCCGCCCATGCGCTGTCGCACCGAAGCGACCGACGCCGCACGCTCGACGCCGGTCTTCCACCACCGGTAGGTCTGGGCGCCGTTGGGCCCCAGCACCGCTTCGAGCTGGGACGCCGGCGGTGCCTGCGCGCCGCTGCGCTGGAGTTCGGCCGGCGCCAGGCGCAGCTCGGCGCCTTGCAGCCGCAGCAGCCGTGCGCGCAGGATGTCGACCAGCGCCCGGCCGCGCGGATCGGCTTCGACGCTCCAGACCTGGGTGAACTGGCGCAACGTGCCGGCGACGTGGAAGGCCTGGACCCGCGGGTCGGCGACGTAGTGGCGCACCCGGTCCTCGATCGCGATCCAGTCGTGCAGGCCCAGCGACGCCTCGGCCAGCGACGCCAGGTGCCAGGCGTCGCGCTGCTCGATCGGCGTCTGGTCGAGCGCGTCGATCAGCGCGCGCGCGGTCTGCGCCACCTGCGCCGCGCCGCCGCCCGGCACGCGCAGGCCCAGGCCCCGGGCGCGCTCTAGCAGCGCCACCAGGTTGACGCCGTGCCAGGTGCTGCCGCCGGCCTCGAACGGGCCGCGGTAGGCGGCGATCGCCTTCCTCAGCGCGGCGCGCGCGCTCTCGCTGCCCTTGTCGCCGGCGTCGAAGAAGATCTGCTTGTATGCGCGCCCCAGCAGGCCCGTGGCCTCGACGTACTCGGGGTCGGTCTCGGGCAGGCGCCGCACCAGCGGCTGCAGCAGGTCCAGCGCCGCGCTCGCCATGCCGGTGTCGATCAGGCACTGCGCGTACAGGCGCCGGTTCTTCGCGTCCTTCGGGTCGATGCGGCTCACCGCCTCGGCGAGCTGGCCCATCAGCGCGTAGTCGCGCTGGTTGCGCAGCGCTTCGACCAGCGCCTTCGCGTCCGCCAGATCCTGCGCCGATGGCATGCCGCGCAAGCGCTCGAGCGCCGCGCCCGCATCGCGCCGGAGTTGGTCGATCGTGGGCGCCGGGTCCATGGCTCGGTCTCTCAGGCCAGCCGCAGCAGGCGCCGCAGCGTGTCGGCGACCGTTGCCTGGCGCAGGTACTTGGTGATCGAGTGCCGCCAGGCGCCGTCGTTGCGCACCGCGAGATCAGCGACGACTTCGGCCTCGGCGCGGCGGTAGTCGTCGGCGAGCGCTGGGTCGAAGCCGCAGACCGGATCGAGCCGGTCGTAGACGTTGACCCATTCGCCTGCGAGCCGCTCGTGCGGAAAGCCGTCGGCGCGGCTCCAATCGGGGCGCAGCTGGTCCTGGACTTCGTCCAGACCGAGGGGGCTGCCGAGCGTGATCAGGCCGTCGACGCCCGCGCACTCGGGCACCCGCTTCAGGCAGTCGTACGCGATCACCGTGCCCAGGCTGTGCGCGACGACCACGTGCGGGCGCGTGACGGCGGCGTCCTGCAGGCTGGCGACCACGCGCTCGCGGATCGTGCGGCGGATCGGCACCGGCTGGCGGCCGGGCGGTGCGAATTCGACGTCGAACAGGTAGTGGTGCACGTCGCGCAGGAAGACGTCGAGGATCGGCTTCTTCAGCGCCCACGGCAGCGGCACGCGCTCGAGCCCGCCCTGGGGCGCGGCCGGCACCGCGGCGGCTGCGTCCAGCTCGGCGTCGTCGAGCGCGGTCATGTGCCGGCGCAGCGCGGCGACGAACGCCGCCTCGGACGCCGAGCGCGGCGCCGGCGCGGCAGCGCCGCCGCTGGCGTCCACCGCCGCCGGCGTGTTCTCGAGCACGCCTTCGTGGGCGGCCAGGTCGTCGTCGGGCTGCGCGTACAGCAGGTCGGCCCAGTACACCAGCGCGGAGCTGACGCCCAGGTCGCCCAGCGGCAGCGGGCTCGCGGCGTCGGCCAGGGTGTTGCGCCAGATGCGCAGCAGGTCGGCAGGCGGCGGCTTGTTGGCCATGCCGTGGATGAAGGTGACGTGTGCCATGCGTTGGGCCCTCGCGCTTGCTCAGAGGTCGTACGACGGGTCTTCGCCCAGGTCGGGGATGCGCGCGCTCGGGGCTGCGCTGTCGGGGGCGAGGCCGCGCGCGGACTCGAAGCCCGGCAGCCCGGCCGCGCGCCGCAGGCTGTTCAAGCGGTTCATCCAGCCCCGAAGGAACACCGCCTGATCGGGCTTGGCGGCGACGATGCGGCGGTAGAAGGCTTCGCGCAGATCGCAGTACGCCGCGACGGCGTCGCCGACGCTGCACTGCGCCGCGGCCGCCTGCGTGGTGGGCCCGAAATCGCCGTCGATGCCGCAGCCCACGGCCTGCTGCAGAAAGCGCACCGCGCGCCCGGGCCCCATGTTGACGGCGGTGTCCAGCTGCACCAGGTCGAGCGGCTGCCCGAGCAGGTCGCAGCGCGGCGGCAGCCAGTAGCCCGAGCGGTAGATCGCGTGCACCTCGGCGTCGTCGATGTGCTTGACGTCGCGGTTGGGCAGCCCCTGGCGTGCGCGCCACGCGCTGTAGACGCGCTGCGTGACGCCGCGGTTGGTGCGCCCGCCGGGATCGGCCGGATGGTCCACGAACCCGCCCTCCCAGCGCAGGATGAAGGGCAGCGCGGCTTCGAATGCGTCGGCAGGCATGCAGGGCTCCCCGGTGGCGGCGCCGGCTGCGCCCGGGCCTCGGCCTCGGGGGCCTTGCGGCGCAGCCGCGCGAACGAGTCTATGGCCGGCCGGCGCCGCTGCAAAGGCGCGCGCGCCGGATGTGCCGGCGCAACCTAGGGATGCCTGCCGCCCGGGCGTTGCGACGATGTCCTGCGCGTTCGGTCAGCGCGGCGCGGGGCGCGTGCCGCTGCCGGCGGGCATCAGGCCGATTGCGCCAGCAGCGTGAAGTGCTCGACCTGCGGCGGCGCCGCGAAGTAGGGCCCGACGATCGCGCGCCACTGCGCGAACAGCGGGCCGCCGCGGAACTTGACGGTGTGGTCTTCCAGCGTGTCCCAGAAGATCATCAGCACGCAGCGATCGGGGCTTTCGATGCCGCGGTGGATCTTGAAGCCGCAGAAGCCTTCGGCGCGGCTGATCACGGTGGCCAGCCCGCGCTGGATCGCCTCGTCGAACTCGGCCTGCCGGCCGGGGGTGATGCGGATGTCGGCCAGTTCCAGGATCATCGGGTGCCCCTCGTGGTTGCGCCGGCCACTATAGCGAGCGCCGCTGCCGCGGCCGTTCAGAACAGCGGCGGCGGCAGCGCACCGGCCGGCGGCGCGGGCGGCGTGCTGCCGGTCAGCTCGTCGGCGCGCGCGACCCAGCCGCCGCCCATCGCCTTGTAGAGGTTCACCGCCGAGCCGAACAACTGCGCACGGATCGACACCAGGTTCAGCTCCGCCGGGAACAGCGCCTGCTCGGCCTGCAGCACGGTGGAATAGGGCGCGTAGCCGCCGTCGTACTGCAGCCGCGCCAGTTCGGTGTACTGCTGCAGCGCGGCCACCAGCTTGCGCTGCGCGTCCAGCTGCTCGTGCAGCTTCTGGTTCGCGACGAGCGCGTTGTCGACGTCGGCGAAGGCGTTGCGGATCGCCAGCCGGTAGCTCAGCAGCGCCGCCTGCTGCGCGGCTTCGGCCTGCGCCACCTGCCCGCTGATGGCGCCGAAGCTGAAGATCGGCCCGGCCAGCGTGCCGGAATAGCTCCACACCCGGGCCGGGCCGCTGAACAGCCTGGACAGCTCGTTGCTGGCATTGCCGAAGGCGCCGGTCAGCGAGATCGTGGGGAAGTACAGCGCCTTCGCGGCGCCGATCTGGGCGTTGGCGGCGATCAGCTGCTGCTCGGCCTGCAGCAGATCGGGGCGGCGCTCCAGCAGCGCCGACGGCACGCCCGCCGGCACCTGCGGCAGCTGCAGCTCGTACATGGACTTGCCGCGCGCGATCGGCCCCGGGTCGCGGCCGATCAGCACCGCCAGCGAGCTTTGCGTCTGCGCGATCTGCGACTCGATCAGCGGGATCTGCGCGGCCGCGGTCTCGTACTGCGACTGCGCCTGCGCCACGTTCATCTGCGACACCTGGCCGTACTGGAACTGCAGCGTGAACAGGTCCACCGATTCCTTGTAGGTGTCCAGCGTCTTGTGGGCCACGCTCAGCTGCGCATCCAGCCCGCGCAGCTGCAGGTAGCTGGTGGCGACCTGCGCCACCAGCGTCAGGATCACGCCGCGCCGCGCCTCGACGCCGGCCAGCACGTTGGCGTAGGCCGCCTCGGACTGGCGCCGGATGCGGCCCCACAGGTCGAGCTCCCAGCTGGCCTGCAAGGCCGCCTGGTAGGCGCTGGCCGGGTTCGGGTAGTTGGGGATCAGCGCCGCGAAGGCCGGCTCGCGCGTGCGCTCGCGCTGCGCGCCGGCGCCAACGCCGAGCGCGGGAAACAGTTGCGAGCGCGTCTGCGTCAGCAAGGCCGCCGCCTGCTCGACGTTGGCCGCGGCGATCTGCACGTTGGTGTTGTGCGCCAGCGCCTCGGTGATCAGCCCATCCAGCACCGGGTCGTGGAACTGCTGCCACCACAGCGTGTCGGCGGTGGCGGCGGCGTCCTTCGGTTCGTACTGGAACGCGGCCGGCGCCGCGATCTCGGGGCGGCGGTAGTCCGGCCCCAGCGTGCAGCCGGCCAGCGCCGCGGCGGCGAGCAGGCAGGCCCGGCGATGCGCCGCCATGCTCAGGCGTCCCCGCGCGGTGCCGGCGCCCCGGCGTCGGCACCGGCCGCCTTGTCGGCCGCCATGTGGGGCGCTGCGCCGGCCGCCGCATCGGCCGCCGCCTTGCCGGACTTGCCCGGCTTCGCCGAGCGCCGCTCGCCCCAGCGGTCGAACAGGTAGAAGAACAGCGGCACGTACAGCATCGCCAGCGTGGTCTCGCCGATCATGCCGCCGATGATGCCGGTGCCGATCGAGTGGCGCGCGTTGGCGCCGGCGCCCACGGCGATGGCCAGCGGCAGGCAGCCCACGGCGAAGGCCAGCGAGGTCATGATGATCGGCCGCAGCCGCTGCTCGCCGGCCAGGCGCGTGGCCTCCATGATGCTGCAGCCCTGCCGGCGGAACTCCACCGCCGCGGTGACGCGCAGCACCGCGTTCTTCGCGCCCAGGCCGATCAGCACCAGCAGGCCGATCTGGAAGTACACGTCGTTTTCCAGCCCGCGCAGGTAGTTGGTGAGCAGCGCGCCCAGCACGCCGAAGGGGATCGCCGTCATCACCGCGCCGGGCAGCGTCCAGCTCTCGTACTGCGCCGCCAGCACCAGGAAGACGATGATCAGGCCGAACACGAAGGCCAGCGCCGAGGTGCCGCCGGACTGCTTCTCCTCGAAGGCCAGCCCCGACCAGGCGAAGCTGTAGCCCGGCGGCAGCTCGCGCGCCACCGCTTCCATCGCGCGGATCGCCTGCCCCGAGCTGTAGCCGGCGGCGGCGTTGCCGATCACCTTGGCCGCCGGGAAGCCGTTGAAGTGCGGCAGCACGTCGGGCCCCGCCGTCCAGCGCGTGGACACCAGCGCCGCCAGCGGCACCATCTTGCCGTCGCTGGAGCGCGTGTACAGCCGCGTCAGGTCGGCCGGCTGCCGGCGGTACGGCGCGTCGGACTGCATCACCACCCACCACACGCGGCTGAACTGGCTGAACTGGCTGACGGTGAGCGAGCCGAACTGCGCCTGGATCGCGCTGTAGACGTCCTGGATCGGCACGCCCAGCAGCGCGGTCTTCTCGCGATCGACGCTGGCGCGCAGCTGCTGCGTGGCGGCGCTGAAGGTGGTGTTCAGCGCCGCCAGCTCGGGCCGCGCGCGCGCCTTGGCCAGGAAGGCCTGCGTCTGCTCGCCCAGCTCCACCGGGCTGCCGGCGGCGGTGTCCTGGATCCAGAACTCGAAGCCGCCGGTGGTACCGATGCCGGGGATGGCCGGCGGCGCGATCGGCATGATGATGGCCTGCTCGATGTGCCGGGCTTCGTCGTAGAAGCGCGTCAGGATCGCGCGCGCGTTCTGCTCCTTGGCGGTGGCGATGTCGCGGTAGCGCTCCTTGAAGTCCTTGAAGGTGATGAAGAAGGTCGCGGCGTTGGTCTTGAAGCCGCCGTCGATCAGGCTGTAGCCGGTGATCATCGAGCGCCGGTCGACGCCGGGGATCTCTTTCAGGATCGCGTCCACGCGCTCGGCGACGGCCTGTGCGCGGTCCAGGCTGGCGGCCTGCGGCATCATGATCGCCACCATCGCGTAGCCCTGGTCCTCCTGCGGCACGAAGCTGGTCGGCAGGATCTGGAACAGGTGCCAGATCGCGTACAGGAACACGCCCAGCAGCACCAGGGCGGCGACCATGCGCTTGATGACCAGCTCCACCGCGTGGCCGAAGCCGGCGGTCAGGCGGTCGACCAAGGCGTTGAACCAGGCGAAGAAGCCGCGCTGCGGCGGCGGGTTGTGCTTCAGCAGCAGCGCGCACATCGCCGGCGTCAGCGTCAGCGCCACCAGGCCCGAGATGCCCACCGAGACGACGATGGTGATCGCGAACTGCTTGTACAGCTGCCCGGTGGTGCCGGGCAGGAAGGCCGCCGGCACGAACACCGAGGCCATCACCAGCACCACCGCGACCAGCGAGCTGCCGATCTCGCTCATCGCCTTGATCGTCGCCTCCTTCGGCGCGAGGTGGTCGGCGTGCATGATGCGCTCGACGTTCTCGACCACGACGATGGCGTCGTCCACCACCATGCCGATGGCCAGGATCAGGCCGAAGAGCGTGAGCAGGTTGATCGAGAAGCCCAACGCGAGCATGCCGCCGAAGGTGGCGACGAGCGCGACGACGATGGCCACCGCGCAGATCAGCGTGGTGCGCAGGCTCTGCAGGAACAGGTACACCACCAGCACCACCAGCACCATGGCTTCGGCCAGGGTGTGGATCACCTCCTCGATCGACAGGCGCACGAAGTCGTTGGTGTCCAGCGCGATCGCGTAGTCGATGCCCTCGGGGAAGCGGGTCTTCATCTGCGCCATCGTCTGGCGCACTGCGGCCGAGACGGCGAGCCCGTTGGCGCCCGGCTGCTGGTAGATGGCGATGAAGGTGGCCGGCGCGTCGTTCAGCCGGGTGTCGACGATGTACTGGCGCAGGCCCACCTCGGCGCGCGCCACGTCGCCCACGCGCACGATCGCGCTGCCGTCCTGGCTGGCGCGCAGGATGATCTTCTCGTACTGGTGCGGGTCGGTGAACTGACCCTGCGTGACCACCGGGAAGCTCAGCTGCACCGGCGCGGCGTTGGGCTGCTGGCCGATCTGCCCGGCGCCGAACAGCGCGTTCTGCTGGTTCACCGCGTTGGCGATGTCGCTGGTGGTGATGCCCAGCGAGGCCATGCGGTCCGGGTTCATCCAGATGCGCATCGCCTGGTCGGGCACGCCCATGATCTGCGCCTGGCCGGCGCCGGGCACGCGCTTGAGCGCATCGAGCACGTAGACGTTGGCGTAGTTGGCCACGTACTCGGCGCTGTAGCGGTCGCCGCCGGCGGTGATGGCCAGCAGCATCATGATCGTCGCCGACTTCTTCTGCACCGACACGCCCTGCTGCGTCACCGCCTCGGGCAAGGTGGGCAGCGCCAGGTTGACGCGGTTCTGCACCTGCACCTGCGCGATGTCGGGGTCGGTGTCGAGCGCGAAGTACACCGTCAGCGTCAGCTGGCCGGTGGACGAGCTGGTCGACGTCATGTACAGCATGTTGTCGACGCCGTTGATCTGCGCCTCGATCGGCGCCGCCACCGAATCGGCCAGCGTCTTGGAATCGGCGCCGGGGTAGGTGGCCGACACCGTCACCTGCACCGGTGTGATCGCCGGATACTGCTCGACCGGCAGCACCCGCATCGACACCAGCCCGGCCAGCACCAGCAGGATCGACAGCACCGCGGCGAAGATCGGCCGCTCGATGAAGAAGCGCGAGAACATGGGCGCTGCGGCTGCGGCTCAGGAGCCCGGCGTGATCTCGACGCGGCGCGCGTCGGCGTCGCTGCCGCTGCCGACCACGTCCTGCGGCGGCTTCAGGCGCAGCCGCTCGGCGCTCACGCCGGCCGCAACGAGCGCGTCGCGCACCGCCAGCGCGCGCCGCTTGGCCAGCTCGACATTGGCGTCGCGGCTGCCGCTGCGGTCGGTGTGGCCGGTGATGTCGATCATGCCGGTCTGCCCCTGCATGCCCTGCGCCGCACGCTGCAGCAACTGCTGCGCCTCGGCACCCAGCGTCGCCTGGCCGCTGTCGAACTGCACCCGGATGCTCGCCGCCGGCGCCGCCGCGCTGGGCGGCGGCAGCTCGGCCCTGGGCACGAAGGCCGTGACCTTGGGCGCCGCGCCGGCCGCGAGCCGCTGTGCGCCGTCGATCACCAGCTGGTCGCCGGCGTGCAGGCCCTCGTCGATGAACCAGCCGTCGCCGTACCACTCGCCCACCGTCACCGGCCGCAGCTGCGCCTTGCCTTCGGCGTCGATGATCCAGACGAAGTGGCCCTTGCCGCCCTGCTGCACCGCGCGCTGCGGCACCAGGATGGCGTTGGGCCGGATCGCGCCCTTGAGCCGTGCGCGCACGTACTGGTTCGGGCGCAGCACGCCCTTCGGGTTGTCGACGGCGGCGCGGATCAGGAAGGTGCCGGTCTGCGGGTTGAAGGACGGGTCGGCGAAGGTGATGCGGCCGGTGAACGGGAACAGGCTGCCGTCGGCCTGCTCGATCTGCACCGTCATGTTCAGGTCCGGCGGCAGCTTCAGCCGGCCGGCGCGCACGTCGTTGCGGATGCGCTGCAGCTCGTTCTCCGACAGGCTGAAGTTGACCCACATCGGCGACAGCACCGACACCGTCGTCAGCTGGCTGTTGGGCGGGCTGACGTAGCTGCCGTCGGCGATGGCGGCGTAGCTGGTGACGCCGTCCACCGGCGAGGTGATGATGGTGTACGACAGGTCGAGCTTGGCCGATTCCAGCTGCGCCTTCGATTGCGCGACCGCCGCGCCGGCCTGCTCGTACTGGCCCTTGGCGTCGTCCAGGTCCTTCTGCGACAGCGCGTTCTTCTGCACCAGCGGCTCGACGCGCTTGAGGTTGGCGGTGGCCACGTCCAGCGCCGCCTGGTTGCGCTGCAGCGCCGCGGCGGCGCCGTCCACCTGCGCCTGGAAGGGCTTGGGGTCCATGCGGAACAGCACCTGCCCGGCCTTGACCACCGCGCCTTCGGTGTAGACGCGCTTGTCGAGGAAGCCCGACACCCGCGCCTGGATGTTGACCGCCTGCGAGCTCTGCGTCTGCGCCACGTACTCGACCGAGACCGGCACGTCGCGCGCCTCGACCTTCAGCGTCGTCACTTCCAGCGGCGGCGGCGCCGGCTTCGGCGGCTCCTTGCCGCAGGCGGCGAGCAGCGCCAGGCCGGCAAGGGCGGTCAGCAGCGGGGCGCGTCTACTCGTTCGATGCATGACAACGTAGCCGGGGCCGGCGCGATGCGGGTGCCGATGATTCTGCCGCAGGGGCCGGCCCGGGCCGGCGGCGCCAACAATCGCACCGATGCTGCGCCTGTTGACAGGGTTCCTGCTCGTGTGCGTGCTGGCGATCGCGGCGACGGCGGCGCTGGTGCTGCAAGCCTCGCCGCAGGTGGTGGCCGTGGACTTGAACCAGGCCGCGGCCGGCTTGGCGGCACTGCGTGCGCAGGATCCGCGCCGGCTGCCGGCCGGCGCACCGGCATCGCTGGTCCTCGGCCCGCGCGAGGTGGAGTTGCTGCTCGACAGGGCAGGCGGCAGCCGGCTGCGCTGGCAGGTGGACTTCATGCCGCAGCAGGCCAGGCTGCGGGCGAGCCTGCCGCTGCCGCTGGCGCTGTGGCTCAACGCCGAACTCGTGCTGCGCGAGACCGACACGTTGCCGCAACTCGAGCGCTGGCGCCTGGGCCGGCTGCCGTTGCCGGTTTCGCTCGGCAACCGGCTGCTGCGCGCGGCCGCGCAGCGGCTGGATCCGGGCGAAGCGCTCGCGGACGCGAGCCGGCTGGTGCGCCGAGTGCGCTTCTCGCCCGGGCGGCTGCAAGTGGACTACCTGTGGCAGAAAGAACGCCTCGGCGGCGCCGCCCAGGCGGTGCTGGCGCCGCCGGCCGACCTGGCGCGGCTCGAGCCCTACGTGGCGCGGCTGGCGGCCGTCGGCGCGGCCGCACCGGCGGGCACGGATCTGCCGCTGGAGCAGGCGCTGCCGCCGCTGTTCGCACTGGCGGCGCAGCGCTCGCGGGCCCCGGCCGACGCACGGCGCGAGAACCGCGCCGCGTTGCAGGCACTGGCGCTGATGGCGCAGGGCCGCAGCCCCGCCGGCCTGGCACCCGCAGCGCAGTCCTGGCCGGCGTTGCCGCAGCGCGAGCTGACGCTCGCCGGTCGCCACGACCTCGCGCAGCACTTCGTGCTGGCGGCGCTGATCGCGCTCGACGGCGGCGAGGAACTGGCCGACGGGCTCAGCCTGGCCAAGGAGCTGGACGATGCGCGCTTCGGCAGCGGCTTCAGCTTCACCGACCTGGCGGCCGGCCGCGCCGGCGCGCGCTTCGGGCATCTGGCCGCCGGCTCGCCGCTGGCGCTGCAGCAGGTGCTGGCGCAGGGCGTCGCGGCGCAGGACCTGCTGCCCGAGGTGCGCGACCTGCCCGAGTTCCTGCCGTGGCGCGAGTTTCAGCGGCGCTACGGCGACCCCGGATCGGCGGCGTACCGGCAGCAGATGGCGCGGATCGAAGCGCGCATCGCGTCGCTGCCGCTGGCGGCCCGGGCAGCCGCGCAGGCGCAGCGTTGACGCACCGCGTTGCCGTCGGCAGGCGTTGACGCCGGTCAACCGCGACGCCGCTTCGCACCCGAATAGTTCTTCCGGACGATGCGTCCGCGTGGCGCCATCGTCCGTCCGGCGCGGCGCGCAGCGTTCCACCGGGCAATGGCCGGCGCGCGCCGGGCACGCCACAGTCATGCCGATGTGCAGCGGAGCCCCGGCATGAACACCCCTTCGAACGACATGCGCAAGGCCTGGTCGGTGCTGATCGTCAGCACGCTGGGCTTCACCGTGTGTTTCATGGTCTGGATGATGTTCGGCGTGATCGGCATCCCGATCAAGAAGGCGCTGAATCTCAACGCCACCGAGTTCGGGCTGCTGACCGCGATGCCGGTGCTCACCGGCTCGCTGATCCGGGTGCCGCTGGGCATCTGGACCGACAAGTACGGCGGGCGCATCGTGATGACGATCCTGATGGCGGCCACGGTGCCGGCGATCTGGCTGATGGGCTATGCGACGCAGTACTGGCACTTCCTGGTGATCGGGCTGTTCGTCGGCCTGGCCGGCGGCTCGTTCTCGGTGGGCACGCCCTACGTCGCGCGCTGGTTCCCCAAGAACCGGCAGGGCTTCGCGATGGGCGTGTACGGCGCCGGCAACTCGGGCGCGGCGGTCAACAAGTTCGTCGCGCCGGCGCTGGTCGTGGCCTTCGGCTGGGCGATGGTGCCGAAGGTCTACGCGGCGATCATGCTCGGCACGGTGATCGTGTTCTGGCTGTTCAGCCACAGCGACCCGTCGCACCTGGTGCCTTCGAACACGAAGTTCACCGACCAGCTCAAGGCGCTGAAGGATCCGCGCGTGCTCAAGTACTGCCAGTACTACAGCATCGTGTTCGGCGGCTACGTGGCGCTGAGCCTGTGGATGGTGCAGTACTACGTCGGCGAGTACGGGCTGGACATCCGTGTGGCCGCGCTGCTGGCCGCCTGCTTCAGCCTGCCCGGCGGCGTGCTGCGCGCGATCGGCGGCTGGCTGTCCGACAGGCACGGCGCGCACCGCGTCACCTGGTGGGTGATGTGGGCCAGCTGGATCTGCCTGTTCCTGCTGAGCTACCCGCAGACCGAGTTCACGGTGCAGACGGTCAACGGCCCGCGCACCTTCTTCATCGGCCTGAACGTGTACGCGTTCACCGTGCTGATGGCGGTGCTGGGCGTGGCCTGGGCCTTCGGCAAGGCGAGCGTGTTCAAGTACATCGCCGACGACTACCCGGGCAACATCGGCACGATCAGCGGCATCGTCGGCCTGGCCGGCGGCCTGGGCGGCTTCATCCTGCCGATCCTGTTCGGCGCGCTGATGGACCTGACCGGCGTGCGCTCCAGCGCCTTCATGCTGATGTACGGCGTGGTCTGGGTGTCGCTGATCTGGATGTACTGGACCGAGGTGCGCAGGACCGAGGTCATGGGCGAGCACGCGCCCGCCGCGCCGCTGGCGCGCAGCTACGCGCGCTGAAGCCCCGATTCACCGGAGATCCACGATGAGCACCACCACCACCGGCGCCGCCGCGCCGCAGCGCCGCAGCGGCGCCGACATCGCCGACTGGCGCCCCGAAGACGACGCGTTCTGGGACAGCACCGGCAAGCGCATCGCCTACCGCAACCTGTGGATCTCGGTGCCGGCGCTGCTGTGCGGCTTCGCGGTGTGGGGCATGTGGGGGATCATCGCGGTGCAGATGCTGAACCTGGGCTTCCCGTTCAGCCAGCAGCAGCTGTTCACGCTGACGGCGATCGCCGGCATCGCCGGCGCGACGATGCGCATCCCGTCGTCGTTCTTCATCCGGCTGGCCGGCGGGCGCAACACGATCTTCCTGACGACCTCGATGCTGCTCGCGCCGGCGATCGGCACCGGCATCGTGCTGCAGCACCCCGAGTGGCCGCTGTGGAGCTTCCAGCTGATGGCGCTGTGGTGCGGCGTCGGCGGCGGCAACTTCGCGTCGTCGATGTCCAACATCAGCACCTTCTTCCCGAAGCGGCTGCAGGGCACCGCGCTCGGGCTGAACGCGGGCCTGGGCAACTTCGGCGTGACGACGATGCAGATCGTCATTCCGCTCGTGATGACGGTGCCGCTGCTGGGCGCGATCGGCGGCGCGCCCGAGACGCTGATCAAGGAAAGCGGCTGGATCTTCGGCAAGATCGCCGCCGGCACGCCGACCTGGATCCAGAACGCCGGCTTCACCTGGGTGTTTTCGCTGGTGCCGCTGTCGATCCTGTGCTGGTTCGGCATGAACAACCTGAAGACGGTGTCGCCCGACACCGGCTCGCCGATCGTCGCCTTCGTCAAGGTCACGTGGCTGTACACCCTCGCCTTCATCCCGGCGATCCTGGGGCTGTGGCTGTACCTGCCGCCGCCCACCGGCGTCGGCCTGATCAGCATGTGGGTGTCGATCCCGCTGGACATCATCCTCGCGCTCACCATCATGAAGCTCGCCGCCTTCGGGCCGATGAAGGAGGCGGTCACCAAGCAGTACGCGATCTTCAAGGACAAGCACACCTGGAGCCTGACGGCGCTGTACATCGTCACCTTCGGCTCCTTCATCGGCTTCTCGATGGCGCTGCCGCTGGCGATGAAGGTGATCTTCGACGTGATCCACGTGCCCGACGCCGCCGGCGTGATGACGCACACGAAGCACAACCCGAACGCGCTGCCGATCCTGGCCTATGCGTGGATCGGGCCCTTCGTCGGCGCCGCGGTGCGGCCGATCGGCGGCTGGATCTCCGACAAGTGGGGCGGCTCGATCGTCACCCAGGTGATCTCGGTGGTGATGGTGGGCGCCTCGATCGCGGTCGGCTACGTGATGAAGCTGGCCTATGCGTCGGCCACGCCCGAGGCGTATTTCCCGGCTTTCCTCGGACTGTTCCTGCTGCTGTTCGCCGCCAGCGGCATCGGCAACGGCTCGACCTTCCGCACCATCGGCGTGATCTTCGACCGTACCCAGGCCGGGCCGGTGCTGGGCTGGACTTCGGCGGTCGCCGCCTACGGTGCCTTCGTCGCGCCGATCGTGATCGGCGAGCAGATCAAGGCCGGCACACCCGAGCGCGCGATGTACGGCTTCGCGGTGTTCTACGCCGCCTGCCTGGTGCTGAACTGGTGGTTCTACCTGCGCCGCGGCGCCTACGTGAAGAACCCCTGAGGAGACCCGCTCCCGAGCCGCCATGACCGCCATGCAGCTGATCCACGGCTGGAACCCCGACGACCCGGGGTACTGGCGCGACCAGGGCGCACGCATCGCCCGGCGCAACCTGTGGGTGTCGGTGCCGGCGCTGGTGCTGGCCTTCGCGGTGTGGATGGTGTGGTCGGCGGTGGTGGTCGAGCTGCCGGCGGCGGGCTTCCGCTATTCGTCGAACCAGCTGTTCTGGCTGGCCGCGCTGCCGGCGCTGAGCGGCGCGACGCTGCGCATCGTCTACGCGTTCGCGGTGGCGGCCTTCGGCGGCCGGCGCTTCAACACGCTCGCCACCGCCAGCCTGCTGCTGCCGGCGCTGGGCATCGGCTTCGCGGTGCAGCAGCCCGACACGCCCTACGAGTGGATGGTCGTGCTGGCGATGCTGTGCGGGCTGGGCGGCGGCAACTTCGCCAGCTCGATGGCGCACGTCAGCTTCTTCTATCCGGTGCCGCGCAAGGGCTCCGCGCTCGGGCTGAACGCGGGCCTGGGCAATCTCGGCGTTGCGCTGGCGCAGCTGGTGGTGCCGGCGGTGGTCGGCGTGGGCCTGTTCGGCGCGCTCGGCGGCGCGCCGCAGAGCGGCGCATCGGGCCAGCCGATCTGGCTGCAGAACGCCGGCTTCGTCTGGGTGCCGTTCATCGCGCTGGCCGCGCTGGGCTGCTGGCTCGGCATGGACGATCTGGCCGACCAGCGCGGCAGCTTCGCCGAGCAGGCGCTGATCTTCCGCCGCCGCCATACCTGGCTGCTGTGTCTGCTGTACCTGGGCACCTTCGGCAGCGTGATCGGGCTGTCGGCCGGCGCGCCGCTGCTGGCGGCCACGCTGTTCCCGTCGGCGGCGGTGCTGCAGATCGCCTGGATCGGGCCGCTGGCCGCCGGGTTGCTGCGCCCGCTGGGCGGCTGGCTCGCCGACCGCCGCGGCGGCGCGCGCGTCACGCTGTGGACCTTTGCCGCGCTGATCATCGGCGTGGCCGGGCTGCTCGCCAGCCTGCCGCGCGCCGGCTCTGCCGGCAGCTGGCCGGGCGCTGCCGGCGCCTTCGGCCTGCTGTTCGCGGCCGCGGGCATCGGCACCGGCAGCAGCCTGCGCATGATCCCGATCGCCTACATCGGCGCGCGCCAGCGCGCCGCCGGCCCGCTGCCGGCCGCGCGCGCGCGCGCGGCAAGCGACGGCAACCGCGAAGGCGCTGCCGCGCTCGGCTTTGCCGGCGCGGTCGGCGCGTATGGCGGCTTCTTCGTGCCCAAGGCCTGGGGCACCTCGATCACCTTGACCGGCGGCCCCGAGGCCGCGCTGCAGGCTTTCGCCGCTTTCTACCTGGTCTGCCTGGCCGTCACCTGGTGGTGGTTCGCCCGCCGCTTCGCGCCGCTGCCGTGCTGACCGTTCGTCGCGTTCGTCGCGTTCGTTCCGTTCGTTGCTGAGGACTCGCACATGAGCCACTTCCTCGACCGCCTGGTCTACTTCAAGCTGCCCAAGGAGCCCTTCGCGGGCGGCCACGGCCGGACAACCGGCGAAGACCGCACCTGGGAGGACGCGTACCGCAACCGCTGGGCGCACGACAAGATCGTGCGCTCGACGCACGGCGTCAACTGCACCGGCTCGTGCAGCTGGAAGATCTACGTGAAGGGCGGCATCGTCACCTGGGAGACGCAGCAGACCGACTACCCGCGCACCCGCTGGGACATGCCCAACCACGAGCCGCGCGGCTGCGCGCGCGGCGCCAGCTACAGCTGGTACCTGTACAGCGCCAACCGGCTGAAGTACCCGATGGTGCGCGGCCGGCTGCTCGAGCGCTGGCGCGCGGCGCTGGCGGCGCACAAGGATCCGGTCGACGCCTGGGCGAGCCTGGTCGAGAACCCCGAGGCGCGGCGCGACTGGCAGAAGGTGCGCGGCATGGGCGGCTTCGTGCGCTCGAGCTGGGACGAGGTCAACCGGCTGATCGCCGCCGCCAACGTCTACACGATCAAGACCCACGGGCCCGACCGCGTGATCGGCTTCTCGCCGATCCCGGCGATGAGCATGATCAGCTACGCGGCGGGCGCGCGCTACCTGAGCCTGATCGGCGGCGTGTGCATGAGCTTCTACGACTGGTACTGCGACCTGCCGCCGTCGAGCCCGCAGGTCTGGGGCGAGCAGACCGACGTGCCCGAGAGCGCCGACTGGTACAACAGCAACTACATCATCGCCTGGGGCAGCAACGTGCCGCAGACGCGCACGCCCGACGCGCACTTCTTCACCGAGGTGCGCTACAAGGGCACCAAGATCGTGTCGATCAGCCCCGACTACTCCGAGGTCGCCAAGCTGGGCGACCTGTGGCTGCATCCGAAGCAGGGCACCGACGCCGCACTGGCGATGGCGATGGGCCACGTGGTGATGAAGGAGTTCTACTTCGACCGGCGCGCGCCGTACTTCGACGACTATGCGCGCCGCTACACCGACCTGCCGCTGCTGGTGATGCTGCGCGAGCACACCCTGCCCGACGGCAGCACGACGCGGGTGCCCGACCGCTACCTGCGTGCGGGCGACTTCAACGGCAAGCTCGGCCAGGACAACAACCCCGAGTGGAAGACGGTGGCCTTCGACGCCAACGGCCGCGCGGTGCTGCCGCACGGCTCGATCGGCTTCCGCTGGGGCCCCGAGGGCCGCGGCGACGCCGGCAAGTGGAACCTCGAGGACAAGGAAGCGCGCCACGGCGAGGCGGTCAAGCTGAAGCTGTCGGTGCTGGACGACGCGCAGCAGGCACACGAAGTGGTCGAGGTCGGGCTGCCCTATTTCGGCGGCGTCGCGAACCCGCACTTCACCGCCAGCGAGCAGCAGGGCCCGGTGGTGCGCGCGAAGGTGCCGGCGGTGAGGCTGCGCCTGGGCGAGGACGGCCAGGCGCGCGACGCCTGGGTCGCGACCGTGTTCGACCTGCAGGCGGCGCAGTTCGGCATCGACCGCGGGCTGGGTTCGGGCGCGCGCGGCTACGACGACGATGCGCCGTACACCCCGGCCTGGCAGGAGCGCATCACCGGCGTGCCGCGCGAGCAGGTGATCACCGTCGCGCGCCAGTTCGCCGACAACGCCGAGAAGACCGAGGGCCGGTCGATGGTGATCATCGGCGCCGGCATGAACCACTGGTACCACTGCGACATGAACTATCGCGGGGTGATCAACCTGCTGATGCTGTGCGGCTGCATCGGCAAGAGCGGCGGCGGCTGGTCGCACTACGTGGGCCAGGAAAAGCTGCGCCCGCAGACCGGCTGGACCGCGCTGACCTTCGCGCTCGACTGGATCCGCCCGCCGCGCCAGCAGAACTCCACCAGCTTCTTCTATGCGCACACCGACCAGTGGCGCTACGAGCAGTTGCGCATGGAGGAGATCGCGTCGCCGCTGGCCGACAAGGCGCGCTTCGGCGGCCACATGATCGACTACAACGTGCGCGCCGAGCGCATGGGCTGGCTGCCGAGTGCGCCGCAGCTCAAGACCAACCCGCTGCAGGTGGTCAAGGACGCGACCGCCGCCGGGCTCGACCCGAAGGACTACGTGGTGCGCGGCCTGAAGGACGGCACGCTGCAGATGAGCTGCGAGGATCCCGACGCGCCGCAGAACTGGCCGCGCAACCTGTTCGTGTGGCGCAGCAACCTGCTGGGCAGCTCGGGCAAGGGCCACGAGTACTTCTGCAAGCACCTGCTGGGCACGACCAACGGCGTGCAGGGCAAGGGTCTGGGCCCGGGCGACGAGAAGCCGGCCGAAGTCAAGTGGCACGACCAGGCGCCCGAAGGCAAGCTCGACCTGCTGGTCACGCTCGACTTCCGCATGAGCACCACCTGCCTGTACAGCGACATCGTGCTGCCCACCGCCAGCTGGTACGAGAAGAACGACCTCAACACCAGCGACATGCACCCGTTCATCCACCCGTTGAGCACGGCAGTCGACCCGGTGTGGCAGAGCCGTTCCGACTGGGAGATCTACAAGGGCTTCGCCGAGGCCTTCAGCGAAGTCTGCGTGGGCCACCTCGGCGTCGAGAAGGAAGTGGTGCTGACGCCGCTGATGCACGACACCCCGGCCGAGCTGGCGCAAGCGGTGGACGTGAAGGAATGGAAGAAGGGCGAGTGCGAGCTGATCCCGGGCAAGACCGCGCCGCAGATCGCGGTGCTCGAGCGCGACTACCCGAACACCTTCAAGCGCTTCACCGCGCTCGGGCCGCTGATGAGCCGCATCGGCAACGGCGGCAAGGGCATCGCCTGGAACACCCAGACCGAGGTCACGCAGCTCGGCCAGCTCAACGGCATCACCACCGAGCCCGGCGCCACCCAGGGCATGCCGCGCATCGTGACCGACATCGACGCCTGCGAGGTGGTCCTGCAGCTCGCGCCCGAGACCAACGGCCATGTCGCGGTCAAGGCCTGGGAGGCGCTGGGCAAGGCCACCGGCCGCGAGCACGTGCACCTGGCGCTGCATCGCGAGGACGAGAAGATCCGCTTCCGCGACATCCAGGCGCAGCCGCGCAAGATCATCAGCTCGCCCACCTGGAGCGGCATCGAGAGCGAGACCGTGTCGTACAACGCCGGCTACACCAACGTGCACGAGCTGATCCCCTGGCGCACGCTGTCGGGGCGCCAGCAGTTCTACCAGGACCACGAATGGATGATCGCCTTCGGCGAGGGCTTCTCGAGCTACCGCCCGCCGGCGGACCTGAAGGCTACGAAGGCGATGCTCGGCGTGAAGTCCAACGGCCACAAGGAGGTGGTGCTGAACTTCATCACGCCGCACCAGAAGTGGGGCATCCACAGCACCTACAGCGACAACCTGCTGATGTTGACGCTCAACCGCGGCGGGCCGGTGATCTGGATCAGCGAGACCGACGCCAAGGCCGCCGGCATCGAGGACAACGACTGGGTGGAGCTGTTCAACCTCAACGGCGCGATCAGCGCGCGCGCGGTGGTCAGCCAGCGGGTGAAGCCCGGGATGACGATGATGTACCACGCGCAGGAGAAGATCATCAACGCGCCCGGCAGCGAGATCACCGGCACGCGCGGCGGCATCCACAACTCGGTGACGCGCGTGGTGCTCAAGCCCACGCACATGATCGGCGGCTATGCCCAGCTGAGCTACGGCTTCAACTACTACGGGACCATCGGCACCAACCGCGACGAGTTCGTGATCGTGCGCAAGATGCACAAGGTCGACTGGCTCGACACGCCGCGCGACGACTACCTCGCCCGCGCCTACCAGAGCCAGGGCGAGAACCCCTGAACCCGCGACCGATCAGCCAGGAGCAACCGCAATGAAAGTACGCGCACAGATCGGCATGGTGCTGAACCTCGACAAGTGCATCGGCTGCCACACCTGCAGCGTGACCTGCAAGAACGTGTGGACCAGCCGCCCGGGCGTCGAGTACGCGTGGTTCAACAACGTCGAGACCAAGCCCGGCATCGGCTACCCGAAGGAATGGGAGAACCAGGACAAGTGGAACGGCGGCTGGGTGCGCAGGTCCGACGGCTCGATCGTGCCGCGCCAGGGCGGCAAGTGGCAGCTGCTGCTGAAGATCTTCGCCAACCCGAACCTGCCGCAGATCGACGACTACTACGAGCCCTTCACCTTCGACTACGACCACCTGCACTCGGCGCCCGAGATGCACCACGCGCCCACCGCGCGGCCGCGCAGCCTGATCACCGGGCTGCGCATGGACAAGATCCAGTGGGGCCCGAACTGGGAGGAGATCCTCGGCGGCGAGTTTGCCAAACGCTCGAAGGACAAGAACTTCGACGAGGTGCAGAAGGACATCTACGGGCAGTTCGAAAACACCTTCATGATGTACCTGCCCAGGCTGTGCGAGCACTGCCTGAACCCGGCCTGCGTCGCGTCGTGCCCTTCGGGGAGCATCTACAAGCGCGAGGAGGACGGCATCGTCCTGATCGACCAGGACAAGTGCCGCGGCTGGCGCATGTGCGTCAGCGGCTGCCCGTACAAGAAGATCTACTACAACTGGAAGAGCGGCAAGGCCGAGAAGTGCATCTTCTGCTACCCGCGCATCGAGGCCGGGCAGCCGACGGTGTGCTCCGAGACCTGCGTCGGCCGCATCCGCTACCTGGGCGTGCTGCTGTACGACGCCGACCGCATCCAGGAGGCGGCCAGCGTCGAGCACGACCGCGACCTGTACCAGGCGCAGTGCGACATCTTCCTGGATCCGCACGACCCGAAGGTGATCGAGCAGGCGCGGCTCGACGGCGTGCCCGACGCCTGGCTCGACGCCGCGCGCGCGAGCCCCGTCTACAAGATGGCGATGGACTGGAAGGTCGCGCTGCCGCTGCACCCGGAGTACCGCACGCTGCCGATGGTGTGGTACGTGCCGCCGCTGTCGCCGATCACCGCTGCCGCCAACGCCGGCCAGGTGGGCACCAACGGCGAGATCCCCGACGTCAACCAGCTGCGCATCCCCGTCAAGTACCTGGCGAACCTGCTGACCGCGGGCGACACCCAGCCGGTGGTGCGCGCGCTCGAGCGCATGCTCGCGATGCGCGCCTACATGCGCGCCAAGCACGTGGACGGCAAGGCCAACACCGCGGCGATCGATCAGGTCGGCATCCCGGCGGCGATGGTCGAGGACATGTACCGGGTGATGGCGATCGCCAACTACGAAGACCGCTTCGTGATCCCGACCGCGCACCGCGAGTACGCCGAGAACGCGTTCAACGTGCGCGGCGGCTGCGGCTTCTCCTTCGGCAACGGCTGCAGCGAGGGCGTGACCGAGACCAGCCTGTTCGGCAGCGAGAAGAAGCGCACGATCCCGATCAAGGCGGAAGTGTGATGGCCGACCCCCGCATGACGCCTTCGGCGCTCGCCCTCGAGGGGCGCGAGCCCGCACACCGGTGGTCCGACGGGCCTCGCGTGCCCGGCGGGCGGCACGCCGCCCTCGGCCGGCGCTGCCGCCCGATCCGGCGGCGCGGCCCGAGCCGCCGCCACGTCTTCCAACCGAGCGCCTGCACATGAAGCTGTTCTCGTCGCCTGCGAAGTGCGCGTACACGCTGCGCGCGATCGCGCACCTGCTGCGCTATCCCGATGCCGGGCTGCGCGCGCACCTGCCGGAGCTGCGCGCGGCGCTGCACGCCGAAGCTGCGCTCGGCCCCGATCGCCTGGCCGAGCTGGATGCGCTTGTCGGGCGGCTGCAGTCGTTGCCCGGCCTGCGCGTCGAGGCCGAGTACGTCGAGCTGTTCGACCGCGGCCGCGGCACCGCGCTGCACCTGTTCGAGCACGTGCACGGCGACAGCCGCGAGCGCGGCCCGGCGATGATCGACCTGGCCCGGACCTACGCGCAGGCCGGGCTCGACCTGGCCCCGGGCGAACTGCCCGACTACCTGCCGGTGCTGGTCGAGTACGCGTCGACCCAGCCGCCGGCGCAGGCGCGTGCCTTCGTCGGCGAGTTCGCGCACATCCTGCAGTCGCTGTTCAGCGCGCTGCTGCGCCGCGAGAGCCCCTACGCCGGCCCGGTTGCGGCGCTGCTCGACCTGGCCGGGCTGCGCGCGCAGCCGGTCGCGCTGCCCGAGGAACCCGGCCTCGACGAGAGCTGGGCCGAGCCCGCGGCCTTCGACGGCTGCTCGCGCGCGGGCCAGGCGCGCAGCGGCGCGGCGCAGCCGATCCACCTGGTGCGCAGCGCCGCTGCGGCCGATCCCTGCAAGACCCCCTCAGCCAACGGAGTCCGGCCATGAACCAAGCCGCCCATTCCTTCCTCTTCGGCGTCTATCCGTACACCTGCCTGGCGGTGTTCCTGATGGGCAGCCTGGCCCGCTTCGACCGCGACCAGTACACGTGGAAGAGCGACTCGTCGCAGCTGCTGCGCGCCGGCCAGCTGCGCTGGGGCAGCAACCTGTTCCACTTCGGCATCCTGTTCCTGTTCCTGGGCCACACCGTCGGCCTGTTGACGCCGCACTGGCTGTACGAACCTTTCATCAGCGCGCCGCACAAGCAGATGCTGGCGATCATCTCCGGCGGCTTCGCCGGCTTCGTGTGCTTCATCGGGTTGACGATCTTGCTGCACCGGCGCATCTTCGATGCCCGCATCCGCCTGACCAGCCACCGCACCGACCTGGCGATCCTGGTCATCCTGTGGGTGCAGTTGTCGCTGGGCCTGCTGACGCTGCCGGCGTCGTTCGCGCACCGCCTCGACGCCAGCGCGATGCTGGTGCTGGCGAACTGGGCGCAGGGCATCCTGACCTTCAACCCCGACTCGTCGCAGCTGGTGCCGCTGGCGTGGCAGTTCAAGGTGCACATGGTGCTGGGCATGACGATCTTCCTGCTGCTGCCGTTCAGCCGGCTGGTGCACGTGTGGAGCGGCCTGGCATCGGTCTTCTACCTGTTCCGGCCGTACCAGCTGGTGCGCTCGCGCCGCCTGAACGTGCCCGCCGGCCACAACCTGCCGCACAAGGCGTCGTGAGGGCCGGCGCGATGGATCCGGTCGACATCATCCCCAGCGTCAACGGCGTCGCGCTGAGCGCCGCGGGCGAACAACCCGACGCCGTCGCGCTGCGCCAGCGTGCCTGCACCGAGCTGCTGCGCCAGGCGGCGATCGCGCAGGGCCTGCTCGACGCCGCCGATCCGCCGCCGCAGGCCGGCGTGGGCAGCGAAGCGGCGAGCGCGGCGATCGAGGCGCTGCTCGAGCGCGCGCTGCAGCTGCCCGAACCGGGCGACGAAGCCTGCCGCCGCCACCATGCGGCGAACGCCGCGCGCTACGCGGTGGGCGAGCGCGTGCACGCGCGCCACGTGCTGTTCGCGGTGACGCCGGGCGTCGATGTGGCCGCCTTGCGCGGGCGCGCCGAAGCCTGCCTGATCGACCTGCGCGCCCGCGACCGCAGCGCCGACGGCGCGGCAGCCGGGCACTTCGCCCGTGCCGCGGCGGAGCTGTCCAACTGCCCGAGCGGCGCCGCCGCCGGCGGCGACCTCGGCTGGCTCGAGGCCGGCGACTGCGCGCCCGAGTTCGCGCGCGAGCTGTTCGGCCGCCCGGAAATCGGCGTGCTGCCGCGGCTGGTGCACAGCCGTTTCGGGCTGCACGTGGTCGAGGTGCTGGCGCGCGAGCCGGGCCGGCAGCCGCCTTACGAGGCGGTGGCCGCTGCGGTGGCGCAGCAGCTGCGCCAGCAGGCCTTCGCCACCGCGCTGCGCCAGTACCTGCAGCTGCTGGCGGCGGACGCGGCGATCGAAGGGGTCGATCTGGACGCCGCCGACTCGCCGCTGGTGCAATAGCGCCGGCCCCGAGGCCCGGATGCCCACCGACGACCTGGTGCAGCGGCTGCGCCGCTTCCAGGACGACGCGTTCCCGCGGTACCGCGCCGCCTTCCGCGAGCTGGTCGCCGACGGCCAGCGCCCGACCACGCTGTTCATCGGCTGCTCCGATTCACGGCTGGTGCCGCACCTGCTGACCGGCGCCGGCCCGGGCGAGCTGTTTCTGGTGCGCAACGTCGGCGCCTTCGTGCCGCCCTACGACCAGAGCTTCGGCTTCCACGGCACGGCGGCGGCGATCGAGTTCGCGGTGCTCAACTTGAACGTCGCGCGCATCGTCGTGTGCGGCCACAGCCACTGCGGCGCGGTGCGCGCGCTGTACGGCGACGTGCCCGCAGCGGCGCAAAACCTGAGCCGCTGGCTCGAACTCGGCCGCGAGGCCGTTCTGCCGGTGGCGCTGCCGGCGCCCGAGGCGCTGCGCCGCACCGAGCAGCGCGCGGTGGTGCTGCAGCTCGAACGCCTGATGGACTATCCGATGGTGCGCGAGCGTGTCGAGCGCCGGGCGCTGGCGCTGCACGGCTGGCACTACGTGATCGAGGACGGCGAGGTGCAGGTGTTCGACGTGGCGCGCGGCGCCTTCGTCGCCGCATCGGCCGCCGGCCACGCGGGCACCGGCCCGTATCCTGAGTACGACGAGCCCGCACCGCCGCCGATGCCCTGAACGCGCGCCGCGCCGCCGCACCGGCGCTCAGGCGTCGCCCTGCAGACCGGATTCGATGCGCCGGTCGGGCACCAGCCACAGCAGCGCCACCAGCACGTAGATCACCTGCGCGAGCCAGGTCTCGACGAAGTTCAGCGCGATCGCTGCCGCATACAGCAGCGGCGACAGCTTGCCCTTCCAGTCGCGGCCGAGCACGCGGCGCAGCCGGGAGCCTTCGCCTTCGGCCGCGATGATGCGCTGCTGCAGGATTGCGTACGCGAGCGCTGCGGCGAGCAGCACGGTGCCGTACGCCGCCGAAGGCAACGCGGCGAAATGGTTCTCGCCCATCCAGCCGGTGGCGAAGGGCAGCAGCGACAGCCAGAACAGCAGGTGCAGGTTGGCCCACAGCACCGCGCCGTCCACGCGCGTGGCGGCGTGCAGCAGGTGGTGATGGTTGTTCCAGTAGATGCCGACGTAGACGAAGCTCAGCACGTAGCTCAGGAACGCCGGCACCAGCGCCTGCAGGCCCTGCAGCGACGGGTCGTGCGGCACCTTCAACTCGAGCACCATGATCGTGATGATGATCGCGATCACGCCGTCGCTGAAGGCCTCGAGCCTGCTGGTGCCGAAGGCCGCCATCGATCGCCTGTGCGGATGGCGCGGTCTTGTGTGCTGCACGGCGCGGAACACCGGCACTAGTGCAGTGTTCCACTCTGTGCAGCACTTGAGAAAACCGATGGATTTGTCGTCCTGGCTAGGCGCAAACCGCAGCGATGCCCAGTGGCATCGCGAGGATTTGCAACGACGCCAGGGCGGCAAAGGCGCGGTTTTACGTGCTGCATAGCGTGGAACACTGCACTAGGCCCGGATCGCCAGCACGACGACGCCGGCGGCGACCAGGCCGATGCCCAGCCACTCGCGCATCGACGGGCGCTCGCCCAGGAACGCGAAGGCGAACACGGCCACCAGCACCAGGCTGAACTTGTCCACCGGCGCCACCTTCGACGCGTCGCCCAGCTGCAGCGCGCGGAAGTAGCACACCCACGATGCGCCCGTGGCCAGCGCCGACAGCGACAGGAACAGCCAGGTCCGCGGCGCCAGCGCGCGCGGGTCGCTCCACTTGCCGGTGAGCCCGACGAAGGCCGCCAGCACGAACACGATCACGACGGTGCGGATCAGCGTGGCCAGGTCGGAATCGACGCCCTGCACGCCGATCTTCGCGAAGATCGCGGTCAGCGCGGCGAAGCCGGCGGACAGCGCGGCCCAGAAGAACCAATCGTTGGATGCGGCCATCGGCTTGTGGGCGATCGGAACGGGTCGGCGCGCGCGTCGGGCGGCAGCGTCGCCGGCATTGCGCTGCGGCGAAGCGCTCGGGCCGCCCCCCTGCGGCGCGGCCCGGGCGCGGCCGCTTGCTTCAGCGCAGCTCGGGGAAATCCTCTTCCCAGAACTCGAGCGCGCCGCGCTCGCCGCGGGCGCGGCGTTCGTCCTCCAGCTGCCGCAACTGCACGCGGCGGATCTTGCCGGAGATGGTCTTGGGCAACTCGTCGAACTCGATCCGGCGCACGCGCTTGAACGGGCTCAGGTTGCCGCGCAGGAAGCGCAGGATGTCCAGCGCCAGCTCGCGCGACGGTTCGTGCCCCGGCTTGAGCACGACGAAGGCCTTGGGTACCGCCAGCTTGATCGGGTCGGGGCTGGGCACCACCGCCGCCTCGGCCACGGCCGGGTGCTCGATCAGCGCGCTCTCGAGCTCGAAGGGGCTGATGCGGTAGTCGCTGGCCTTGAACACGTCGTCGGCGCGGCCCACGTACCACAGGTAGCCGTCGGCGTCGCGCCGGGCGACGTCGCTGGTGCGGTAGTAGGCGCCGCCGAGCGCGGCTTCGGTCTTCTGCGGATCCTCGGCGTAGCCGGACATCAGCGCGGTCGGCTTCGGATGCAGCTTGACCGCCAGCTCGCCTTCGTCGCATTCGCGGTCGTCGGCGTCGAGCAGCACCATCGGGTAGCCCGGCATCGGCTGGCCCATCGAGCCGGCGCGCACCGCCAAGCCCGGCGGGTTGCCGACCATGCAGGTGCTCTCGGTCTGGCCGTAGCCGTCGCGCAGCGTCAAGCCCCAGGCGCCGTGGACCCGCTCGATGACCTCGGGGTTCAGCGGCTCGCCGGCGCCGATGACCTCGGTCAGCTTGACCGGCCACTTCGCCAGATCTTCGAGGATCAGCATCCGCCACACGGTGGGCGGCGCGCACAGCGACGTGATGCCGCAGCGCACCAGCGTGTCCAGCGTGAACTTCGGGTCGAAGCGCGCCTGGTTCAGCACGAAGACCGTCGCGCCGGCGTTCCACGGGCCGTAGAAGCTGCTCCACGCATGCTTGGCCCAGCCCGGCGAGCTGATGTTCAGGTGCACGTCGCCCGGCCGCAGGCCCAGCCAGTACATCGTCGTCAGGTGCCCGACCGGATAGCTCGCGTGGCTGTGCAGCACCATCTTCGGCCGGGCGGTGGTGCCGCTGGTGAAGTACAGCAGCAGCGGGTCGCTCGCCTTGGTCACGCCGTCGGGCCTGAACTCGGCCGGTGCGGCGGCAGCGCCGGCGTAGTCGGTCCAGCCGGCCAGCGGCGCTGCGCCGACCAGCGTGCGCGTGTAGTCGCCCTCGATCTCGGCGAAGCGCGCGGCGCCGGCGGCGTCGGCGACCACGTGGCGCATGTTGCCGCGCTGCACGCGGTCGCGCAGGTCGTCGGCCGACAGCAGCGTGGTGGCCGGGCTGACCACCGCGCCGAGCTTGATCGCCGCCAGCGTGATCTCCCACAGCGGCACGACGTTGCCGAGCATCAGCAGCATGCGGTCGCCGCGCTTCACGCCGCGTGCGCGCAGCCAGTTGGCGGTGCGGCTGGACGCGGCCGCCATCTGCGCGAAGCTGACGCGCTGCTCACCGCCGTCGTCGTCGACGACCCACAGCGCGATGGCGTCGTTGCCGGCGGCGTGGTCGTCGAACCAGTCGAGCGCCCAGTTGAAGTGGTCCAGCGCCGGCCAGCGGAATGCGGCGCAGGCGGCCGCGAGATCGCCGCGGTGCGCGAGCAACAATGCGCGTGCGGCGTGGAAGGGCCGGTCGGCGTCGTTCGTCGGCGGGTTCGGCATGATCGACTCCTTGCGTCCAGGCATGGCGCCCAGGCTGCGAATTGTGTACGCTTCACCGAAGGAGGCAACCGGCAATGAAACCCGTAGGCGAACTGCTCAGGCAACGCGGAGGCACGCTGTGGCACGCGCGCCCCGACGACACCGTGTTCGAGACGCTGCAGCTGCTGGCCCGCTACGAGGTCGGTGCGCTGATGGTCATGGACGGCGGCCGAATCGTCGGCGTGTTCTCCGAGCGCGACTACACGCGCAAGATCGCGCTGCAGGGGCGCAGTTCCAAGGAGACCAAGGTGTCGGAGATCATGACGCGCGACGTGCTCTACGTCGGCCCGGCCACCGGCACCAACCAGTGCCTGAAGCTGATGAGCGACAAGAAGATCCGCCACCTGCCGGTGATCGAGAAGGACGGCACCGTGATGGGCATGATCTCGATCCGCGACATCATGGACGACATCATCTCCGACCACGAAGAGACGATCGCGCACCTCGAGAACTACATCCGCTCATGATCGCACCCGGGGCCGGAGCCTGGGCCCGGCCCTTGCCGCGCGCGGGCGCAGGCGCCCCGGCGGTCGCGGCTTGCGCGGTCCTTGATCCAGCGCAAGGCGGCAAGGCCGCTTCCGGGTAGACCGTCGCGATGCGCAAACCCTGGACCCTGTCCGCCAAGCTCGGCGCCATCGGCGGCGCGATGCTGGTGCTGGCGCTGGCGTCGATCGGGTTGTCGCTGTGGGTCACCTGGAAGCTCGAGGGCGGCGCCGCCGCGATCAACGAGGCCGGCCGCATGCGCATGCAGGCCTGGCGCCTGGCGCAGGTGCTGCCGCAGGGGGCGCCGGATCAGGTCGGGCGCTACCTGCGCGAATTCGACGCCAGCGTCGCGCTGCTGCGCGCCGGCGATCCGGCGCGGCCGCTGTTCGTGCCTGGCGACAGCGCATCGCAGGCCAGCCTGGCCGCGGTGGCCGCCGAGTGGACCGGGCTGCGCACGGCCTGGGGCGCCGCGGTGCCGCCCGCCGTGGCGCCGGCCGCGCAGCGGGCCGAGGCCTTCGTCGCGCACATCGACACCTTCGTGTCGGCGATCGAGACCCAGCTCGCGCGCTGGACGGCGCTGCTGCACGCGTTCCAGTTCGGGATGGCGGCGCTGGCGCTGGGCAGCGCGGTGGCGCTGCTGTATGCGTCGTACCTGTTCGTGTTCTTCCCGCTGGCGCAGTTGCGCCAGGGGTTGGCGCGGGTCGAGGCCGGCGACCTGTCGGCGCGGGTCGACGTGGCGTCGCGCGATGAGTTCGGCGCCATGTCGGCCGGCTTCAACCGCATGGCGCAGACCCTGCAGGGGCTGTACCAGACGCTGGAGGCGCGCGTGCAGGACAAGACGCTGCGGCTCGAGGCCGAGCACGTGCGGCTGGCCGCGCTGTACGAGGCGGCGGCCTTCGTGTCGCGCGCGGGCACGCTCGAGGAGCTGGCGCAGGGTTTCGCGCGCCAGGTGCGCCGGGTGGCGCGCGCCGATGCCGCGGTGGTGCGCTGGTCCGACGAGGCCAACCGGCGCTACGTGCTGCTCGCCTCCGACTGCCTGCCGCAGCAGATGCGCGACGAGGAGCGCTGCGTGACCACCGGCGAATGCCTGTGCGGCCAGCCGCGCGCGCAGGCGGCGACGCGCGTGATCCCGATCCATCCGGGCGGCGGCAGCGACGCCTTCGGCCACTGCCACCGCGCCGGCTACCAGACCGTGGTCGCGGTGCCGGTGCGGCTGCAGGAGCGGCTGATCGGCGAGCTCGGCCTGTTCTACCGTGCGGCCGCGACGCTGGCCGACGACGACCGCGCACTGCTCGAGGCGCTGGCGAGCCACCTGGCCGGCGCGATCGAGGCGCGGCGCGCAGGCGCGCTCGAGCGCGAGGCCGCGGTCGCCGAGGAGCGCGGGCTGCTCGCGCGCGAGCTGCACGACTCGATCGCGCAGAGCCTCGCGTTCCTGAAGATGCAGGTCGCGATGCTGCGCGACGCGATCGCGCGCGCCGACACCGACGGCGTCGAGGCGGTCGTCGGCGAACTCGACGCCGGCGTGCGCGAGAGCCTGTCCGACGTGCGCGAGCTGCTGCTGCACTTCCGCACGCGCACCAACGCCGAAGACCTGGAGCCGGCGCTGCAGGCCACGCTGCGCAAGTTCGAGCACCAGACCGGGCTGCTCACGCACCTGCGCGTCGTGGGCCACGGGCTGCCGCTGCCGCCCGACGTGCAGGTGCAGGTGCTGCACGTGGTGCAGGAGGCGCTGTCCAACGTGCGCAAGCACGCGCGCGCGCGCGAGGTGTGGGTCGAGGTGCGCAAGTCGCCCGGCTGGAGCGTCGAGGTGCGCGACGACGGCAGCGGCTTCGCGCCTGCCGCGGCGCACGGCGGCGAGACGCAGGTGGGGCTGCGCATCATGCGCGAGCGTGCGGCGCGCATCGGCGCCGCGGTCGAGCTGCACTCGGCACCCGGTGCGGGCACGCGCGTGCGCGTGTCGCTGCCCGAGCCGCAGCGGTTGGCGGCATGAGGCCGCTTCGCCGCGCCGCCGCGCCGGCCGCCCGAAGGCGGCTGCGGTGAACGATCCGATCCGCGTGCTGGTGGTCGACGACCACCCGCTGCTGCGCCGCGGGTTGATCGCGCTGCTGGGCACGCAGCCGCAGCTGCGCGTGGTCGGCGAGGCCGCCGATGCCGGCGAGGCGCAGCGCCGCGCCGCCGAGCTGCAGCCCGACGTGATCCTGCTCGACAACCACCTGCCGGGCGTGCGCGGCGTCGACGCGCTGCCGGGGCTGCGCGAGGCGGCGCGGGAGGCGCGCGTGCTGATGCTCACCGTCAGCGAGGACGAGCAGGACCTGGCCGCGGCGCTGCGCGGCGGTGCGCGCGGCTACCTGCTCAAGACGGAGGACAGCGACGCGCTGGTCGCGTCGATCGTGCGCGTGATGCGCGGCGAGTCGCCGGTCAGCCCGCAGATGACCGACAAGCTCGTCGCCGCGTTCCAGGCGCTGCCGGCCGGCGGCGTGCAGGCCGACGAATCGGCGGGCGACGGCGGCGCCGACCCGATCGACACGCTGTCGCCGCGCGAGCGCGAGATCCTCGCGCAGATCGCGCGCGGCGCCAGCAACAAGGAGATCGGCCGCGCGCTCGACATCGCCGAGACCACGGTCAAGATCCACGTGCAGCACATCCTGCGCAAGCTCAACCTCAGCTCGCGCGTGAAGGCGGCGGTCTACGCGGCGTCGCGGCTGGGCGAGGGGCCGTGAAGCCGTCGCTCGCACCCGCAGCGCGCCGCAGCACCGGCGGCAGATCCGATTGAAGCAGGCCGACGCCGCGCAAGTGCTGCTGCTGCGCGCGATCGAGACCGTGCCGCACCCGGCATGGAGCGCCGACGACGGGCGCTGGGCCAGCCGGGTCGCCCGCGACGAGGCCGGCGCCGGCGCGCCCGCCGCCGCCTTCCTGCTGGCCCGCGCCCGTGCCGCCTGGCAGCGGCTCGGCCCGCGCGAGCCGGCACTCGCGCGCTGGCTGGGCTGGGCGCGGCCGCGCGCCGGCGGCCTGGGCGGCGCGGTGGCGATCGCTGCACTGGCGCTCGCGGCCTTCGCCGCCGGCGTGGCGATCGACCATGTCGGCTCGGCACAGCGCATCGACCTGCTCGCCCCGCCGGTGTGGGGCGTGCTCCTGTGGAACCTGGCGGTCTACGCAGTGATCGCCGTCCATGCCCTGCTCCCGGGCGGCCGGCCGCGCCGGCTGCCGCGCGCCTGGGCGGCGCTGACGCTGCCGCGCCTGGCGCGTGCCGGCGACGCCGCGGCGGTGCCCGCCCGCTTCGCGGCCGAGCTCGCGGCCTTGCGCGCGCCGCGCGCCGCATTCCAAGGCGCGGCGGCACTGCACCTGGCAGCGGCGGCGCTGGCGCTGGGGCTGATCGCCGGGCTGTACCTGCGCGGCCTGGTGCTCGACTACCGCGCCGGCTGGCAGAGCACCTTCCTCGACGCGCGCCAGGTGCACGCGCTGCTGGGCGCGGCGCTGGCGCCGGCCAGCCGCGCGTCGGGGATCGCGCTGCCCGACCTGGCCGCGGTGCAGGCGCTGCAGCTGCCGGCCGGCGGTGCGGCGGTCGCGCCGGCGGCGATGTGGATCCACCTGTACGCGTGGCAGCTCGGCCTGCTGGTGCTGCTGCCGCGGCTGGCGCTGGCGCTGCTGGCCGGCTGGCGTGCGCGCCGGCTCGCGGCGCACGCCGAGCTGCCGCTGGCCGAGCCCTACTTCGCCAGGCTGCTGGCGCAGCGCGCCGGGCGCGTGCCGCGGCTGCTGCTGTGCCCCTATGCGCACCGGCCCGATCCGCAAGCGGTCGAGCGGCTGCGCGCGGCGCTGGCGGCGGCGCTGGGCGACGCGTCCGATCTGCAGGCGGCGCCCGCCGTGCCCCACGGCGCCGAGGACGACGCGCCGCTGCCGCCGGCCGACGGCCGCACGCGGCTGGCGCTGTTCGCGCTCGGCGCCACGCCCGAGGCCGAGAACCACGGCCGCTTCCTGCGCCGCCTGGCGCAGACGGGTACGGTGCTGGCGCTGGTGGACGAAGCCGCCTTTCGCGCGCGCTTCGGCGACGATGCGCCGCGGCTGGCGGCGCGGCGCCAGGCCTGGCAGGCGCTGGCCGCGACCAGCGGCGCCGATGCGGCCTTCATCGACCTGCGCGCGCCCGACGTGCAGGGCTTTGCCGACGCGCTCTGCGGCGGCGGCGGGGAGCGGGCGCCGTGAGCGCCGCAGCCGACAGCATCGGCCTGAGCCTGGTGTCGCACACCAACGTCGGCAAGACGACGCTGGCGCGCACGCTGCTGCAGCGCGACGTGGGCGAGGTGCGCGACGCGCCGCACGTGACCGAGTTCGCCGACGCCTTCGAGATGCTGGCCACGCCGCAGGGCGAGCGGCTGCTGCTGTGGGACACGCCCGGCTTCGGCGACAGCGCGCGCCTGCTGCGGCGCCTGCAGCAGGCGGCCAACCCGCTGGGCTGGTTCCTGAGCGAAGTGTGGGACCGCTGGCGCGACCGGCCGTTCTGGGCCAGCCAGCAGGCGCTGCGCCACGTGGCAGCCACCAGCGACGTGGTGCTGTACCTGGTCAGCGCGGCCGAGGCGCCCGACGAAGCCGGCTACGTGGCGCCGGAGATGGCGCTGCTCGGCTGGGTGGGCAAGCCGGTGATCGTGCTGCTCAACCAGCTCGGCCCGCCGCGCGAGCCGGCGGTCGAGGCCGCCGAGCTGCAGCGCTGGCGCGACCACCTGGCGGCCTTCGCGCCGGTGGCCGCGGTGCTGCCGCTGGACGCCTTCGCCCGCTGCTGGGTGCAAGAAGGCGTGCTGCTGCAGGCGGTGGCCGAGGTGCTGGGCGGCGAGCGCCGCGCGCTGATGCAGCGGCTGCAGGCCGCCTGGCAGGCCGACCGGCTGGCGACCTTCGACGCCGCGGTGGATGTGCTCGCGCACGGCATGGGCCGCGTCGCCGCGGCGCGCCAGCCGCTGGACGGCCACGACTGGATCGCGCGGCTGCGCTCGGTGGGCGCGGCGCTGGGCAGGCGCGGCGCCGAGCAGGGCCCGGCGGCGCTGGCGCAGGCAGCGCTCGCCGCGGCGCTGGAGGACGAGGTGCGCGCCGAGACCGCGCAACTGCTCGCGCTGCACCGGCTGCCCGGGCAGGCGCAGGCCGAGATCCTCGAGCGCGTGGCCGGCGGCTATGCGCTGCAGCTCAAGCTCGACGAAGGCCGCGCGGCGCTGGTCGGCGGCGCGCTGGCCGGCGCGATCACCGGGCTGAAGGCCGATGTCGCCAGCGGCGGGCTGACGCTGGGCGGCGGCCTGCTGGTGGGCGGGCTGCTCGGCGCGCTGGGCGCGGCCGGGCTCGCGCGCACCGTGAACCTGGTGCGCGGCACCGAGCAATCGTGGGTCAGCTGGCGGCCCGAGGCGCTGGACACCCTGCTGCAGACCGCGCTGCTGCGCTACCTGGCGGTCGCGCACTACGGCCGCGGCCGCGGCGACTGGCAGCGCGCCGAATCGCCGCCGCACTGGCTGGCGCTGGTGGACGAGGCGCTGGCGGCGCAGCAGCCGGCGCTCGACGCGCTGTGGCGCAGCCGCACGCCGCAGGCCGAAGCGCCGGCCGAGGCGCAGCGCCTGGCCGACGCGCTGCGCGCGCCGATCGCGCAGGCGCTGCGCCAGGTGCTGCGGCGGTTGTATCCTGACGCGTCGCTGGACGCCGCCGCTGCCGGCGGCTGAAGCGCCCGCCGCATGAAACCGCCGATCGACTTCTACTTCGACTTCACGTCGCCCTACGCGTACATCGCCTCCGAGTGGATCGACGCGCTCGCGGCGCGCCACGGCCGCACCGTGCGCTGGCACGCGATCCTGCTGGGCGCCGCGTTCCAGGCGGCGGGCGTGACCAGCCCGCTCGACACACCGGTCAAGCGCGACTACAGCCTGCGCGACATCCGCCGCTCGGCGCGCTTCGAAGGCCTGCCGTACCGGCAGCCCGAGCGCTTCCCGTTCAGCTCGCTGCAGGCGGCGCGCGTGTTCTGGTGGCTGCACGACAGCCCGGGCCATGGCCCCGACGCCGCGGCCGCCTGGGCGCGCGCCGGGCTGCGCGCCTACTTCACGCGCGGCCTGATGCTCGACGAGCCCGCAGGCCTGCGCACGCTGGCCGCCGAATGCGGGCTCGATGTACGCGCAGCCGAGGCCGCCTGCGCCGATGCGGCGGTCAAGGCGCGGCTGAAGTCGGCCAACGAGCAGGCCATCGCCGCCGGCGTGTTCGGCACGCCCTTCTTCGTCGTCGACGGCGAGCCCTTCTGGGGCAACGACCGCAAGGCGCAGATCGAGCGCTGGCTGGCGCGCGGCCCTTTCTGAACCCGGGAGACGCCATGAGGAAGACCGTGAAGTCGATGGTGGACGAGGCCACCGCCGCGATCACCACCTACAGCATCGAGGAAGCGCGCGACCTGCACGGCCTCGACGACGTGCAGTTCATCGACATCCGCGACGTGCGCGAGCTCGAGCGCGACGGCGTGATCCCCGGCGCCTTCCACGCGCCGCGCGGCATGCTCGAGTTCTGGGCCTGCGCCGACAGCCCCTACCACAAGCCGGTGTTCGCGCAGGACAAGCGCTTCGTGCTGTTCTGCGCGGCCGGCTGGCGCTCGGCGCTGGCGACCAAGACGCTGCAGGACATGGGGCTGCCGAAGGTCGCGCACATCGACGGCGGCTTCGGCGCCTGGAAGGCGGCCGGCGCACCCGTCGAGCACAAGGCGCCCAAACCGGCCAAGGCCGGCGGCGGCGGCTGAGAGACTGAGCGGCCCGACGCGAGCGAGCGCGGCCGATGGCACCGACCCTGCCCGACATGGACACGGCCCAGCTGCTGGCGCTGGCCGCGGCGCTCGGCTGGGCCAGCGGCCTGCGGCTGTACCTGGTGGTGTTCCTGACCGGGCTGGCCGGCGCGCTCGGGTGGGTCGTGCTGCCCGAAGGCCTGCGGCTGCTGCAGCAGCCGCTGCTGCTGTCGGCCAGCGGCCTGATGGTGGCGGCCGAGTTCCTGGCCGACAAGGTGCCGGGCATCGACTCGCTCTGGGACATGGTGCACACGCTGGTGCGGGTGCCGGCGGGCGCGCTGCTGGCGGCCGGCGTGTTCGGCGGCGACCACGCGAGCTGGGCGCTGATCGCCGCGCTGCTGGGCGGCACCCTGGCCGCCACCAGCCACCTGGCCAAGGCGAGCACGCGCGCGGCGGTCAACACCTCGCCCGAGCCCTTCTCGAACGTGGCGTTGTCCTTTGCCGGCGACGCCGCGGTGCCGGCGCTGCTGTGGCTGGCCTGGGAGCACCCGTGGCTGGCGCTCGCTGCGGTCGCGCTGGCCGCGCTGCTGGCCGGGCTGCTGATCTGGCGGCTGGCGCGCTTCCTGCGCCGGCTGCTCGGCCGCTGGCGCGCCGACAGCGTCGCGGCTTGAGCGCTCCTGCAAGGCCGTGCCGCGCGAAGGCCGGCTGCCCATCGGCCAGAATCGCCGTCCCATGGCCCCTGTCGATCCCACGCCGGCGCCCGCCGCGCCGCAGCCCAACCCGGCCGGCGCCGCCGGTTTCGAGCGCGTGCGCGCCGCCCTGGCCGCGCGCGGCCACGCGCACGCGCCGCGCTGGCTCGACGTGGCCGCGCGCACCTCGCAGCAGGCGGCCGACGCGCTCGGCGTGGCGCTCGGCCAGATCGCCAAGAGCGTGGTCTTCCGCCGCCTGGCCGACGACGCCGCGGTGGTGGTGATCGCGTCGGGCGACCGGCGCATCGACGAGCAGCGGCTGGCGGCGCTGGCCGGGCCTGTCGGCCGCGCCGATGCCGCCTTCGTGCGCGAGCGCACCGGTTTCGCGATCGGCGGCGTGTCGCCGGTGGCGCTGGCCGGTGCGCCGCTGCTGTTCATCGACCGCGAGCTGCTGCGCTTCGACGCCATCTGGGCCGCGGCCGGGCACCCGAACGGCGTGTTCCGGCTGACGCCGGCCGAGCTGCTGGCGCTGACCGGCGCGCCGCTGGCCGACTTGGTGCAGCAGGCATGAAGCGCCAGCCGGCGGCGGGCGTGCCCAGCCCCTGCATCGACGTGTGCCGCATCGACCCGGCCACCGGCTGGTGCGCGGGCTGCCGGCGCAGCCTCGACGAGATCGCGGCCTGGGGCACGATGACCGACGCGGCCCGGCGCGAGCTGCTGCAAGAACTGGCGCGGCGCGCGCTGCCGCCCGCCCGGGCCGGCGCAGCCCTGGAACCGCTGCGATGAAGACGCTGGACTTCTGGTTCGACCCGATCTCGCCCTACGCCTACCTGGCCTTCGAACAGTTGCCGCAGGCGCTCGAGGGCTGCTCCTACGTGGTGCACTACCGGCCGGTGCTGTTCGCCGGGCTGCTCGGCCATTGGGGCCAGAAGGGGCCGGCCGAGATCGAGCCCAAGCGCATCTGGACCTTCCGCCAGATCGCGTGGCACGCGCACCGATTGGGCATTCCGATCGCGGCGCCGGCGCAGCACCCGTTCAATCCGCTGCCGCTGCTGCGCCTGGCGCTGGCCGGCGCCGCGCACCGCGGCCTGCCGAACCGGCGTGTGGTGGAGCTGCTGATGCGCCACGTCTGGCGCGGCGATGGCGCCGATGCCGCCGACCCGGCGCGGCTGCAGGCACTGCACGCGGCGGTGGCGCCGCTGCGCGACCCAGGGTCGGCCGAGGTCAAGGCCGAACTGCGCGCGCACACCGAAGCAGCCGTCGAGCGCGGCATCTTCGGCGTGCCGACGATCGAGGCCGACGGCCGGCTGTTCTGGGGGCTGGACGCGCTGCCGATGCTGCGCGCGCTGCTGCAGGGCGACCCGTGGTTCGACGGCCCGGCGTGGGACGCGGCCGCGGCGGCGCGGCCCGGGGTGCGGCGCAGCCGCTGAGCGCCTGCCGGCCGCGCCGGCTCGAGGCAGCGCCGCGCCGCCGCAGGTTCCCCTGATCGGGGGTTCAGTCGCGGTCCTTGTGCTTGCCCTTGCCGCGGTGGCCGTCGCGGCCGTCGTGGGCGTACTGACCATGATGGCCGTCATCGCCGTGGTAGCCGTAGTGGCCGTAGTAGCCCTGGGCCGGCAGGTAGTGGCGCTGGTACCAATCGTTGCGCACGAAGTAGACCGGCCAGCCGCAGGCGTCGTAGCGCCGGCAATGCTTGCCCCAGTTCTTCGCATGACCGGGCGGCACGTACAGATACACCGGCGGCCGCGGCATCGGCGGCGGCGCGATCACCACCGGCTGCGGGTAGACGAGCACCGGCGGTGCCGGCGCCGTGCCGATGTCGATGCGGCCGTACACGCCGGGCTGGGCGATGCCGATCGAGATGCCGACGTCGGTGCCGGCCTGCACCGGCAGCGCGGCGGTTGCGGCCAGCGCCAGCGCAATGCGAAGGGCCTTCATGTAGGGGTCTGCGGGTCTGGTCATCCGCCTGTAACGGCCGTCGGTGCCTTCGGGCGCACCGGCTCGTGCCCGCGGTTGTATCGGCCGGTAAGCGAAGCCCTACAGCGCCGCGGGCTGGGTGTCCAGCGGCATCGGCCCGGAGCGCGGCGCCGGCGCGCGCTCGGGCAGCCGTTCGGCCGCGCCGGCCGGGTCGAGCTGGTCGACCGGCACCGGGCGCCCGAGCAGGAAGCCCTGCAGCTCGTCCACGCCGCAGCGCTGCAAGGTGCGCAACTGGGCTTCGGTCTCGACGCCCTCGACGTTGACGCGCATCCCCAGCGCATGCGCGAACGACGCGATCGAGCGCACGACCATCCGCAGCCTGGCGTCGGCAGCGATGCCCTGGGTGAAGCCGCGGTCGATCTTCAGCTTGTCGAAGGGGAAGCGCCACAGGTGGGCCAGGCTCGACAGGCCGCTGCCGAAGTCGTCCAGCACGATGCGCGCGCCCGATGCCGCCAGCGTGTGCAGCAGGCGCAGCACGCGGTCGGTGTCGTGCATCAGCAGCGATTCGGTGACTTCCAGCTCCAGGCGCTGCGGCGCCAGGCCGGCTTCGGCCAGCGATTCGGCCACGACCGCCGGCAGCGCCTCGCCGCGGAACTGCGCGGCCGACAGGTTGACCGCCAGGCTCAGGCCCGCGGGCCAGCGCGCCGCCTCCAGGCAGGCGGTGCGCAGCACCCAGCGGCCCAGCGGCTCGATCAGGCCGCCGTCGTCGGCCAGGCCGATCACGGCCTCGGGCGCCAGGTCGCCGTGGATCGGGTGGTGCCAGCGCAGCAGGGCCTCGCAACCCAGCAGCGTTCGGCCGTCGGGCGCGTGCAGGGGCTGGTAGTGCAGCCGCAGCCCGGCCTCGCGGCCCGCGACGCTGCCGGCGCCGGCATCGGCGAGCGCGTCGCGCAGATCCTGCAGCAGGCTGCGCCTGGCCTGCAACTCGCGGTCGAGCGCCTCGTCGTAGAAGGCAAAGCCGCCGCGGCACTCGCGCCGGGCGCGCGCCAGCGCCAGGCCGGCCTGGTGCAGCAGTTCGTCGGCGCTGCCGGCGTCGCTGCCGAACATGGCCGCACCCAGGCTCGCGCCGCAAACGATGTGGCCGTCGTCGAGCAGGTGCGGCGCGGCGAGCTGCTCGCTGATGCGCTGGGCGAGCCGGCTCACGTCGGCCGGCGCCGCCACCCCGTCCTGCAGCACCGCGAAGCCGTCGCGGCCCAGGCGCGCGATCTCGTCGCCGTGGCGCAGCAGCGCGCGCAGCCGCTGGGCTGCGTTGCGCAGCACCTCGTCGCCGGTGGCCTGGCCGAAGGCTTCGTTCACGCCGCCGAGCCCGTCGAGCTCCAGGCACAACACCGCGAAGGCGCGGCCGGTGCGCGCGTGGCGCCAGGCGGCCCGCTGCAGCGCGTCGTTGAAGCTGCTGCGGTCGAGCGTGCCGCCCGGCGCGGCGGGCGGCGCCGCGAATCCGGCCTGTGTGTCGGCCTGCTGCCGCCGGCGCGCGCGGCGGATGCCGCAGCCGCCGGCGACGGCGCCGATCACGAGCATCAACCCGGCCACCGTCAGCGCGACGCGGCCGTAGGCCTCGTGCACGGCGGCGCGCGCGCGCGTCTGGTCGACCTGCGCCTCGATCACGCCGGCGATGCGGCCGTCGTGCTTCAGCGGCACGTAGGCCTGGCCATACCACGCCGGCCGGTCGGGCCGGCCGGCGCCGCTGTGCAGCGCGACCTGGCTGGCGCCGCCGAGCACGATCGCCTGGATCGCGGCATCGCGCTGGGGGTCGGCGCCCGGCGACCCCCGGGCGGGTGGCGCGGCGGGCTGCAGCAACTCGTCCGAGCTCAGCAGCGTGCGGCCCTGGGCGTCGAACAGCGTGAAGCGGAAGATCGCGTCCGGCTGCATCAGCCGGTGCAGTTGCGCGAGCGTGTCGCCCCGCGGCGGTGCGCCGCCGAGCAGGCCGTCGATGCCCGGCACGGCGGCGACGACGCCGGCCCAGCGCAGCGCAGCGGCTTCGGCGCCGTCGCGCAGCTGCTGCTGCGCCAGGGTGCGCACCACCGCGCCCAGCAGTACCAGCGCTGCGGCCAGCGCCAGCAGCCACGGCATCACGGTGCGCCACAGGGGGCGTGCGAAGGGCGATGGAAGGGTCGTCATGGCAGGCGCCGGGCGCTCGGGGTGCGCCCCCGCCCGGCTCTATCGGCCGCCGCCGGCCGGCGCTTGAGCGCCCGCAGCCGCGGGCGTGACGGGTTGCCCCGATCAGCGCCAGGCGAAGGGCGGCTGCTCGAAGTGGGCGACGCGCGTCGGCCGGCCCAGCAGGCACAGCTCGCGGAACTGGTACAGCACCGCGGCGGTGGGCGCGGCGATCCAGCTGTCGCCCACCGGCATGCGCAGCACCGGGTGCTCGGCGCCGGCCAGCGCGTCGAGGATCGGCGCGTCGCCGCGCAGCAGCTCGGCCACCGGCACGCGGTGGATGCTCGCCACCTCGCCGTCGTTGGCGACCAGCGTGCGCGCCGCGCCGGCCCACACCAGCACCGGCGTGATCGCGAAGCCCGATCGCGTGACGAAGTCGTCGAGCCGGCCCATCACCGCCTGCGGCTGCAACTGCAGGCCGACCTCCTCGTGCAGCTCGCGCAGCGCTGCCGCTTCGGGCGTCTCGCCCGCGTCGATGCGGCCGCCGGGCAGCGCCCATTGCCCGGCATGGTGGTTCAGGTGTTCGGCGCGGCGGGTGAGGATCAGCGCCGCCTCGTGGCTCCAGCCGGCCGGCGCGGCGATGCCGGGCACCTGCGCGCCGCCGCCTTCGTCGACGATCGCCACCGCCACCGCCGCGGCGTGCGCCGGGCCGGTCGCGGCGGCGTGCACGGCGAAGCCGCGCAGCCGCGTCAGGATGTGCCGGCGCAGGGCCTGGTCGCGGCGCATCGCCGGCCGGCCGTCACCAGCTGTTGCGCAGCTCGCGCAGCTTGACGAACACGGTCTGCGGGTCGGGCTGCTCGGGCAGATCAGGGAAGCGCTCGCGCAGCCGCGCGATCACGCCCGGGCTTTGCAGCCGGAAGAAGGTGTTGAAGCGCTTCTCCTCGGCCAGCGTCCACACCGCCGACGCCTCCGGGTCGTGGCCCTGCACCTGCGGCAGCAGTGCGCGCGCATCGGCGTTGTCGGGCTCGCGGTCGAGCGTGAAGCCGAGGTTGTTCTCGACGTAGTCGTGGCCCGGGTACACGCGGGTGTTTTCGGGCAGCTTCGCCAACTGCTCGACGAAGGTCGCGAACAGCAGGCGCGGGTCGCCGCCGTTGTGGCAGTTGCCGGCGCCGGCGTTGAACAGCGTGTCGCCCGAGAAGATCGCCGGCTGGTCGCCGTGCGCGCGCAGGCACACGTGGCACAGCGTGTGGCCGGGGGTGTCCAGGCACTCGAGCTCGACCGACTTGCCGACCTTGACCACGTCGCCGGCCGCCAGGCCGCGGTCGACGCCGGCGATCTTCGAGCCCGCCTTGTGGTGTGCGAGCAGCTTCGCGCCGGTGGCGGCGATCACCGCGGCGTTGCCGCCGGTGTGGTCGAGGTGCTCGTGGGTGTTGAGCACCTGGGTGATCTGCCAGCCGCGCACCTTGGCGCGGTTCAGGCATTTCTCGTGGTCCAGCGGGTCGATCGCCAGCGCCTCGCCGGTCTCGCCGCAGGCGACCAGGTAGTTGAAGTTGCGGTACGCGTTGCCGGTCCAGATGCGTTCGACGATCATGCCCGATCCCTTCCGCGCACCGCCCGACGCGGGCGCCGCGGGCATTGTAGGAACGGTGCGCAGGCGTCGCCGGCGGCGCGCTCGGTCGGCCTTCGCCGCGCGGGGCCAGCCGGTGGCGTCAGCGGCGCCCTCAGCCCTAGAGCGCCTTGGCCAGCGCGCTCGCGTTCTGCGCCGTCAGCGCGTAGATCGACAGCTGCGGGTTCGCGCCGATGCTGGTCGGGAACACCGAACCGTCCAGCACCGACAGGTTCGCCACCTGGTGGTGCCGGCCGCGGCTGTCGACGACGCCGCGCTTCGGGTTCTCGCTCATCGCGCAGCCGCCCATCAGGTGCGCGGTGAACAGCGAGGCGCGGAACTTCTTCAGCGGCAGCTTGGCGATCTCCTGCTTCGCGTCGTTCCAGTTCTGGTGATAGCGGGCGTCGACATGCGCGACGCGCGCCTGCCTGGCACCGGCGGCGAACTGCAGTTCGACCATGCTCGCCCAGGCGCGGCGCACGCCGTCCCAGACGTAGTCGCTCAGCTCGTAGTCGAGCATCGGGCTGCCGTCGTCGGCCAGGCGCACGCTGCCGCCGGGGCTCTGGTCGACGAAGCCGTCGCGCAGCAGCGCGAGCGCCGCGTTGGTGTGCGCCAGCGCCCCCATCTCCCGGCGCAGCGCGTCGCCGAAGGTGTTGAGCACGCCGGCGCCGATGCCGGGGAAGATCGGCGGCACTTCGAGCTTGTAGCCCATCGGCCCGGTGGCGCCGTCCTTCCACTGGAAGTGGTCGGAGGCGATCGACTGCGGTGCGCCGTAGAACGGGTCGATGCGCTCGTCGAACTGCGCCAGCGACAGCACCACCGGATGGATCAGCGTGTGCTTGCCCAGCAACTGGTGCGGGTCGGGCAGCTTCGAGCGCAGCAGCAGCGCCGGCGTGTTGATGGCGCCGCCGGCGGCGACGAAGTGCCGTGCCTTGATCGCCAGCTGCACGCCGCTCGGGGTGCGGCCGTCGGCGCGCAATGCCTCGCCGACGGCGCCGGTGATCCGGCCGTCGGCGTGCTGCAGCTGGCGCACGCGCACGCGGTGCACCAGGGTGGCGCCGTGGCGCAGCGCTTCGGGAATCGTCGTCACCAGCATCGACTGCTTGGCGTTGACCGGGCAGCCGAGGCCGCAGTAGCCCGAATCCCAGCAGCCGCGCACGTTGCGCGGGATCGCGTGCGCTTCCCAGCCGAGCTTGTCGCAGCCCCGCTTGAGCACGTTGTTGTTGGCGTTTCGTGTCTGCCACGGCATCACGCCCAGGCGCTGCTCCATCTTCTCGAACCAGGGCTTCATGTCGGCCACGCCGTGGCCGACGACCTCGCGCTCGGCGGCCCAGAACTGCAGCGTCGGCTCCGGCGTGCGGAAGCTCGAGGTCCAGTTGACGGTGGTCGAGCCGCCGACCGATCGCCCCTGCAGCACCGCGATCGCGCCGTCGGAGGTGGCGCGCGCGCCGCCTTCCTGGTAGAGCTCACGGTAGGCGCGGCCCTCGTCCATGTCGCGGAAGCTGTCGGAGGTGCGCAGCGCGCCTTCTTCCAGCAGCAGCACCTTCCACCCGGCCAGGCTCAGGATCTCGGCGGCGACGCCGCCGCCGGCGCCGCTGCCGACGATCGCGACGTCGGCTTCCAGCGTCTGCGGCGCACTCAGCGCGGCAGCGTCGATGACCTTCCAGCCCGAGGCGATGCCTTCGGTGTAGATGTCGGGTACGGCAGCCATGGTCGTCAGGGTTGGATTGCGTTGAACATGCGCGCCAGCGGCCCGGGATAGCCGGTCGAGGGCCAGCTCTCGGGGAGCAGGTAGAAGCTCGACGAGCTGAGCTTGACGAGCACGTTGCCGCCGGCGTTGAGCGTCGCGAAACGGCTGCCGCGCCAGCGCGCGAGAAAGGCCTGCATCTTCTCGACGCCGGCCTCGTTCCACGCACCGACGCCGGTGAGCACGTAGCGCAGCGGCGCGATCGCCAGCAGATCGAGCAACTTGCGCAGCTCCTGCCGCGCGCCCAGGTCGAGCGCGGCGATCGTGCCGTCGACGTTGCGCAGCACGGCGTCGACCAGCGCCTTGCGCTTCGCGGCGTCGAAGGCGCCGAGTTCGGTGACCACCGCCGGCGCCAGCGCGCGAAACAGATCCGCATCGCCGGGCTGCAGGAACGCATAGCCGGCGGCCGGCGTCTTCGCGCCGCCGCTGCAGCCGGCCGTGCCGGCCAGCACCAGCGCGAGCGAGAAGCCGGCGCCGACCTTGAGGAAGTCGCGCCGTGCCAAGCCGGCGCCGCCGGGGGTGAGGCCGGGCGTCGGGCCCGGTCGAGACGCATCGAAGGTCTTCGGTGTAGTCGGCATCGGTTCAGCCCCCCTGCTGCCCGGCTAGGGCGTGACGATGTTGAACAGCGGCGGGAACTCGGTGATGTTGGCCACCACCGCGCCGAAGGCCTTTGGGTTGCCTTCGACCTTGACCATGCCGGCCTGCACCAGCTCGGGCAGCTTCTTGCCCTGCAGCAGCATCGCCAGGAAGGCCGGCCGCGTCAGCGTCAGCTTGACGTCGGGGTTGGCCAGCACGCGGCCCTTGGTGTTGTTGAGCACCGAGTTCGACAGCTCGAGCGCCCAGGTCTCGTTGACATCGGTGAAGACCATCTGCACTGCCGCCTTCTGGCCGTCGGTCTTGGTGTGGTCCAGCCGCAGCGCGATGAAGTCGAACAGCAGTTCGTTGCTCATGCCGCGCACCGTGTCCGGGTTGGCCGAGCTGCCGCCGAAGGGCTTGGTCCCGATGCGCAGCTCCTGCGCGCCCATCAGGTAGGCGTTGCGCCAGGTCGCGTTCTCGGTCTGGTAGCCCAGCTGCTCGAGCGCGTCGGCCTGCAGCGCGCGCGCCTCGGCATTGCCCGGGTTGGCGAACACCAGGTGGTTGACCATCTCGGCCGTCCAGCGGTAGTCGCCGTCGGCAAAGGCCTTGCGGCCGGCGGCCAGCACCGCCGCCTCGCCGCCCATCGCCGCGACGTAGCGCTTCGCGGCGTCGGCCGGCGCCAGCCGGTTCAGCGTCGCCGGGTTGGCGTCGTAGTAGCCGAGGTAGAAGTTGTAGACGGCGCGCAGGTTGTGGCTCAGGCTGCCGTAGTAGCCGCGCGAGGCGGCGTCGACGGCCAGCGCCTTCGGGAAGAAGGGCTCGTTGCCGATCTCGTCCATCACCTGCCCCTGGTTGGCCAGGTTCAGCGCGCGGTCGTGGATGAAGCGGTAGGTGTCGCGCTGGTTGGCGAGGAAGGCACGGATGTGGTCCTTGCCCCAGGTCGGCCAGTGGTGGCTGGCGAAGGCCACCTCGGCATCGGGGAACAGGTCCATCGTCTCGTTGATGTACTTGCTCCAGCCGAGCGCGTCGCGCACCTGCGCGCCGCGGATCGTGTAGACGTTGTGCATCAGCTTGGTCGCCACTTCCGAAAGGCACAGCGCCTTCTTGTCGGGGAAGTAGAACATGAACTCCGACGGCGCCTCGGAGCCCTTGGCCATCTGGAAGACGATGCGCACGCCGTCGAGGGTCAGTTCCTCGCCGGTCTTCTTGATGTACTGCGTCGGCGGGATCAGCGTCGGCGAGTCGCTGCTCAGCGCCAGGCCCAGGCCGGTGCCCAGGTTGCCCTGCGGGCCCTTGGGCAGTGCGGCGCCGTACATGTACTGCGCGCGCCGGGTCATCGCATTGCCGGCGAGCACGTTCTCGGAGATCGCATACTCCATGAAGGCATCGGGCGCGATGATTCTCACCTTGCCCGAGCGCACGTCGGCCTCGTCGACGACGCCGCGCACGCCGCCGAAGTGGTCGGCATGGCTGTGCGTGTAGATCACCGCCACCACCGGCTTCGTGCTCTTGAGCGTGTCCATCGCCAGCTTCAGCCCGGCGCGCGCCACCGGCGCGGTCAGCATGGTGTCGATGACGATCCAGCCGGTCTGCCCTTCGACCAGCGTCATGCCGGCGATGTCGTAGCCGCGGATCTGGTAGATGCCGTCGGCCACCTTGAACAGGCCCTGGTTCTGGTTCATCTGCTGCAGCCGCCACAGGCTGGGGTTGGCGGTGTCGGGCGCGCCGGCCTCGAGGAAGTCGAACTGCCGCGTGTCCCAGACCGTGCGCCCGTCGGGCGTCTTGACCAGCGGCTCGCTCAACTGGGCCAGCTTGCCGCGCGCGGCGTCTTCCAGGTCGCGCCTGTCGAAGGCGGCCACCACCGGGCGCATCGCCTGGTTGGCGCTGACAGTGGCCGGCGTCGCCGGCTTGACCGTCATGTCGGCGCTGCCGGGCGCGGTGGCGCAACCGGCGGCGAACAGCGCTGCACCGAGCAGCGAAGCGGCAACGGGTCGTGGGCTTCTCATCGGGTTGTCTCCTCGCTGGATCGGCGTGGTGGGGGTCGGGCTCGCGAATCGGATGGCGGAATCGGCCGGCGCCGCCGCCAGCGCGCGGCTGGCGCGGTGCCTGCGGCGTGATTCTTGCCGGTGTCGGCGGCGTGATTCTTGCCGGTGTCGGCGCGGGTCCATTCATGGGCGCTTCCGGTGCGGCAGCCCGTCTGCGCCGGGCCGATGCTCTTCGGCGCCGGGGCGCCCGGGTGCCCCGGCGCACGCAGCGCGCTGAAGGAACTCTTAAGGTCGCGTGACGGAAGTCTTAAGAGCGCCGCGGGCGGCGGATTCCTACAGTGGCGTCACGTCGCCGGCCATCGCCGGCGCGGTCGATCCACCCGAGGCAACCCATGCAAGTCCAACCCCTGTCCCCCGAAACCCGCACCGTGCCTTTCACGCCCACCGCGCCCCGCTATGACCTGTACGCCGGCATCCACAAGGCGCTGCGCCTGCTGATGACGCGCACCCTCACCACCCTGGGCGCCACCGACCCGGGCGATGCCGCCGAAGCGGCCGCGTCGCTCGAGCGGCTCGACGGCCTGCTCGACTTGTGCGAGCTGCACCTGCACGACGAGAACACCTACGTCCATCCGGCGCTCGAACGCGCGCGCCCGGGAGCATCGGCGCGCATCGCGGCCGAGCACCTGCACCACCGCGAGGCGATCGCCGACCTGCGCGACCTGGCCGCGCTCGCCGCGCACAGCGTGCACGCCGCGCGCGCTGCGGCGCTGGCGCGGCTGTACCACGCGCTGGCGCTGTTCGTCGCCGACAACCTGCAGCACATGCACGTCGAGGAGACGGTTCACAACGGGCTGCTGTGGGCCGCGTACAGCGACGCCGAGCTGGCGGCGATCGAACAGGCGATCGTCGCGTCGATCCCGGCGCCGGCGATGGCGGCGGTGCTGCACGGCTTCATCCCGGCGCTGAACGCGCCCGAGCGCGCCGGCATGCTGGCCGGCATGCGCGACGCCATGCCGCCCGAGGTCTTCGCCGGCGTACTCGGCATCGCCGAGCGCACGCTCGCCGCGGCCGACTTCGCCAAATTGCAGCGCGACCTCGGGGTTCCGATGCCGGCGGCGGCCTGAAGCGGCGGCGCGGCCTGCGCGGGGGCGCGGCCTGCGCGGCGTCGCCGTGGGGCTCAGCGCGGCACGTCGCGCAACTCGATCGGCCGCGCCACGCACAGGCGGAAGCGCCCGCGGCCGGTCTTCTGCAGCCGCAGGTCGGCGTCGCGGTCGACCAGCCGCCGGGTCAGCAGCACCAGCCGTGCCTCGAGGTTGTCGCCGACTTCGGGCAGCCGGATCTCGGGCGCCAGCCGCAGCTCGCGGTTGCTGAAATCGGTGCGGCCGGTCGCGGCGTGGTCGCGCAGCAGCTTCCACAGCACCGCGCCGGCCACGCCCTTGATCAGGTAGTCGTCGTCGAGGAACACGCTGTCGTCGGCGGCGTAGTGGCGCACGCGCAGCGGCCCGGCGGCAGCCGGCGCGTCGCAGGCGGCGCAGCCCGCGGCCGCCTCGGCGGCGGCGTCGTCGGCCGGGGCCGCGTGCGCGCCGGCGGCGCAGGCGCCGAGCTGCACCGCCGCCTGCGTCGCCAGCGCCACGAGCGCGTCCTCGTCGTCCCAGTCGAAGCGCAGCTCCTGCGGGCTTTCGACGTACAGCACGCCGAGCACGCGGCCGCCGCAGGCCAGCGGCAGCGCGAGCTGGCTGCCGGGGTCCGCCAGCCCGGGCAGCGGGATCTCGCGCCCGAGCAGGTGCCCGGCCACGCCTTCGCGCAGGGTGCGCGCGTAGCCGTACTCGAGCGTCGCGTGGTTGATGCGGATCGGCGTGGCCATGCGTGCGGCCATGCCGATCACGCCGTCGCCGAGCGCGATCTCGGCGCCCGCGCCCGAGCGGCCGTAGCCGCGGCTGGCGACGGTGTACAGCCGCTCGCCCGCGGCGTCCTGCAGCATCAGCATCGCGTGCGCGCAGCCGAATTCCTGCACCACCGCGTCGAGCAGCGCCTCGACCAGGCTGTCGACGTCGCCGGCCTCGGCCACGCGCTGCGCCGCGCGGCGCAGCGCCGACAGCCGGCTGGCGCCGGCGTGCGCCGCGGCGTGGCGCGGTGCCGCCACCTGCTCGACGCGGTCGACCGCGTAGATGTCGGCGCCGCGCAGCCGGAACACGCCGGCCATGCCTTCGTGCGACGCGATGCCGGCGAGCTTGGCCTTCATGCGCTCGAACACCGGCCCCTGCGCTTCGGTGCGCAGGTAGCGCGCGCTCAGGCGATAGGTCGCGCCGTGCAGCGGGTGCACCACCAGCAGCTCGACCACCGGGTTGGCGAGCACGTTGTGCCGCGTCTTGCTGAAGAACTGGAACGACAGCGCGACGTGGTCGGCGTCGAGGTACTCGACCTGCGAGATGTAGGTCGCGTTGGGCGTGCCGTCGGCCGAGCAGGTGGCCATCACGCCCGGGATCGCGCCTTCCAGGCAGGCGCGGATCGCGTCCAGGCGCACCGGCGCGGTCGGCATCGTGCGTCAGCCGGGGCTGCCCAGCCGCTTGCCGGCGCGCAGCCCCGGCGTCTGCTCGAAGGCCTCGCGCACCGTGAAGCGCACCGCGGCGATGCCGTCGTCGGCGGCGAGCACGGTCTGCGCCACCTGCGCGGGCAGGCCCAGTTCGCCGATCTCGGCGGCGAAGTCTTCCAGGTGGCGCGCGGCCTGCGCGGCATCGCCGGCGTCGGCGCCCAGCACCTGCGCGTCGTCGCTCTTGAGTTGCAGCGTGCGGTTGGTCGTCGGCTCGCTGCACACCATCGCGACCCTGCGGTTGGCGCGCAGGTCGTCCAGCACCTGCGCCGCGGCGCGCAGCGGCAGCAGCACGGTGACGACGCGCCGGTCGGCCGACAGCCGGCAGGCGAGCGCGCGCATCAGGTGCGGGCGCAACTGCGCATCGCGGCTGGCGACCATGATCGAGACCCGGCGCGCGAGCAGCGCGGCCTGCTCGGGGCCGAGCGGCGGGGCGGGCAGGTCGTCCATCGGGATGCCAGTGTAGTGGGCGGCCGAAGTGCAACCCAGTCCTTCGCTGCCGGCCGGCGGCCCTGTCCTGTCTCGCGAAACGTCTGCTGTTCTTCGTTGCGTTTCGGGGCCGTTGAGGCAAAGCCGCCGAGGGGGTAGCCGGCTGCGTTCAGCCAAATTCTTATTCACTCCGCCGGCCACCCCCTCGTCGGCTTTGCCGGCACCGCCAGCGCGCTTCTTCGGCAAACCCCCACTGCGTCGAGCAGCGCGCGAACAGCGGTGTCGGCACACCACCGCCCGGGCCGACGGCGGGGTGGCCCAACGGAGTGAAAGCGCGCAGCGCTTCGGTGAAGGCTCACATCGCGCAGCGATGTGATGCCGGAGCCAATAAGAATTTGGCTGAACGGAGTTGGCCACCCCGTCGGCGGCCCCGTGCGCCACGTTTTCGCGTAGGAACGGCTGCAAGTGGTGAAACGATGAACGGCCGCAACGGAGCGATACCGGTCGATGGCTGCTCGGTATTTCATGCGTCGCGGTGGCGCTTGCGCGCCACGGGCAACTAAGATGTCGGCGGATCCCGATCCCGATCCCGATCCCGGCCCGCGGCGATGCAGTTCAAAGACTACTACCAGACCCTCGGCGTCGCGCGCGACGCGAGCGCCGACGACATCAAGCACGCGTACCGGCGGCTGGCACGCAAGTACCACCCCGACCTCAACAAGGAGGCGGGGGCCGAGGAGCGCTTCAAGGAAGTCGGCGAAGCCTACGAAGTGCTGGGCGACGCGGAGAAGCGCGCCGCCTACGACGACGTCGGCCGGCGCTGGCAGCCCGGCGCCGAGCAGCCGCCGCCGGGCTGGGACAGCGGCTACGAATTCAGCGGCGGCGGTGCCGAGTTCGGCGGCTTCGGCGACCACAGCGACTTCTTCGAGGCCCTGTTCGGCCGGCGCGGCGCCCAGGCGCATCGGCAGGCGCCGCCGCGCGCGCAGGACCACCACGCCAAGGTGCTGATCGACCTGGCCGACGCCTACCGCGGCGCCAGCCGCAGCATCCGGCTGCAGATGCCGGCCGTGGACGCGCAGGGCCGCGTGAGCCTGAGCGAGCGCCAGCTCGACGTGGCCATCCCCGCCGGCGTGCGCGAGGGGCAGCACCTGCGGCTGGCGGGCCAGGGTGCGCCGGGCTTCGGCGGCGGCCCGCCCGGCGACCTGTACCTGGAAGTCGCGTTCCGGCCGGACCCGCGCTGGCGCGCCGACGGCCGCGACGTCTACCTGGACCTGCCGGTGGCACCGTGGGAAGCGGCGCTCGGCGCCGACGTGGATGCGCCGCTGCCCGACGGCAGCGTCGTGCGGCTGACGGTGCCGCCCGGCTCGGCACCGGGGCGCAAGCTGCGCCTGAAGGGCAAGGGCATCCCGGGCAAGACACCGGGCGACCTGTACGCGGTGCTGCAGATCGCGCTGCCGCCGGCGGCCGACGATGCGCAGCGCCAGGCGTGGCGCGAACTGGCGCGCGTGCACGGCGGCTTCGACCCGCGCGCCGCACAGGGGGGTGCATGAGCGCGCCGGGCCGCTCCCAAGCGCTCGCACCGGAGCGCGCAAGCGCGGAGGTTGCCTTATGAGCGCGCCGGGCCGCTCCCAAGCGCTCGCACCGGAGCGCGCAAGCGCGGAGGTTGCCTTATGAGCGAGATCCGACAGGCCCAGGTGGCACTGCTGCAGTGCGAAGTGGTGGAAGAAGAGGTGCGGCTGTCGCTGGCCGACCTGGGTCGTGCCTGCAACGCCGAACTGGCGCTGGTGCAGCAACTGGTCGAGTACGGCGTGATCCAGCCCGAAGGCGGCGAGCCGCAGGCATGGGTCTTCACCGGCGCCAGCCTGCGGCGCACGCGCGTCGCGCTGCGGCTGCTGCACGACCTGGAGCTGAACCTGCCCGGCGCCGCGGTGGCGGTGGACCTGCTCGACGAGATCGCGCGGCTGCAGCGCGCGCTGCGCGCGGCGCAGCACGGCTGAAGGCGCGCCGCGCGGCCCCCATGAGGCGGACGAGGCCGCCCGCGGGTTCCCGAAGCTAGTGCAGTGTTCCACTCTGTGCAGCACTGAAGAAAACCGATGGATTTGTCGTCCTGGCTAGGCGCAAACCGCAGCGATGCCTAGTGGCATCGCGAGGATTTGCAACGACGCCAGGGCGGCAAAGGCGCGGTTTTATGTGCTGCATAGCGTGGAACACTGCACTAGCGCCGCAGCCGGGCCCAGGTTCAGCGCCCCTGAATGAATCCGGCGCGCCCGGGCGGGTGCGTCGGGCTCGGCCACAGGCGCTCAGTGCGCGGTGGTCTTCGAGAACAGGTTCATCACCGCGACGCCGGCGATGATCAGCGCCATGCCGAGCAGTGCCGGCGCGTCCAGCCGCTGGCCGAAGACGAGCCAGCCGATCGCGGCGATCAGCACGATCCCCAGGCCCGACCAGATGGCGTAGGCCACGCCGACGGGAATCGTCTTCAGCGCCAGCGACAGTAGGTAGAACGACACCAGGTAGCCGACGGCGGTGACCGCGCTCGGGGCAGGCCGGGTGAAGCCGTCGGAAGCCTTCAGCGCGCTCGTGGCGACGACTTCGCAGACGATCGCGGCGCCGAGGATGATCGAGCTGGATTGCATGGGCGATGCCGGAAGCGCGGGGCGGGAGCGCCGAGCATAGGCCTGGTGCGCGTCGGCCACGATCCGGCGGCGGCTGGGTGCCGGAGGCAACCGATCCTGGCGGCGTGGTTGCCCCAATCAGCACGAAGCCCGCCGAAGGGCGGGCTCTGCTGCGGCCTGCGGACACACAGCCCGAGTACGGATCAGGCCTTGCGGCGCAGCGCACCGGCTCCGATCAGCCCCAGGCCGACCAGCGCCAGCGTTCCCGGCAGCGGCACGGCGTTGCGCCCGTCGCGCACGTAGATCGTCTCGTACACGTTGCCCGGGCTCGCGTTGTTCACGCCGTCGGTCACGTTCCCCATAGCGAAGTCGCTCATGTCCACGTGGCTGAAGGTATCACTCCAGTACTCGACGGCCGTCAGATAGCAGGCGGGGTTGAAGTAGCTGTTCTGCGGACCGGCGATGTTGCAGGGATTGCCGGCGACGATGAAATCGTCCCAGTCCGGGTGGGCGGCCCATTCGGCGGCGGTGGCGGCACGCCAGCCTTCGGCAGCCCGGTACGACGCCGGCGCAATGTTGAACTGGCCAAATTCCTCGGGTGCGATCGGGCCGGCGTACACCCAATCCAGGCCGCTGCCGCCGAAATTGAGCAGGACGCGGGCATCGGGGATCGGCGTCGAGTTGTCGATTTGCGGTGCGGCCGCTGCGGCAGCACTCAAGACCGATGCGAGGACGAGGGCGCCCAGTTCTTTCTTCATGTTCAGCTCCGATTGAGATGGTTGTGCGCCGCAAGTGAAGCAACAACGATGCCAACTGCTCGAATGCCATATAAAACAACGCCTTGCAGCCGAGCGGTGGGGTCGGCGCGAACGCAGTGTCAGATTTCCCGACATCGGCAGATCGTGTGTCCCGCGCAGCGAGTTGACGCCGGGTCATCTGCAGCCGGCGCCCGGCGATTGCACCGCCGCGGGGCGGCAGGGCCCGGCGATCGCCGATCGATGGCAGCAGAAGGCCCCCGAGCCGTGACGGCGGTATGCCCGCAGTACGTCTGCCGCCGCATCGCCCCACCACTGCGCCGCAGTGGGGCAGACGGTGGTCTTCGGGTTGAGGCTGCACCGGTTCGCCGCGCCGCTGCCGGCGCGGCCGCGCGCCGGTTCAGATCGTGCCATCGCGGCGCAGCGCGTCGATGTGCGCGGCCGGCCACCCCAGCTCGTGCAGGATTGCGTCGGTGTGCTGGCCCAGCGCCGGCACCGCGTCCATGCGCGGCGCATCCGCATCGGCCACGCCCGGCGGCAGCAGTGCCGGGATCGGCCCGGCCGGCGTGCCCACCTCGACCCAGCGGCCGCGCGCCTGCAGCTGCGGGTGCTGCCACACGGCATGCATGTCGTTGACGCGCGCGTTCGCGATCCGGGCCGCGTCCAGGCGCGCGCAGGCCTCGTCGGCCGACAGCGCGGCGAAGGCCTCGACAATCAGCGCGTGCAGCGCGTCGCGGTGCGCGCTGCGCTGCGGGTTCGACGCGAAGCGCGCGTCGGCGGCCAGCTCGGGCCGACACAGCACGTCGCGGCAGAAGGCGAGCCACTCGCGCTCGTTCTGCAGGCCGAGCATCACCACGCCGCCGTCGCCGGCCGGGAACGGGCCGTACGGGCAGATCGTCGCGTGCGCGGCGCCGGTGCGCGGCGGCGGCGGTGCACCGGCGAAGGCGTAGTACAGCGGGTAGCCCATCCACTCGACCATGCTCTCCAGCATCGACACGTCGATGCGGCTGCCCAGCCCGGTGCGGCCGCGCTGCAGCAGCGCCGCGAGGATGCCGCTGTACGCATACATGCCGGCGGCGATGTCGGCGATCGAGCAGCCGGCCTTTGCCGGCTCGCCGGGCGTGCCGGTCACCGACAGGAAGCCCGATTCGCTCTGGATCAGCAGGTCGTAGGCCTTGCGGTCGCGGTACGGCCCGTCGCTGCCGTAGCCGGAGATGTCGCACACGATCAGCCGCGGGTGCTGCGCGTGCAGCGCGTCGAAGGACAGCCCGAGCCGCGCCGTCGCGCCCGGCGCCAGGTTCTGCACCAGTACGTCGGCGCGCGCCAGCAGCTGCGCCAGCACCGGCTGCGCCGATGCAAGCTTCAGGTCCAGCGTCAGGCTTTCCTTGGAGCGGTTGCTCCACACGAAGTGCGAGGCCAGGCCGTTGACGCGATCGTCGTAGTCGCGCGCGAAATCGCCGCTGCCCGGGCGCTCGATCTTGATCACGCGCGCGCCCTGGTCGGCCAGGTGGCGCGTGCACAGCGGCGCGGCAATCGCGTGCTCGAGCGCGACGACGTTCACGCCGTCGAGGGGCCGCGGCCCGGCCGGCCTGCCGGGCGCCGTGCCGGCGCCGCCCATCAGTAGCTCCGCGGCAGCCCCAGCAGGTGCTCGGCCACGTAGGCGTAGATCATGTTGGTCGACACCGGCGCCACCTGGTACAGCCGGGTCTCGCGGAACTTGCGCTCGATGTCGTATTCATGCGCGAAGCCGAAGCCGCCGTGGGTCTGCAGGCAGGTGTTGGCCGCTTCCCACGAGGCCTTGGCCGCCAGGTACTTGGCCATGTTGGCCTGCGCGCCGCAGGGCTGGTGCGCGTCGAAGCGGCGCGCCGCGTCGAAGCGCATCAGGTCGGCCGCCTCGATCTCGATGTAGGCATCGGCGATCGGGAACTGCACCCCCTGGTTGCGGCCGATCGGCCGGTCGAAGACCACGCGCTCGTTGGCGTAGCGGGTCGCGCGCTCGACGAACCACCGGCCGTCGCCGATGCACTCGGCGGCGATCAGCGTGCGCTCGGCGTTCAGCCCGTCGAGGATGTAGCGGAAGCCCTGGCCTTCGGTGCCGATCAGGTCCTCGTCGGGGATCTCGAGGTTCTCGAAGAACAGCTCGTTGGTCTCGTGGTTGACCATGTTGCGGATCGGCCGCACCTCGAGCCCGCGGCCGACGGCCTGGTGCAGGTCGACGATGAACACCGACAGGCCTTCGCTCTTGCGCCGCACCTCGGGCAGCGGCGTGGTGCGCGCCAGCAGGATCATCAGGTCGGAGTGCTGCACGCGGCTGATCCAGACCTTCTGGCCGTTGACCACCCAGCGGCCGTCCTTGCGTACCGCGGTGGTCTTGATCTTGGTGGTGTCGGTGCCGGTGGTGGGCTCGGTCACCGCCATCGCCTGGATGCGCAGCCGGCCGGCGGCGATGTCGGGCAGGTACTTCTGCTTCTGCGCCGCGCTGCCGCTGCGCAGCAGCGTGCCCATGTTGTACATCTGGCCGTGCACCGCGCCGGCGTTGCCGCCCGCGCGGTTGATCTCCTCCATGATCACGCTGGCCGCGGCCAGCCCCAGGCCGGTGCCGCCGTATTCCTCGGGGATCATCGCCGCCAGCCAGCCGGCGGCGATCAGCGCATCGACGAAGGCCTCGGGGTAGGCGCGCTGCGCGTCCACCTCGCGGAAGTATTCGTCGGGGAATTGCCGGCACAGCTGGCGCACCGCATCGCGGATCTCCTGGAATTCGTCGGGTTCGTGCTGCATTCGTGCCTCCGGCATTACAGGCTCTCAGCCCAGCGCGGCGTCGGCTTCCATCGCCAGACGGCCATCGGGCGTGCGCGCCCACAGTTTGACGCTGCGCTCGCCCTCCGGCCGGCCGCAGACCTCGAAAGGCGCCGTGTCGAACAGCGGCTGCATCGCCCGGAAGCTGAAGCGGGCCACCTGCGCCGACGGCTGCTCGCGGCGCAGCAGGTCGAGCAGCAGCGTGGCGATCAGCGGGCCGTGCACCACCAGGCCCGGATAGCCTTCGACGCCGGTGGCATAGGGGCGGTCGTAGTGGATGCGGTGGCCGTTGAAGGTCAGCGCCGAGTAGCGGAACAGCAGTACCGGGTCGGGCTCGATGCGCCGGCTCCACTGCGCGTCGGCCGGTGCCGGCAGGCCCGCCGGCGCCGGCTCGCCGGGCTGCGGCGCTTCGCGGTAGACGATGTCCTGGTGCTCGACCACCGCCGGCTCGCCGCCGGCGCTGATCTCGTGGCGGGCGTTGACGAACACCAGCGGCCCGCTGCGGCCCTGCTTGCAGCGCACGTCATCGATGCGCGACGTGCGCACCAGCGCCTGGCCGGCGCGCAGCGCTGCGCGGAACTCGATCCGGCTGCCGGCGAACATGCGCCGCGGCAGCGGCACCGGCGGCAGGAAGCCGCCGCGCTCGGCGTGCCCGTCGGGGCCGATCGCCGACTGGCGCGCCGCCGGCAGGAAGTACAGCCAGTGCCAGCAGGGCGGGATCGCATCGCCCGGCTGCGGCGCGTCGTCGCGGTCGAGCGCAGCGCTCAGGCCGCGCAGCGGCGCCGGCACGACCGTGTCTGCGGCGGTCTCGGTGCGGCCGATCCAGCCGCGCAGCTTCTCGAGATCGATGTCCATTCGACTCCCTCCTGTCGATCCGTGGGGATCGTGCGCGGCCAGTGCGGCGCGCGGCACGGCCCCGGACGACCCTGCCGGCGATCGCGGATCCCGCGACGGCACAGGCGGCACCGAGCATAGTCGCGATGGCGGCGGGCGCGCTGCGCGGCAACGCGGCCGCGCTGCCGCGAAGCGCTCAGGCGGAGGCGACGATGCCGCCGTCGAGCGCGATCACCTGGCCGACCACGTACTCGCCGGCACGCGAGCTCAGGAAGATCGCCAGGCCGGCGACATCTTCGGGCGTGCCGACGCGGCCGCTGGGGCTGCGGCCGCCCACGGCATCCCAGTCGACGCCTTCCGTCTTGCCGCCGAAGCCCACGCCGGTGGACAGCATCCAGGTCGGGAACGGCCCGGGCGCGATCGCGTTGCACAGGATCCGCTCCTTCGTCAGCCGCGCCGCGAGGAAGCGCGTCAGGTGGTGCACCGCGGCCTTGGACGCGCCGTAGGAGTAGGTCTCGAAGGTGGCGGCGCGGATGCCGTCGATCGAGCCGATGTTGATCACCCGCGCCGGGCTCGCGCCCGCGGCCGCCGCGCGCAGTTGCGGCAGCAGCGCCTGCGTCAGGAAGAACACCGCCTTGACGTTGGTGTCCATCACCTTGTCCCAGCCGGCCTCGGGAAAGGTGTCGATCGCCTCGCCCCAGGCGGCGCCGGCGTTGTTGACCAGGATGTCGAGCTTCGGCTCGCGCTCGGCCAGGCGCCGGGCCAGCGACTGCACGCCTTCCAGCTTCGACAGGTCGGCCGGCAGCGACACGCACGTCGCGCCGTAGGCGTCGGCGATGCGCCGCGCGGTCGCGTCGCAGGCCTCGGCCTTGCGCGACGAGATGTAGACCTTCGCGCCTTGCGCTGCGAAGCCCGACGCGATCATCTCGCCGATGCCGCGCGAGCCGCCGGTGACGAGCGCCACCTTGCCGCGGATCGAGAACAGGTCGTGGAAGCCGGGATTCATTGCAGCGATTCCTTCAGGCGGGCGCCGCGTAGCGCTCGAGGTGGTGGTCGGCGTCGCCGAAGCGCTGCGCCAGCATCGCCAGCCGGCGGAAGGTGTGCGACACCTTCAGCTCCTCGGTCATGCCCATGCCGCCGTGCAGCTGCACGGCTTCCTGGCTGATCAGCCGGGCGGCGTCGGCGATCTTGACCTTCGCACCGGAGACGGCGCGCCGACGCACGCACGCGTCGCCGCCGGCATCGACCCGTGCCGCGGCCAGGATCGCCATCGAGCGCGCTTGCTCGAGCGTGATCGCCATCTCGACCATGCGGTGCTGCAGCACCTGGAACGACGCGATCGGCACGCCGAACTGCTTGCGCGTCTTGGTGTAGTCGAGCGTGGCCGCGTTGGCGTAGGCCATCGCGCCGACCGCGTCGGCGCACAGCAGCGCGGCGGCGAAATCGGCCGCCTCGTCGATCACGTCCATGGCCGCGCCGGCCGCGCCGAGCAGCGCATCGGCGCCGGCGTGCACTTCGCTCAGCCGCAGGTCGGCGGCGCGCTGGCCGTCGAGCGTGCGGTACGGGTTGAGCTGCAGGCCCGGCGCATCACGCCCGATGGCGAACAGGCTGACGCCCGCGGCATCGTCGGCTTCGCCGCCGGTGCGCGCCGGAACCAGCAGCGTGTGCGCCAGCGGCGCGCCGACGACCACGCACTTGGCGCCGTCGAGCACCCAGCCGTCGCCGTCGCGGCGCGCGCGCGTCAGCACTGGCGCCAGCGCATAGCGCTGCCCGGGCTCGTGCGCCGCGAGCGTGAGGCGCTGCGTGCCGGCGGTCGCACCGGGCAGCAGCACCGCGCGCTGCGCCGCGCTGCCCAGCCGCGCCACCAGCCGCGCCGCGACGATGTGGTCAAGCAGCGGCTCGACCACGAGCGCGTCGCCGCAGGCCTCCATCACCGGCATCAGGTCGACGGCGCCGCCGCCGAAGCCGCCGTCGCCCTCGGGCAGCGCGATCGCGGCCACGCCCATCTCGGCGAAGGCGGCCCAGATCGGCTCGCTGCAGCCGGCGGCCGACGCGACGATCGCGCGCCGCTGCTCGAAGCCGTAGCGGCCGGCGAGCAGCCGCGCGAAGGCGTCGGCCAGCTGTTGCTGCTCGTCGGAATACTCGAAGTCCATCGGCGCGCTCCTACAGGCCCAGGGTCATCTTCGCGATGATGTTGCGCTGGATCTCGTTGGACCCGGCATAGATCGTCGTCTTGCGGTAGTTGCAGTACCGGGCCGCGAAGCGCGAGGCGAGCGGGTCGAGCGTGCCGCCGTCGACCGCGGCGAAGGGCTCGGCCATCGGGCCGACCGCCTGCATCATCAGCTCGGTGATCGACTGCTGGATCTCGGTGCCGCGGATCTTCAGCATCGACGCATCGGCCCCCGGCGGCTGGCCGGTGCGGCGCATGCGGTCGAGGAAGCGCATCGCGGTCAGCTCGAGCGCGTCGAGCTCGATCTCGGTGCGGCTCAGCCGGTCGCGAAAGCGCGGGTCGTCGAGCAGCGGCCGGCCGTTCTTCTGCTCGCGGGCCGCCAGGCTCTTGAGCGCCGCCAGTTCGCGCCGCGAACTGCCCACCGCGCCCGAGCCCAGGCGCTCGTGGCCGAGCAGGTACTTGGCCACCGTCCAGCCCTTGTTCTCCTCGAACACGATGTTTTCGGCCGGCACCCGCACCTCGTCGAAGAACACCTCGTTGACCTCGTGGCCGCCGTCCATCAGGATCAGCGGGCGCACCGTGATGCCGGGCGTGGCCATGTCGATCAGCAGGAAGCTGATGCCCTCCTGCCGCACCGCCGCCTGCGGGTCGGTGCGCACCAGGCAGAAGATCCAGTCGCCGTAGTGGCCGAGCGTGGTCCAGATCTTCTGGCCGGTGACGAGGTAGTGGTCACCCTGGCGCACGGCGCGCGTCTTCAGGCTCGCCAGGTCGGAGCCGGCGCCCGGCTCGGAGTAGCCCTGCACCCAGAAGTCGAGCCCGTCGCGGATGCGCGGCAGGAAGCGCTGCTGCTGTGCCGGCGTGCCGAAGCGCAGCAGCACCGACGCGCACATGCTCGGCCCGAAGGGCGGCAGCATCGGCGCGCCGGCCAGCCCGAACTCCTCGTCGAAGATGTAGCGCCGGGTCACGTCCCAGCCGGTGCCGCCCCAGTCCAGCGGCCAGTGCGGCACCGACCAGCCTTTGGCGGCCAGGATGCGGTGCCAGCGCAGGTAGTCGTCCTTGCTCAGGTGCCCGTAGCCGGTGATCTTGGCGCGGATGTCTGCCGGCAGGCTGGCCTCGAGCCACGCGCGCACTTCGCCGCGGAAGGCGCGCTCGTCGGCCGAATCGTTCAGGTCCATGCGGCGGTCCTCGTGAAGGGATGCGGCGTCGCGGCGGCGACGCGCTCAGCGCGCATTCTGGCTTCGGCGCCCGCCCGAACGCAGTCCGCCCGGCGACACTGCGCCGGGCGCGGGTGCTCAGAGGCTGAGAGGCTTTCGGCCGTGCCCGAAAGGCGCGCCGGAACGCGTCGGATCCAGGCGCAAAGCGCAGCCATAGCTCGGGCTATGGCGAGCATTTGCAACGACGAGCCGGCGTGTTCCGGCGTGCAAGGCGGGCATGGGCGAAAGCCTCTCAGCCTCTCAGCCTGCGCTGCGCGCCGCGGCCGGCCCGAGCACTTCGTGCAGGCTGACGCTGTGGCCGATCATGATCAGCGCCGGCGCGCGCACGTCGTGCAGCATCGCCAACTCGGGCAGCGTCTGCACCGTGCCCGCGATCGTGCGCTGCGCCGGCAGTGTCGCGCGTTCGATCACGGCGGCCGGCGTGTCGGGCGCCAGCCCGTGCCGCACCAGCTGCGCGCAGATCACGGGCAGCGCGCCCACGCCCATGTAGATCACCACCGTCTGCCGCGGCCGCGCGAGCGCCTGCCAGTCGAGGTCGATGCCGTCCTCGTCGCCGGCCGCGCAGCGGTGGCCGGTGGCGAACACCAGCGTGCCGGCGTGGTCGCGGTGCGTCAACGGCATGCCGGCACAGGCGGCGGCGCCCTGCGCCGCGCTGATGCCGGGGATCACCTCGAACGGGATCCCGTGTGCGGCCAGCGCCTGTGCCTCTTCGCCGCCGCGGCCGAAGATGTACGGGTCGCCGCCCTTGAGCCGCAGCACCGGCCGGCCGCTGCGGGCCAGCCGCACCATCAGCTCGATGATGCCGCCCTGACTCAGGCTGTGGTGGCCCGCCTGCTTGCCGACGTAGATCCGGTCGGCGCCGCGCGGCAGCAGCTCGAGCACCTCCTTGCCGACCAGGTGGTCGTACATCACCAGGCTGCAGGCCTGCAACGCCTTGGCGGCCTTGACCGTCAGCAACTCCGGATCGCCCGGGCCGGCGCCGACCAGCGTGACCTTGGCTGCGGCGCCGGCGGCAGCCGCGTCGAAGCGCAGGGGTTCGTCGCTCACGCTCAAATGCTTCACCTTGCCGATCAGTCGCGGTCCGGGGCCATTGTCGAAATTGCAACGCATGGGCATCCTTGAACTGAGTCAAGGACGCGCCGGGGACAGCCGGAGGACGATAAACCCGGTTCGGGCATGGTAGCTTGTGCCTGCGGCCGTCCAGGCCTGCCCGAGTCGATCCACCACAAGGAGGAATCCAGATGAGATCCGTGCGTATCGGGCCGGTCGCGGCCGCGTTGGCGATCCTGAGCCTGGGGGCGCAGGCTCAGGGCACGAAGGACGAGAAGATCGTCGCGCCCGTCGAACGGGAATACCTGGGCGCTGCATCGCCGCTGGTGACCGAGCCGATGCACCAGAGCTCGAACCCGAAGGCGCCGCCGATGACCGAGGCGGAATTCACGCGGGCGCGCCAGATCTACTTCGAGCGTTGCGCCGGCTGCCACGGCGTGCTGCGCAAGGGTGCGACCGGCAAGCCGCTGACGCCGGACATCACGGTCGGCAAGGGCACCGACTACCTGAAGGTGTTCATCGCCTACGGCTCGCCCGCGGGCATGCCCAACTGGCTGACCAGCGGCGACTTCGACGAAAAGACGGTCGACCTGATGGCGCGCTACATCCAGCACGACCCGCCGGTGCCGCCGGAGTGGAGCCTGGCCGACGCCAAGGGCACGTGGAAGGTGCTGATTCCGCCGGAAGCGCGCCCGAAGAAGAAGATGAACAACTACAACATCGAGAACATCTTCTCGACCACGTTGCGCGACGCCGGCGAGATTGCGCTGATCGACGGCGACACCAAGGAGATCATCAACATCGTCAAGACCGGCTACGCGGTGCACATCTCGCGCATGTCGGCCTCGGGGCGCTACCTGTTCGTGATCGGCCGCGACGCCAAGATCAACATCATCGACCTGTGGATGGAGAAGCCCGACAACGTGGCTGAAATCAAGGTCGGGCTGGAGGCGCGCTCGGTCGACACCAGCAAGTTCAAGGGCTACGAGGACAAGCTGGCGATTGCCGGCACCTACTGGCCGCCGCAGTACACGATCATGGACGGCTCGACGCTCGAGCCGCTGCGCATCGTGTCCACCCGCGGCATGGTCGTCGGCACGCAGGAATACCACCCCGAGCCGCGCGTGGCCGCGATCGTGGCCTCGCACTTCAAGCCCGAGTTCATCGTCAACGTGAAGGAGACCGGCAAGACGCTGCTGGTCGACTATTCGAACCTGGACTCGCTGCGCACCGTCGAGATCGGCTCGGCGCAGTTCCTGCACGACGGCGGCTGGGACGCGAGCAAGCGCTACTTCCTGGTGGCGGCCAACAACAGCAACAAGATCGCGATCATCGACGCCAAGGAGCAACGGCTCGCCGGCCTGCCCGAAGTCGGCCGCATCCCGCACCCGGGCCGCGGCGCGAACTTCGTGCACCCGAAGTTCGGGCCGGTGTGGGCCACCAGCCACCTGGGCGACGAGACGATCTCGCTGATCGGCACCGACCCGGTGAAGTACAAGCAGTACGCGTTCAAGCAGGTCGCGCAGATCAAGGCGCAGGGCGGCGGTTCGCTGTTCATCAAGACGCACCCGAAGTCCGGCCACCTGTACACCGACACGACGCTGAACCCCGATCCGAAGCTGTCGCAGTCGGTGGCGGTGTTCGACATCAAGAACCTCGACAAGGGCTTCACCGTGCTGCCGATCGCCGAATGGGCCGGCATCAAGGATGACGGGGCCAAGCGCGTGGTGCAGCCTGAGTACAACAAGGCGGGCGACGAAGTCTGGTTCTCGGTGTGGAGCGCGAAGGACAAGGAAAGCGCGATCGTGATCGTCGACGACAAGACGCTGAAGCTGAAGAAGGTGATCAAGGATCCGCGGCTGATCACGCCGACCGGCCACTTCAACGTCTACAACACCCAGCACGACATCTACTGATAATCCGGCGCGGCAGCAGGCGGGCGCGATGGGCGCGCCCGCGCTGCCTGACCACGATCGGGCAAGGAGCGAATCGATGAGGACACATCTGGCAATTGCGTTGGCGGGCGTGCTCGCTGCCGGCGGCGCCTGGGCGGCGAGCCCCGAAGAAGCGATGAACAAGGCCGGCTGCATGGCCTGCCATTCGAAGGACAAGAAGCTGGTCGGTCCGTCGTTCAAGGACATCGCGGCCAAGTACAAGGGCCAGGCCGACGCAGTGGCGAAGCTCTCGGAAAAGGTGCGCAAGGGCGGTCAAGGCGTGTGGGGCCCGGTGCCGATGTCGCCGAACCCGCCGGACAAGATCAGCGACGCCGACCTGAAGGCGGCGGTCGAGTTCATCCTGAAGACCTGAACCAGGGAGCGCGCGATGCGCGCCGCCGCCCCGCTGCTGCTGATCGCCGGATGCTTCGCCGCCAGCGCGGCCGCGTCGGATCCGGGCAAACAGCGGCAGCAGGAACTGGTGCGCATGGTGCGGCAGGATTGCGGCTCGTGCCACGGGCTGCGCCTGACCGGCGGCCTGGGCCCGGCGCTGACGCCGTCGGCCTTGGCCGACAAGCCGGTCGAGGCGCTGGCCGCAACCATCTATCACGGCCGCCCGGGCACCGCGATGCCCGGCTGGCGCGGCATGCTGAGCGAGGATGACGCTGCATGGATCGCCGTGCAGCTGACGCGCGGTTTCCCGGAAGAACGGCAGGCAGGGCGGTGAAACGACGGCAGTGGCTCACGGCCGCCGCGGCGGCGCCGGTGCTTTCGGCCTGTGCGGCCGCACCGGAAGGCAGCAAGGCCGCGGCACCGGCCGGCACCGGCGACCTGGGCGTGGTCGTCGAGCGCGCGCGCGGCTCGCTCCTGCTGGTCAACACCAGTACGCGCGCGGCCCTGGCGCGCGTCGACGGCCTGGGCGACCTGTCGCATGCGTCGGTGGTGTTCTCGCGCGACGGCGGCACGGCCTACGTGTTCGGCCGCGACGGCGCGCTCACGCAGGTGAACCTGCCCGAGCGCCGCATCGAGCGCCGCGTGATGCAGGCCGGCAACTCGATCGGCGGCGCGATCTCGCAGGACGGCACGCTGGTGGCGGCGCAGAACTACACGCCCGGCGGCGTCAAGGTGTTCGACGCACGCACGCTCGAGCTGGTGGCCGACATCCCGGCCGAGTACGCGCCCGGCAAGCGTTCGCGCGTGGTCGGCCTGGCCGACGTGCCGGGCAATCGCTTCATCTTCGCGTTGTTCGACGCCGACGCGATCTGGGTCGCCGACCTGAGCGACCGCGCCCGCCCGGCGGTCACCCGGATCGACGCCATCGGCCGCCAGCCCTACGATGCGCTGGTCACGCCCGACGGCCGGCACTACATCGCCGGGCTGTTCGGCGAGGATGGGCTGGCACTGGTCGACCTGTGGGACGAGCCGTGGCGCGCGCGCCGCATCCTCGCCGGCTACGGCCGCGGCGAGCAGCCGCTGCCGGTGTACAAGATGCCGCATCTGCGCGGCTGGGCGGTGGCCGGCCGGCATGCGTACCTGCCGGCGATCGGCCGCCACGAAGTGCTGGTGGTCGATACCGCGAGCTGGCAGGAAGTGGGCCGTGTCGCGGTCGCCGGCCAGCCGGTGTTCGTGATGGCGCGCCCCGACGGCCGCCAGGTCTGGGTCAACTTCGCGGTGCCCGACTACGACCGCGTGCAGGTGATCGACACGCCCACGCGCAAGGTGGTGCGCACCCTCGAGCCGGGCCGCGCCGTGTTGCACATGGAATTCACGCCGCGCGGGGAGGCCGTGTGGATCAGCTCGCGCGACGCCAACCGCGTGTCGGTGGTCGACACGCAGCGCTTCACGACGCTGGCCACGCTCGACGCCGATGCGCCCAGCGGCATCTTCTTCACCAGTCGCGCGGCGCGCATGGGTTTCTGACGATGGACGCCGTGTTCGCCGACCCGCTGGACCTGGCGCTGCTGAACGACTGGCAGCACGGCTTCCCGCTGCAGCCGCAGCCCTTTGCAGCGATCGGCGCGCGCCTGGGCGTGCCGGCCGCCGAAGTGCTGGCGCGCTACCGCGTGCTGCAGGCGCAGGGCGTCGTCAGTCGAATCGGCGGCGCCTTCGGTGCCGGAGCCGGCGGCGCGGCGTTGTTGTGCGCGTTCGCGGTGCCGCCGGCGCGGCTCGACGAGGTGGCTGCGATCGTCTCGGCGCAGCCCGGGGTCAACCACAACTACGAGCGCGAGCACGCGTACAACCTGTGGTTCGTGATCACCGGCGCCGAACCCGCTGCCGTGCACGCGGCGGTCGACGCGCTCGATGCGGCCTGCGGCCTGCGGGCGCTGCGGCTGCCGATGCTGCGCCCGTATCGGATCGACCTCGGCTTCGACCTGCGCGGCACGATCGCCGCGCGCGGCCCGGTGGGCCGAGCGGCCGCCGAGCCGGTGCACGCGGCCGACCGGCCGCTGGCGGCCTGCGTCGAACTCGGCCTGCCGCTGGTCGAGCACCCCTACGCCGTCTGGGCGCAGGGCAGCAGCCGCAGCGAAGCCGACGTGCTGGGCACGCTGCAACGCTGGCTGGCGCAGGGCACGCTGCGCCGCTTCGGCGTGGTGGTGCGCCACCACGAGACGGGTTTCGCGCACAACGCGATGACCGTGTTCGACGTGCCCGACGAGCGGGTCGATGCCTGCGGCGAGCGGCTGGCGGTGCAGCCGGGGGTGACGCTGGCCTACCGGCGCGGGCGCGACAACGGCTGGCGCTACAACCTGTACTGCATGGTGCACGGCCGCGACCGCGCCGCGGTGGCGGCGGCGGTCGATGCCGCGATCGACGGCGCCGGGCTCGGCGCGTGGCCGCGCGCGCGGCTGTTCAGCCGCCGGCGCTTCAAGCAGTGCGGCGCCCGCTACTTCGGCGCTGCGGCGCAGCCCGCCGATACGCGTTGCGCAGGAGCCGAAGGTGTCACAGCCTAGGGCGCAACCGATGGCGGCGATCGATGCGCGCGATGCGCGCCTGATCGAGCGGCTGCACGGCGAACTGCCGCTGTCCGACCATCCTTTCGCCGACGTCGGCGCGCAGGTCGGCATGAGCGAGGAAGATGTGCTCGAGCGCCTGGGCCGGTTGCTGGCGCATGGCGTGCTGACGCGCTTCGGGCCGATGTACCAGATCGAGCGTGCAGGCGGCCGCTTCGTGCTGGCGGCGCTCGAGGTGCCGGCCGAGCGCTTCGACCAGGTGGCGGCGATCGTCAACGCCCAGCCCGAGGTCGCGCACAACTACCGGCGCGAGCATGCGCTGAACATGTGGTTCGTGGTCGCGGCCGAATCGGCCGCCTTGTGCGACGCGGCGCTCGACCGCATCGGCCAGGCCAGCGGCTTGCCGGTGTATGCGTTCCCGAAGGAGCGCGAATATTTCGTGGAGCTGCAGCTGCCGGTCCTGGACACCGCGCAATCGGGCCGCGACGGGAGTTCGGCATGAAACTGAGCGACTTCGACCGGCGCCTGATCGAAGCCACGCAGAGCGGCCTGCCGCTGGTGCCGAGGCCCTACGAGGCCGTGGGCGCGATGCTCGGCGTCAGCGGCGAAGCGGTGCGCGAGCGCTTCGCGCAGATGCTGCGCGACGGCCTGGTGCGGCGCATCGGCGCCGTGCCCAACCACTACCGGCTGGGCTACACCGCCAACGGCATGACGGTGTGGGACGTGGACGACGCGCGGGTCGACGCGCTCGGCGAGCGGGTCGGCGCCTTGCCCGGCGTGAGCCACTGCTACCGCCGCCCGCGCGCGCTGCCGCGCTGGCCCTACAACCTGTATGCGATGGTGCATGGCCGCACGCGCGATGCGGTCGAGGCCCAGCGGCTGCGGATCCGTGCATTGCTCGGCGATGCCTGCCGCGGCGACGAAGTGCTGTACTCTAGTGCGATCCTGAAGAAGACCGGACTGCGCATCAAGGAAGGCTGAACATGCTGCGCGTATCGCACTATCTGCGGCTGCTGGCCGATGCCGAACGCAGCGGCGAACTGCCGCCGCCCCCCACCCGCCGCGGCGGCGCCGCGCCTGGGCCGGTGGTGATCTGGAACCTGATCCGGCGCTGCAACCTGACCTGCAAGCACTGCTACGCGCTGTCGGCCGACCACGACTACGAAGGCGAGCTCGACACGGCCGAGGTCTACCGCGTGATGGACGACCTGAAGGCCTACCGCGTGCCGGTGCTGATCCTGTCGGGCGGCGAGCCGCTGCTGCGCCCCGATCTTTTCGAGATCGCCGCGCGCGCGCGCGACATGGGCTTCTACGTCGGCCTGTCGAGCAACGGCACGCTGATCGACGCCGCGATGGCCGACCGTATCGCCGCCGCGAAGTTCGACTACGTGGGCGTCAGCCTCGACGGCATCGGCGCGGTGCACGACCGCTTCCGCCGGCTGATCGGCGCCTATGCCAGCAGCCTGGCCGGCATCCGGCTCCTGGGCGAGCGCGGCGTGAAGGTCGGGCTGCGCTACACGATGACGATGCTCAACGCGGACGAGTTGCAGCCGCTGCTGCAGCTGATGCGCGACGAAGGCGCGACCAAGTTCTACTTCTCGCACCTGAACTACGCCGGCCGCGGCAACATCCACCGCGCCAAGGACGCGCAGTTCGCGGCCACGCGCCGCGCGCTCGACCTGCTGTTCGAGCACGCGTGGCGCGACGCACAGGAAGGCGTGGCGCGCGAGTACGTGACCGGCAACAACGACGCCGACGGCCCGTACCTGCTGCAGTGGGTGCAGCAGCGCTTCCCGCGCTGGGCGCCGGGACTGCGCGCGCACCTGGTGGCCTGGGGCGGCAATTCCAGCGGCGTCAATGTCGCCAACATCGACAACCTCGGCGACGTGCACCCCGACACGATGTGGTGGCACCACCGGCTGGGCAACGTGCGCGAGCGTCCGTTCTCGCAGATCTGGGACGACACCTCCGACCCGCTGATGGCCGGGCTGAAGCAGCGGCCGCGCCCGGTGCAGGGGCGCTGCGCCGAGTGCAGCCACCTGGACATCTGCGGCGGCAACACCCGCGTGCGCGCGCAGCAGGTCACCGGCAATCCCTGGGCCGAGGATCCGGGCTGCTACCTCGATGACGCCGAAATCGGCGTCGAATCGGCGGGCGAGCGCATCGCGGTCACCCCCTTCGGGGCGCGCGCCCGTTGAGCATGGCCGTCGCACGCCCCGCGGCGTGGCGGCTGCTGCTGGCCGCGGGGCTGCTGGGGATCGCAGTCGCGAGCGCGCAGGCGCAGCGCGATCCCGCGCATGCCGATGCGAAGGCCTCGCAGCCGGCCGCGGCCGATGCGGCCGGGCTGTATGCGCAGCACTGTGCCGCCTGCCACGGCGCGCAGCGCACCGGCGGCATGGGCCCGGCGCTGCTGCCCGAAAGCCTGGAGCGGCTGCGCCGGCCCGAGGCGCTGAAGGTCATCACCGCCGGCCGGCCGGCCACGCAGATGCCCGGTTTCAGCGGGCAACTTGGCAGCGGCGAGATCGCGGCGCTGGCCGCGTGGATCTACACGCCGGTCGTGCCGGCGCCCGTGTGGAGCGAAGCCGACATCCGCGCGTCGCACAGCGTCGTCGCCGATGCGGCGAAACTGCCGAACAAGCCGGTGTGGCGCGCCGACCCGATGAACCTGTTCGTCGTGGTCGAGGGCGGCGACCACCACGTGTCGCTGGTCGACGGCGACCGCTTCGAGGTGATCCACCGCTTCCCGAGCCGCTGGGCGCTGCACGGCGGGCCGAAGTTCAGCCCCGACGGGCGCTTCGTCTACTTCGGCTCGCGCGACGGCTGGATCACCAAGTACGACCTGTGGAACCTGACGGTGGTGGCCGAAGTGCGCGCCGGGCTGAACATGCGCAACATCGCGGTCAGCAGCGACGGTGCCTACGTGATGGCGGCCAACTACTTCCCGCACACGCTGGCGCTGTTCGATTCCGCCCTGAACCTGCTGAAGACCTACGCGGCCGCCGGCCTCGACGGCAAGCAGACGTCGCGCGTGTCGGCGGTGTACGACGCCGCGCCGCGGCGCAGCTTCGTGGTCGCGATGAAGGACATCCCCGAGCTGTGGGAGATCGCCTACGACCCGAAGGCCGAGCCGATCTACGACGGCCTCGTGCACGACTACAAGCTCGGCGAAGGCATCGCCAAGCCCGGCTTCCTCGGCGTCAGGCGCACGATCCTCGAAGAGCCGCTGGACGACTTCTTCTTCGACCAGTCCTACGCCTATGCGCTGGGTGCGTCGCGGCCGCGCGCCGACGGCGCGCCCAGCGGCCAGGTGGTCAACCTCGACGTGCGCCGTCCGATCGCCACGCTGCCGATCGCCGGCATGCCGCACCTGGGCTCCGGCATCACCTTCCCGTACCGCGGCAGCACCGTGCTCGCCAGCCCGAACCTGAAGGACGGCACGATCACGGTGATCGACCTGAAGGATTGGAAGCTGGTGCGCACGATCCCCGTACCCGGGCCGGGCTTCTTCATGCGCAGCCACGAGGCGACCCCGTACGCGTGGACCGATTCGATGATGAGCCCGACGGCGAAGGACACGCTGACGATCATCGACAAGCGCACGCTCGAGCCGGTGGCCAGCGTGCGCGAGGCCGGCAAGACGCTCGCCCACATCGAGTTCACCAAAGACGGCCGCTACGCGCTCGCCAGCGTGTGGGAGCAGAACGGCGCAGTGATCGTCTACGACGCAAAGACCTTCAAGGAGGTCAAGCGCCTGCCGATGAGCAAGCCGGTGGGCAAGTACAACGTGCACAACAAGATCACGCGCTCCGAAGGCACTTCGCACTGAGGCCCTCGGCCGGCCGCGGGCGGTCGCGGCGCCGTTTCGGCGGCGCCGCGCCACGGGCGGCTTCAGCGCCGCCGCGCCTGCGCCGCGAGCAGCACCACCACGCCGGCCAGCACCACGCCGGCGGCCGCCCACTCGCCCGCGCTGACCGCCTCGCCGCCGAGCGTGACGCCCAGCGCCAGCCCGATCACCGGGTTGACGAAGGTGTAGCTGGAGGCCAGCGCCGCGCCGGCACGCTCGAGCAGCAGCATGTAGGCCGAGAAGCCGAGCAGCGAACCGGCCACCACCAGATAGGCCCAACTCGCCAGCGCACGCGGCTCGGGCGGCCAGGCCGGCGCCTCGCCGGCGGCCCAGGACATCGCCATCAGCACCACGCCGCCGGCGAGCATCTGGCTCGCATAGCCGGCCGTGCCGGGCGCGAGACCGAGCCGGCGCCCGCCCGGCAGGCCGTGCAGCGCCCAGACGCTGCCGGCCGCCCAGGCCAGGCAGCTCAGCGACATCGCCAGCAGGCCGGCGGGCGACGCACCGAAACCCTGGCCGGCCGACAGCAGCGCCACGCCCAGCAGGCCCAGGCCGATGCCCGCCGCCTCGAGCCGGCCCGGGCGCACGCCATACGGCCATTGCAGCGCCGCGACCAACGCCGGCACGACCGCGATGAACGCCACCACCAGGCCCGAGCCGACGCTCTGCTGCGCGTAGGCGACGCCGCCATAGCCGCCGCCGAGCATCAGCACGCCGAGCGCCACCGCACTGCGCCACTCGTCGCGGCTCGGCCAGCGTGCGCCGCGCCACGCGGCAAAGGCGCCCAGCAGCAGCCCGGCGGCGACGAAGCGCGTGCCCATCTGGAAGAAGGGCGGGAAGCTGACCAGCGCCCACTTGATCGTCAGGTAGGTCGAGCCCCAGACCAGCCAGGTGGCGCTCAGACAGGCGGCGATCAGCGGCGCGGTCAGTGCCGGCAGCGGCGCGCGCAGGGTGGCGGCGGCGGTTGACATCGGCAAGATGGTATGCAGGCCGCCCGGCCGATTCCATGGGTCAATGAAGGTTCGGCGACTTGATGCCCTTGATTCCAAAGGCTGTGAAGCGAAAATCCTTCGCATGCCTAATTTCGACAGCTACGACACCCGGATCCTGGCCGAGCTGCAGGCCGATGCGCGCCTGACGATGGCCGAACTGGGCCGCCGCGTGCACCTGAGCCAGCCGGCCGTGACCGAGCGGGTGCGCAAGCTCGAGGCGGCCGGCGTGATCACCGGCTACCGCGCCACGGTCAGCCTGGGCGCGCTCGGCTACGGCATCCGCGCGCTGGTGCGGGTGGGACGCTGCGAATACGCGGCGATGCAGCGGCTGATCGACGCCACGCCGGAGATCGCCAGCGCCTGGAACGTGACCGGCGAGGACTCGTGGATCTGCGAGATCGCGGTGGTCGACGTCGCCCACCTCGACCGCGTCGTCAACGCGCTGTGGACGCTGGGCCAGACCTCGACCTCGATCATCCTGCGCGCGCCCTGCGAGCACCGGCTGATGCTGCCGCCGCGCCGCGAGCCGCCGCCCTGAGGGCGCCCCCAGGGCCGGGCTGCGCCCAACCCGTGCTCCGCGACGGCCAAGGGAACCTGGGGCGGCCCGGCGCGCTTGGGAGCCCGCGGTGGCGCCGCCCTGAAGGGCGGACACCGCGCAAGGCGCAGCCTACCGCCGCCGTGCTCAGCCGTGCGCCGCCGCCAGCACCGCGTTGAAGGTCGCGCTCGGGCGCATCACCGCCTTGACCTTCTGCGGGTCGGCGCGGTAGTAGCCGCCGATGTCCGCCGGCTTGCCTTGCACCGCGGCGAACTCGGCCACGATCTTGGCTTCGTTGTCGGCCAGCGCCTTGGCCAGCGGCGCGAACTGCGCGGCCAGCGCCTTGTCTTCGGTCTGCGCCGCCAGCGCCTGCGCCCAGTACATCGCCAGGTAGAACTGGCTGCCGCGGTTGTCCAGTTCGTGGGTCTTGGGCGACGGCGACTTGCGGTTGTCCAGCAGCGTGCCGGTGGCTGCATCGAGCGTCGTCGCCAGGATCTTGGCCTTGGCGTTGCCGGTCATGGTGCCCAGATCCTCCAGGCTCACCGCCAGCGCCAGGAACTCGCCGAGCGAATCCCAGCGCAGGTGGTTTTCCTCGACCAGCTGCTGCACGTGCTTGGGCGCCGAGCCGCCGGCGCCGGTCTCGTACATGCCGCCGCCGGCCATCAGCGGCACGATCGACAGCATCTTCGCGCTCGTGCCCAGCTCCATGATCGGGAACAGGTCGGTCAGGTAGTCGCGCAGGATGTTGCCGGTGACGCTGATCGTGTCCAGCCCGCGGATCACGCGCTCGAGCGTGTAGCGCATCGCGCGCACCTGGCTCATGATCTGGATGTCCAGGCCTTCGGTGTCGTGGTCCTGCAGGTACAGCTTGACCTTCTTGATCAGCTCGTTCTCGTGCGGGCGGTACGGGTCGAGCCAGAACACCGCCGGCATGCCCGAGTTGCGCGCCCGCGCGACCGCGAGCTTGACCCAGTCGCGGATCGGAGCGTCCTTGACCTGGCACATGCGCCAGATGTCGCCTTCCTCGACGTTCTGCGTCAGCAGCACCTCGCCGGTGGCGAGGTCGGTGATGTTGGCCACGCCGTCCTCGGCGATCTCGAAGGTCTTGTCGTGCGAGCCGTATTCCTCGGCCTGCTGCGCCATCAGGCCGACGTTGGGCACGGTGCCCATCGTCTTCGGGTCGAAGGCGCCGTGCCACTTGCAGAAGTTGATCATCTCCTGGTAGATGCGCGCGAAGGTGCTCTCGGGCATCACCGCCTTGACCTCCTTCAGCCGGCCGTCGGCGCCGTACATCTTGCCGCCGGCACGGATCATCGCCGGCATCGACGCGTCGACGATCACGTCGCTGGGCGAATGGAAGTTGGTGATGCCCTTGGCCGAGTCGACCATCGCGAGCTCGGGCCGGTGCTCGTGGCAGGCGTGCAGATCTTCCATGATCTCCTCGCGCTGCGATTCGGGCAGCTTGGCGATCTTGGTGTACAGGTCGACCATGCCGTTGTTGACGTTGATGCCCAGGCTGTCGAACAGCTTGCCGTGCTTGGCGAACGCTTCCTTGTAGAAGATGCGCACGCAGTGGCCGAAGACGATCGGGTGCGACACCTTCATCATCGTCGCCTTCACGTGCAGCGAGAACATCACGCCGTACTTGCGCGCATCCTCGATCTCGCGCTCGTAGAAGGCCAGCAGCGCCTTCTTGCTCATGAACATCGAGTCGATCACCTCGCCCGCCTGCAGCGCGACCTTGGGCTTGAGCACGACGGTCTTGCCGCTCTTGGTGACAAGCTCCATCTTCACGTCGCGCGCGCGGTCGAGCGTCATCGACTTCTCGCCGTGGTAGAAGTCGCCGCCGTGCATGTGCGACACGTGGCTGCGCGAGGCCTGCGCCCATTCGGCCATCGAATGCGGGTTCTTGCGCGCGTATTCCTTGACCGCGCGCGGCGCGCGCCGGTCGGAGTTGCCTTCGCGCAGCACCGGGTTCACGGCCGAGCCGATGCACTTGGCGTAGCGCGCGCGGATCGCCTTCTCTTCGTCGGTCTTCGGGTCGTCGGGGTAGTCGGGCAACGCGTAGCCCTTGGCCTGCAGCTCCTTGATCGCTGCCGTCAGCTGCGGCACCGACGCGCTGATGTTGGGCAGCTTGATGATGTTGGCGTCGGGCTCGAGCGTCTTCTTGCCGAGTTCGGCCAGCGTGTCGGGCACGCGCTGCTCGGGTTTCAGGTATTCGGGGAAGCTGCCCAGGATGCGCGCGGCGACCGAGATGTCGCTGGTGTCCACGCGGATGCCCGCCGGCTTGGTGAAGGCGCGGATCACCGGCAGGAACGCGGCGGTCGCCAATGCGGGCGCCTCGTCGGTCAGCGTGTAGATGATGGTCGGCTCGGTGCTCATACGGGGTCTCCTCGGTGGGGCCGTGCAGCGCCGGTGCCGGTCCGGCTGGGCGGCCGCTGCGGTGGCCGCTACTGTACGGCCACGCGCGCCCGCGCACTTGACGGCCGCCTTACGCGCAGCGGCCGCTCGACCTGCGCCGATGGCGGATCAGAGCAACGCGAGCAGCCCGAGCGCCGACTTGGTGATCGCGGTGGCGACGATCTGGGCGGCGCACAGCAGCGCCGCGGCGAAGGCGGCCACGCGCGCCGGCCGCGGCAACCCCGGCCGCAGCGCCACGATGCCGAGCCCGATGTACACCAGCAGGCCGATGATCTTCGCCGCCAGCCACGGCAGGTGCAGCGGGTTCAGCGACGCGATCCAGGCGAGCATCAGCGCCGAGCCCAGCAGCACCGTGTCGACCACGTGCGGCACGGTGCGCGCCGGCAGGCTGCGCACCCAGGCGGCGCCGGCCAGCGCCGCGCTGCCGCGCAACGCGAAGCCGGCGACCGACACCACGACGGCGCCCTGGTGCAGCAGCTTCCAGGCGGCGTACTCCACGCCGGCTGCGCGCGCTACTGCAACGCCGGCTGGTACTGCATCAGCCGGCGGGTGTCGCGGATGCGGATGTCGCGCTTGTCGATCTCGATCAGCCCGGCCGCTTCCAGCTCGTGCAGCACGCGCGAGAAGTATTCCGGCGTCAGCGACAGCCGCGACGCGACCGTCGCCTTGCTCACCGGCAGCGAGACCGTCAGCTCGTCGCCGTTGATCGGCTGGTCTTCGATGTCGCGCAGCAGGTAGCCGATCACCCGCTGCATGCCGTTGTGCAATGAATAGGCCTGCACGTCGCGCACCAGGCCGTGCAGGCGCCGCGAGATCCCGGCCAGCATGCGCAGCGCGAAGCGCGGATCGAGAGCGATCTCGTCCAGCACCGCGCGCTTGCCCACCGACAGCAGCAGCGTGTCGGTCAGCGTCTGCGCGTTGATGAAGTGGGGCTTGTCGATGAACATGATCGCTTCGGCGAAGCTGGTGCCGGGCCCGGCGAGTTCGATCACCTTCTCCTGCCCGGCGGGCGAGATCGCGAACAGCTTGACCTGACCGACCACGGTCACGTGGAAGCCGTCGCAGGGCTCACCCACCCGGAACACCATGTCGCCGCGCGTCAGCCGCCGCAGCTGGCAGCCTTGCGCCAGCCGCTGCAACTCGTCCGGCCCCATGTCGTTGAACAGCGGCAGCACCGACAGGTAGCGGGGCAGATCGAAGTTTTTCAGGTCCACGGCAGACGGCGGCTCACGTTAGGGCGGAATTCTGGAAACCGGTACTGTCGCGACAGTTGACCTGGATCAATGCACGAACCGCGAAGCTGCGAATACGAGCAGCGCGGCGCCGGCATTGTGCAACGCTGCCAGCCACAGGGGCAGGCCGGCCGCCGTCAACTGCATGCCGATCGCGACCTGGGCGAGCAGCAGCACGGCCAGCCACACCGCGACCGCAGGACTGCCGCGGCGCCATGTCCGCATCGCCGCCGCCAGCACCAGCAAGGCGGCCGGCAACGCGCCCACACGGTGCAGCAGTTGCGCCAGCGCGCCGGGCTCGGCCGAGCCGCCGCCGGGGCCGATCAGCGGTTCGCGCCACGGGTCGAGCGTGTCCCAGCCGACACCGGCCGCAGCCAGACGGCAACTGCTCCAGTCGGTGCAGCTGATGCCGGCAAAGGAGCCGCTGGCCAACCCGCCGAGCGCCGCCTGCAGCAGCAGCACGGCCACGGCCGCCGCCGTCCAGCCGCTGGCACGCGCGGCCGGGCCGCTTCCCGCGAGCGTCAGCCGCGCCGCCAGCGCGATCATCGCCAGCCCGCCCGTCAGATTGCCGATCGTCACCGCCGGTACCCGGGCGCTCGCGGTCCAGCGGCCGAGCACGGCAAGGAACAGCGTCAGCGCCAGCAGTGCGGCGGCGAGCGCGGCCTCGCGGGGCAGCCGCGGCCGAGCGCCGACGCTGAGCACCAGCATGGCGAGCACCGCGGCCAGTGCGGCAACGGCGGCGATGCGGTGCGCCAGGCGCGCGGCGTGCAGCGCCGGGCTCAGATCCCGAGGCGTGTCGGCCTGCGGCTCGCGCAGCACCTGCCCGTAGCAGCGCGGCCAGTCGGCACAGCCGAGTCCGGATCGCTCCAGCCGCAGCGTCGCGCTCAGGCTGGTGACCGCCAACACCAGCAGTGCGCAGCCCCAGGCCAGCCGGCGCAGCAACGCCAGCCGGCGCGCCGGAGACATCGGCGGCGGCTTCGGGGTCGTCGGCAAGGTCGGCATGAAAAGACGCGCCCGGGCTGCCCGGCGCGCGGCGCGCATCGTAGCGGCATCGGCTGCCGCCCCCGGCCGGCCGCGGCAGCGCGCATTCTTGACTTGGTTCAAGTGAAGGGATTTGCCCGATTCGCAGAATCCGGCGCAACCGTGCCGAGGTGTCGGCGCGGCGCCTATTGCGAAGGAGCCGAGATGAATCCCGCCGACGACCCGAACGAGCCCGTGCCCTTCATGCAACAACTGCTGGACAACCCGTTCCTGCTGCTGTTCCTCGGCGTGATGATCCCGATGCTGCTCTACATCGTGTGGGGCGTGGTCGACATCCTCAGCATTCCCGTAGCCAAGTAGCCGCCCCGCCGCACGCCAGCGTCCAACCTCGAAGGAGCCCAGATGAGCGCCATCCTGCCCCCGTCGGAACGACTGTGGTGGAAACACCCGATCGACCGCGTCGAAGGAACCTGGATCGCGATCTCGCTGATCTGGTGCCTGATCATGTTCGCGATGATGGTCGGCTGGCACATCTGGGGCACGCAGAACCTGTCCACCGAAACCTACAAGACCCCGCCCGACCTGTTCGCGGCCAAGACGCAGGCGATGGTCGACAAGTACACGGTGCGCACCGAGACCGACGACAAGATCCCGGTGGTCGCGCCGCCGCCCGGCAGCGACGTGTACCTGATCGCGCGGCTGTGGAACTTCTGGCCGATCCTCGAGCTGGAGAAGGGCAAGACCTACCGGCTGCACCTGACCGCGATGGACTACAACCACGGCTTTTCCCTGCAGCCGGCCAACATCAACATCCAGATGGTGCCCGGCTACGAGCACGTGATCACGGTCACGCCGAACCAGTCCGGCACCTACGGGCTGGTGTGCAACGAGTTCTGCGGCATCGGCCATCACACGATGGTCAGCAAGCTGTACGTGAAGTGATCGGGCCCACGAGATGAGTACCACTACCTATCGCACCTGCCCGCGCTCCGGGCTGCAGTTCGAGGCCAAGGCCGAGACGCTGATCATCGCCAACGCCGTCGCAGGGGTGATCTTCCTGCTGATCGGCGGCCTGCTCGCGATCGGCGTCGTCGGCACGCGCTGGCCGGCCTTGCACTGGCTGCAGGCAGACACCTTCTATCAGGTGCTGACGGCGCACGGCTTGAACATGCTGATCTACTGGATGATCTTCTTCGAGATCGCGATCCTGTACTTCTGCTCGTCCACGCTGCTGCGCTGCCGCATCGCGACGCCCAAGATCGCGTGGGCGGCCTTCGCGCTGATGGTGATCGGGGCGGTGATGAACAACATCTCGGTCTACGAGGGTGCATCCAGCGTGATGATGACCTCGTACGTGCCGATGATGGCGTCGCCGAACTTCTATCTCGGCCTGGTGCTGTTCGCGGTCGGCGCGCTGATCGGTTGCTTCGTGTTCTTCGGCACGCTGGTCGTCGCCAAGCGCGACAAGACCTACACCGGCTCGGTGCCGCTGGTGACCTTCGGGGCCATGACCGCCGCGATCATCGCGGTGTTCACGATCGCCTCGGGCGCGATCATCCTGATCCCGACCTGGCTGCTGTCGATCGGCGTGATCAACGCGGTCGACCCGCTGATGTACCGCATGATCTGGTGGGGGCTGGGCCACAGCTCGCAGCAGATCAACGTGGCCGCGCACATCTCGGTGTGGTATGCGGTGGCGGCGATCGTCTTCGGCGCCAAGCCGATGAGCGAGCGCGTGTCGCGCAGCGCCTTCCTGCTCTACATCCTGTTCCTGCAGCTGGCCAGCGCGCACCACCTGCTCGCCGACCCGGGTCTGTCCACCGGCTGGAAAGTGGTCAACACCAGCTACTTCATGTACTTCGCGGTGCTGGCCTCGATGCTGCACGGCCTGACGATCCCGGGCGCGATGGAAGTCGCGCAGCGGCAGAAGGGCTACAACAAGGGCCTGTTCGAGTGGCTGCGCAAGGCGCCGTGGAGCAACCCCAGCTTCAGCGGCGTGTTCATCGCGATCATCGGCTTCGGCTTCCTCGGCGGCATCACCGGCGTGATGATGGGCACCGAGCAGCTGAACATGATCATCCACAACACGATCTACGTGCCGGGCCACTTCCACGCGACCGTCGTCGTCGGCACCACGCTGACCTTCATGGCGCTGACCTACTTCCTGATCCCGACGCTGTTCAAGCGCGAGATGATCGCGCCCACGATGGCGAAGTGGCAGCCGTACCTGTTCGGCTTCTCGATGTACTTCTTCTGCCTGGTGATGATGGGCGCGGGCACGCTCGGCGTGTCGCGCCGGCACTGGGACATGGCCTTCAGCGGCAACGCGCTGGCCTACGAGTGGCCCGGGGCGGCGTACCTGATGATGGGGCTGGTCGGCATCAGCGGCATGGTGGCGATCGTCGGCGGCGCGATGTACATCTACATCACGGTCGGCTCGCTGCTGTGGGGCCGCAAGCTCGAAGGCGGTGCGCCGTCGCCGAAGTTCACGCCGATCCCGGTGGGTGCGCCCACCGCGGCGGTGCAGACCGCGCACGGCTCGGCCGGCTTCGCCGCACCCGGCACCTTCATGCTGGCGATGGTGTTCCTGGTGGCCTTCGTGCTGTACTACTTCATCAACTGGAAGTACCTGTCCACCCTGTGGGGCCTGAGCTGAGGCGGCTGCGCCGGCACCCCCAGGCTTCGAGCGGAACCAGCACATGAACACCGGCGTCGCGGCACACGGCAGGGCGCGCAGCAGCGGCCGCACGCTGCGGCTGGTGTTCGGCCTGTTCAAGCTGCGCATCGGCGTGATGATCATGCTGACCGCGCTGGTCGGGCTGGCGGTGACGCCGGGGCCGGCGCTCGCGCCGGCGCAGGTGTTGGTGCTGGCGCTGGCGGTGCTGCTGGCGTCGGCGAGTGCCGGCGCCTTCAACCAGTACGTGGAGCGCGATTCCGATCGGCTGATGGCGCGCACCCGCGGGCGCGCGTTCGCCAGCGGCGTGTTCCGGGCGCACCCGGGATGGCTCGCGCTGTTCGGCGCGATGCTGCTGGCGGCGGTGGCCGCCGCCTGGTGGGTGCTCAACGCCTGGAGCGCGCTGTTCGTGTTTCTCGGCGCCTTCACCTACGGCGTCGTGTACACGGTGTGGCTGAAGCGGCGCAGCTGGACGAACATCGTGATCGGCGGGCTGGCCGGCAGCTTCGCGGTGCTGGCCGGCGGGGCGGCAGTGGACCCAGCGCTCGGCCCGCTGCCGCTGCTGCTGGCGCTGGTGCTGTTCCTGTGGACGCCGCCGCACTTCTGGAGCCTGGCGATCGCCGGCCATGCCGACTACGCGGCGGCCGGCGTGCCGATGCTGCCGGTGGTGGCCGGCGTCGAGCGTGCGGCGCGCGTGGTGTACGCCAGCACGCTGGCGCTGGTCGTGGCGTCGCTGTTGCCGGCCTTCTTCGGCGCGGGCTGGGTCTACACCACCGGCGCGGCCGCAGGCGGGTTCTGGTTCCTGCGCGAAGCCCGGGCACTGGCCGCTGCGCCCGCGCGTCGCACTGCGATGCGTGCGTTCTTTGCATCGCTGGTACAACTGAGCCTGCTGCTGGCCGGCGCCAGCATCGACGGCGTGCTGCGCTGACGCACGGCACACCCGCCGGCCACGTGCCGCGGACGCTTTTCGCCATGTTCCCCGACGACCGCACCCCCAACCGCAACCGCCTGGGGCGCAGCGCACGCGCCGCACTGGGCGCATGGCTGTGCGGGGCCGCGCTGGCGGCATCGGCCGCGCCTGCGCCTCCGCAGGTCACGCGGCCCGGAGAGCCGCCGCGCTTCACGCTGCCCGCGGGGCCGACCGTGCCGCCGGCGCCGACGCTGCAGGAAGACGAGGCATTGCGGGTCAGCCGCGAGGCGATCGGGCGCCAGCTGGGCGAGCATGCGCTGCTCGACCGGCAGGGGCGGCCGGTGCGCTTGTCCGCCTGGCGCGGCAAGCCGCTGCTGGTGAGCTTCATCTATACCGGCTGCTTCCAGGTCTGCCCGGCGAGCACGCGCGCGCTGCGCGACGCGATCGAGCCGCTGATCGAGGCCTTCGGCGCCGACAGCTTCCAGGTGATCAGCATCGGGTTCAACCAGCCCGCCGACTCGCCCACGGCGATGCGCGCCTTCGCCGCGCAGCATGGCGTGAACGCGCCCAACTGGGACTTCCTGAGTCCGCCGCCCGCGGCGGTGCAGGCGCTGCTGCGCGACTTCGGGTTTTCCTACGTGGCGACGCCTTCGGGTTTCGACCATGTGGTCGGGGTGACCGTCGTCGACGCCGAAGGCCGCATCTACTCGCACGTGTACGGCGAGCGGCCGCGGCCCGATCAGCTCGGCGAGCCGTTGCGCCAGCTGTTGCGCGCAGGCGAGATGCCGCAGCGCAGTGCGGTGTCGGCGCTGGTGGAGCGGGTGCGCATCATCTGCACCGTGTACGACGCCGAGACCGGGCGCTACCGCTTCAACTACGGGCTGGTGCTCGAGATCATCGGCGGCGTGCTGTTCGCAACCGCGATGCTGGTGTTCTTCGCCTTCGAATGGCGCGACCGCCGCCGGCGCCGCCGCGCAGTGGCGCAGCCCGCGCCGCCGCAAACGGCGGCGCTGCCGTCACCGCCCCGTGCATGAGCAGCCCGGCACTGGCGCCGTACCCGGCAGTCGGCGAGCAGGCCCCGGGCGCGCTGCGCGGCGCCTGGCAACGCGTCGAGCGCGCATGCGACAGCCTGGTCGGCGGTGCCGATGCCAACCCGCTGCGCCACCTGGGCTCGCTCGCGTTCGCCTTGTTCGGGGTGCTGGTGCTCAGCGGCATCTACCTGTACGCGGTGATCGACACCTCGGCCGCCGGCGCCTGGCCGTCGATCGACCGGCTGTCGCGCGAGCAGTGGTACCTGGGCGGCGTGCTGCGCAGCCTGCATCGCTACGCCGCCGATGCCTTCGTGATCGTGATCTTGCTGCACCTGCTGCGCGAGGCGGTGTTCGGCCGCTTCCGCGGCTTTCGGCGCTTCTCGTGGTTGACCGGCGTGCCGGCACTCGCGCTGGTGTTCGTGTCGGCGATCGGCGGCTTCTGGCTCAACTGGGATCTTCTGGGCCAGTATTCGGCGATCGCCAGCGCCGAGCTGCTGGACGCGCTGCCCTTCTTCGCGACGCCGCTGTCGCGCAACTTCATCAACGTGGCCGCGGTCAGCGACCGGCTGTTCTCGCTGTTCGTGTTCGTGCACCTGGGCGTGCCGCTGCTGCTGGTGTTCGCGCTGTGGTTCCACGTGCAGCGCATCAGCCGCCCGGCGGTGCTGCCGCCGCGCGCGGTCGCGCTGCCGGCGCTGGCGGCACTGCTGCTGCTCGCGCTGCTGCGGCCGGTGATGAGCCATCCGCCGGCCGATCTGGCGCACGTGCCGACGCCGCTGGCGCTCGATTGGTGGCTGCTGGCGATCCACCCGCTGACCGACATCGGCTCGCCGGCATTGGTCTGGGCGCTGCTCGCGCTGGCCTTCGCGGTGCTGCTCGGCCTGCCGTTCCTGCCCGCGCGCCGCGCACAGCCGCCGGTGGCGGTGGTCGATCCGGCCAACTGCAGCGGCTGCCGGCGCTGCTTCGACGACTGCCCGTACGCGGCAGTGACGATGGTGCCGCACGCCAACGGCCGCAGCGGCCGCTTCATGGCCAGCGTGGACGCCGACCTGTGCGCGAGCTGCGGCATCTGTGTCGGTGCCTGCCCGTCGTCCACGCCCTTCCGCCGGGCGGCGGAGCTGGTCACCGGGATCGACATGCCGGCTGCGCCGATCGGCGCGCTGCGCGCGCGGCTCAGGCGCGGCCTGCAAGGCAGCCGCGCACCGCGGCCGCTCGCCGCCTTCGTCTGCGAGCGGGCGGCACCGCTGCCCGATGCGGCGGCTGCCGACGTGCTGGCGCTGCCCCTGGTGTGCCTGGCTGCGCTGCCGCCGTCCTTCGTCGAGTACGCGCTGCGCGACGGCGCCGCTGGTGTGCTGCTGGTCGGCTGCCGCAGCTGCGAATACCGGCTCGGGCGCCGCTGGACCGAGGATCGCCTGGCCGCGCGGCGCGAACCGCATCTGCGCCCGTCGGTGCCGCCCGAACGGCTGGCGTTGCTGTGGGCCGACCCGGGCGAGGAAGACGCGCTGGCGTGCACGATCGGTGCGTTGCGCGCGCGGCTCGCAGCGCAGATGCCGCCCACCGATCCTTTCGTGGGCCCCACAGCCGCCGCGCCGGCCGCCGGCCGCGGCATGGAGTTGCAGGATGACTGAAGCCGCTGCCGCGCCGCGAGGGCCGCTTGCCTGGGCCGGGCAGGCGCTGCTCTACGGCTTCTTCGCGCTGCTGGTCGGCGTGTTCACGACCTGGCCGGTCTACCACGCGCTGCAGCCGAACGATGCGCTGATCAAGCTGAGCTTCAGCCACGCCGGCAAGCCGGTGACCGAATGCCGCAAGCGCACGCCGGAAGAGCTGGCCAAGCTGCCGCCGAACATGCGCGCGCCGCTGGATTGCCCGCGCGAGCGCTCGCCCGTGATCGTGGAACTGGACATCGACGGCAAGCAGGTCTTCAGCCGTGCGGCGCAGCCCTCCGGCCTGCGGCGCGACGGGCCGGCGACGGTCTACTACCGCATGGTCGTGCCCGCAGGCAGCCACCAGCTGGCCGTGCGGCTGAAGGACGACGTGCGCGCGCCCGGCTTCACCCATACCCGCGAAGAGACCGTGAAGCTCGATCCGACGCAGATCGTCGTGGTCGACTTCGACCCAGCCACCCAGAGCATCACCATCCAGTGACCGCAGCCCTGCCCAGCCTCTTCGAGCGCGCGCCGCCGGTCGCGGCCGCGCGCACCGGCACCGCCTTCGCGCTGCCGGTGCCCACCGATGCACGCGCCACGCTGGCGCGCGGCTGGCTGTGGCTGGCGCTGGCCTCGCTGCTCGGCTCGGGGCTGTTCTCGGTGCTGCTGGTGGCGTCGCGCACGCCGGGGCTGAACCGGCTGTTCGACCGGCCCGATTTCTTCCGCGTCGCGCTGGTGGTGCACGTGGACCTGTCGGTGCTGGTGTGGTTCTGCGCGCTGGCCGGCCTGCTGTGGACATTGAACGGCAGCGCGCGCGGCCTGCGCTGGGGCTGGACGGCCTTCCTGGCTTGTGCCGCCGGGGCCGCGCTGATGGCGCTGGCGCCCTTCGCCGGCGACGGCGAGCCGGTGATGGCCAACTACATCCCGATGCTCGACGGCCCGCTGTTCGTCGCGGCGCTGCTGCTGTTCGGCGCGGGCGTCGCGCTGCTGGTGCTGCGCGCGCTGCTGGCCGCGCCGCCGGTGGGTGCTCGGCCCGACGGCGCCGCCGCGCTGCGCTTCGGGCTGAATGCCAGCGTGGTGGCCACGGCGGTGGCGCTGCTGGCCTTCGGCTGGTCGTGGGCGGTGGTGCCGCGCAGCCTGGACGCCCGCGCGTACTACGAGATCCTGTACTGGGGCGGCGGCCATGCGCTGCAGTTCACCTGGACGCTGCTGATGCTGGTGGCCTGGCTGTGGCTGGCGGGTGCGGGCGGCGCGCGTGCGCCGCTGTCGCCGCGGCTGGCGGTGGCGCTGTTCGCGCTGGCGCTGCTGAGCGTGTTCGCCACGCCGCTGGCCTACCTGGTGGGCCACCCGGCCAGCGTCGAGCACCGCGCGCTGCACACCTGGGCGATGCGCATCGGCGGCGGGCTCGCGGTGCTGCCGGTGGCGCTGGCGGTGCTGGCGGGCCTGGCCGCCCGGCGCGCCGGGTCCGAACTGCCGGCGCCGCAGCGGCCGCTGCGTGCCGCGCTGCTCAGCTCGATGCTGCTGTTTGCCGCCGGCGGGCTGATCGGGGTGTTCATCAGCGGCAGCAACGTGCGCGTGCCGGCGCACTACCACGGCTGCATCGTCGGCGTGACGCTGGCGCTGATGGGGTTGGTGCTGCTGCTGCTGCCGCGCCTGGGCTACGGTGCGCCGCAGGGCCGGCTGGCGGTGGCGCAGCCCTGGGTCTACGGGCTGGGGCAGCTGCTGCACATCCTCGGCCTGGTGTGGTCGGGCGGCTACGGCGTGCAGCGCAAGGTCGCCGGCAGCGAGCAGGTGCTGCGCAGCTTCGGCGAGGTCGCCGGCATGGGCCTGATGGGCCTGGGCGGCGCAGTCGCGATCGCCGGCGGGCTGCTGTTCGTGTGGGTGGTGGCGCGCGCGCTGCGCGCGCCCGCGGGGGAGGGGCACTGATGGGCAAGCTGCAGGCCGCGCTGCGCTGGGCCTTCATGCGGGTCGAGGCGCTGTTCAACCGCGCCTTCGGCGACCGGATGAACCCGCTGTACCAGCTGGGCACGATCGGCTTCTTCCTGTTCTGGCTGGCGGTGATCAGCGGCCTGTACCTGTACGCCTTCTTCGGCACCGGCGTGGCCCAGGCCTACGACTCGATGCGCAGCATCACCCACGTGCAGTGGTGGGCCGGCGGCATCCTGCGCAGCGTGCACCGCTATGCGTCGGCGGCGATGGTGATGGTGATGCTGCTGCACATGGTGCGCAACTTCGCCTTCGACCGGCTGCGGGGCTTCCGCTGGTTCTCGTGGGTCACGGGCGTCGCGTTGATATGGGGCGTGTACGTGTCGGGCATCAACGGCTACATGCTGCCGTGGGACCGGCTGGCGCAGTTCGTGATCACCGCCACCTTCGAGTGGCTCGACGCGCTGCCCGGATTCGGCGGCGCGCTGATGCGCAACCTGATCCGCCCCGAGAGCATCAGCGACCGCTTCTTCTCGCTGCTGTCGTTCCTGCACATCGGCGTGCCGCTGGTGGTGCTGCTGCTGCTGTTCGTGCACGTGCAGCGCGTGCCCAAGGCGCGCACCAACCCGCCGCGGCCGATCATGATCAGCGTCGCGGTCACGCTGCTGGTGCTGTCGCTGGCGTACCCGGCCGTCAGCCAGGGCGGGCCGGCCGACCTGGCGCGCGCAGTGGCCTCGGTGGGGCTGGACTGGTTCTACCTGCCGCTGTATCCGTTGCTCGATGCCTGGGGCTACCGCGCGGGCTGGATCCTGGTCGGCGCGGGCACGCTGCTGCTGGTGCTGCTGCCGTGGCTGCCGCCGATGCGGCGCAGCGCCAAGGGCGAACACCGCATGACGGTGCACCCGGCCACCGAGCCGATCCCGGTGCGTGCCGGCGAGACGCTGCTCGACGCCGGTCTGCGCCACGGCCTGACGCTGCCCTACGAGTGCCGCAACGGCGGCTGCGGCGTGTGCCGCTGCGTGGTGCTGCACGGCAGCGTCGACCACGGGGCGTACCAGCCCGCGGTGCTCACCGCCGCGCAGCGCGCGCGCGGCGAAGCGCTGATGTGCTGTGCAACCGCGCTCGGCGACGTCGATATCGAAGTGCCCGACGGCGCCGTGGCGCGCGCGCCGCGCCGGATGTACACCGCCGCCGTCGAGAGCCTCGAGCGGATCGCGCCCGAAGTGATGCGCGTGATGCTCGTGTTGCCGCAGGGCGAGCGGGTGGAGTTCCGCGCCGGCCAGTACATCGACATCGTGCTCGACGACGGCAGCCGGCGGGCCTTCTCGTTCGCCAACCCGCCGGGCGACGATCCGCGCATCGAGCTGCACGTGCGCCGCATCCCGGGCGGGCGTTTTACCGGCCACGTGTTCGACGCGATGAAGGTGGGCGACCCGCTGCGCTTCGAGGGCCCGCTGGGCGAGTTCACGCTGCGCGAAGGCCGGCAGCCGATCCTGTTCGTGGCCGGCGCCACCGGTTTCGCGCCGATCAAGAGCATCGTCGAAGACGCCTTCGCCCGCGGCGTGCAGCGGCCGATGCTGCTGTACTGGGGCGTGCGCCACGCGGCCGACCTGTACGCGCTCGAGCTGGCCGAGCGCTGGCAGCGCGAGCATTCGAACTTCCGCGTGGTGCCGGTGCTGTCGGAGCCCGACCCGAGCTGGGAAGGGCGGCGCGGGTTGGTGCACGAGGCGATGCTTTCCGACCACCCCGACCTGAGCGGGCAAGAGGTCTACGTCTGCGGCTCGGTGCGCATGGTCGAGGCGGCGGTGCCGGCCTTCCTGAAGCAGGGGCTGGCCGAAGAGTCCTGCTTCACCGATGCCTTCGTGGTGCCGGGAGCCCCGCCGCCGGCGGCGCCGGCAGCGGCAGACGGCGCCGGGCCCCGGCCGGCCTAGGCGGCCCGTACGGGCCGGCCGCGCCGGCTTCACTAGAATCACCCGTTTGCCGCCCGCAGCCGCGGGTCCGATGAGGGACGCCCCGTGTTCATCTCCGAAGCCTTTGCCCAGACCGCCGCCTCGGGCGGCACCGAGTCGAGCCTGCTCAGCCTGCTGCCGCTGGTGCTGATGTTCGTGGTGCTGTACTTCATCATGATCCGCCCGCAGATGAAGCGCCAGAAGGAGCACAAGGCGATGGTCGAAGCGCTGGCCAAGGGCGACGAGGTCGTGATCTCCGGCGGCGTGCTCGGCCGCATCGCCAGGCTCGGCGACACCACGCTGCACGTCGAGGTGGCCAACGGCGTCGAGCTGCAGGTGCAGCGCAGCGCGGTCGTGCAGGTGCTGCCCAAGGGCAGCTTCAAGTAGGCCGCGGCGGCACCCGCCGCCGTGGCGCCGCGGCCCGCGCCGCCGGCGCACGCGCCCGAGGACCATCGATGAACCGCTACCCGCTGTGGAAGTACGCGATCCTGCTGGTCGCGCTGCTCGTCGGCGTGCTCTACACGCTGCCCAACTTCTTCGGCGAGGCGCCGGCGGTGCAGGTGTCCAGCGCCAAGGCGACGCTGAAGATCGAGGCTGATTTCGCCGCGCGCGTGCGCCAGCTGCTCGAGGCCGGCGGCGTGCAGCCCGACTTCGTGCAGTTCGACGGCAACTCGGTCAAGGCGCGCCTGGCCGACACCGACGCGCAGATCAAGGCGCGCGACGTGCTCGACAAGGCGCTGAACACCGACCCGGCCGATCCGCGCTACATCGTCGCGCTGAACCTGCTGTCGCGCTCGCCGGCGTGGCTGGCGCGCATCCACGCGCTGCCGATGTACCTGGGGCTGGACTTGCGCGGCGGCGTGCACTTCCTGATGCAGGTCGACATGAAGGCCGCGCTGACCAAGAAGGCCGAATCCGTGGCCGGCGACATGCGCACGCTGCTGCGCGACAAGGGCGTGCGCCACGGCGGCATCAGCCGCGTCGGCGACACCGTCGAGCTGCGCGCGCGCGACGACGCGATGCTGCGCAGCGCCCAGGCGCTGCTGAGCGACCAACTGCCCGACTGGCAGTGGGCGCCGGCCGGCAGCGATGCCGACCTGCGTCTGGTCGGCACGCTCAAGCCCGCGGCGGCACGCGCGGTGCAGGAGCAGGCGGTCAGGCAGAACATCACCACGCTGCACAACCGCGTCAACGAGCTCGGCGTGGCCGAGCCGGTGATCCAGCAGCAGGGGCTGGACCGGGTGGTGGTGCAGCTGCCCGGCGTGCAGGACACCGCCAAGGCCAAGGACATCATCGGCCGCACCGCGACGCTCGAGGTGCGCATGGTCAACGAAAGCCCCGAGGCGCGCGAGGCCGAGCGCGGCGCCGGCCCGGTGCCCTTCGGCAGCGAACGCTTCCTCGAGCGCAACGGCGCGCCGATCATCGTGTACCGCCAGGTGGTGCTGACCGGCGACAACCTGACCGACGCGCAGGCCGGCTTCGACGGCCAGACGCAGGAGCCGGCGGTGCACCTGACGCTCGATGCCAAGGGCGCACGCATCTTCCGCGACGTGACCCGCGAGAACGTCGGCAAGCGCATGGCGATCCTGCTGTTCGAGAAGGGCAAGGGCGAAGTCGTGACCGCGCCGGTGATCCGCACCGAGATCGCCGGCGGCCGCGTGCAGATCAGCGGCCGCATGACCACCACCGAGGCCGCCGACACCGCGCTGCTGCTGCGCGCCGGCTCGCTGGCCGCGCCGATGGAGATCATCGAGGAGCGCACGATCGGCCCGAGCCTGGGCGCCGAGAACATCCGGATGGGCTTCGACAGCGTGCTCTACGGCTTCCTCGCGATCGCCACGTTCATGTGCGCGTACTACCTGCTGTTCGGCGTGTTCAGCACGCTGGCGCTGTCCTTCAACCTGCTGCTGCTGGTGGCGGTGCTGAGCATGCTGCAGGCCACGCTGACGCTGCCCGGCATCGCCGCGATCGCGCTCACGCTGGGCATGGCGATCGACGCCAACGTGCTGATCAACGAGCGCGTGCGCGAGGAGCTGCGCCACGGCATGCCGCCGCAGCAGGCGATCAATGCCGGCTACGAGCGCGCCTGGGGCACGATCCTCGACTCGAACATCACCACGCTGATCGCCGGCCTGGCGCTGCTGGCCTTCGGCTCGGGGCCGGTGCGCGGCTTCGCGGTGGTGCACTGCCTGGGCATCCTGACCAGCATGTTCTCGGCGGTGATGTTCTCGCGCGGCCTCGTCAACCTGTGGTACGGCCGCCAGAAGCGCCTGAAGAGCGTGTCGATCGGCCAGGTGTGGAGGCCCGACGCCGTGCCGGCCGAGCCGTCGGCCAAGGCCTGAGCGGGGAGCACGCAGATGGAATTCTTCCGCATCAAGCGCGACATCCCGTTCATGCGCTATGCGCCGGTGCTGAACGCGGTGTCCTTCGTGACCTTCGCGCTGGCGGTGTTCTTCCTCGTGACCCGCGGGCTGCACCTGTCGATCGAGTTCACCGGCGGCACGCTGATGGAGGTCGAGTACGCGCAGAGCGCCGACGTGGCCCATGCCCGCGCCGCGATCGAGCAGCTCGGCCTGGGCGAGGTGCAGGTGCAGCAGTTCGGCAGCTCGCGCGACCTGCTGGTGCGCCTGCCGGTGCGCGACGGCGCCAAGGGCAGCGACCTGGCCGCGCGCGCCTTCGCCGCGATCTGCGCCGCCGAGCAGGGCAGCACCGGCACCAAGCAGTACGCGACGCCGCAGGGCGAGCAGGTCAGCCGCGCGTCCTGCACCCGCGCCGACGGCAGCGAGCCGGTGCAGCTCAAGCGCACCGAATTCGTGGGCCCGTCGGTCGGCGCCGAACTGGCGCGCGACGGCGCGCTGGCGCTGGCGGTCACGATCGCCGGCATCATGCTGTACCTGTCGTTCCGCTTCGAGTGGAAGTTCGCGCTCGCCGGCATCGTCGCCAACCTGCACGACGTGGTCATCATCCTGGGCTTCTTCGCGTTCTTCCAGTGGGAGTTCTCGCTCGCCGTGCTGGCCGCGGTGCTGGCGGTGCTGGGCTACTCGGTCAACGAATCGGTGGTCATCTTCGACCGCATCCGCGAGACCTTCCGCAAGAAGCGCAAGATGGCGACGCAGCAGGTGATCGACCACGCGATCACCAGCACCACCAGCCGCACCATCATCACCCACGGCAGCACCCAGATCATGGTGCTGTCGATGCTGATCTTCGGCGGACCGACGCTGCACTACTTCGGGATCGCGCTGACGATCGGCATCCTGTTCGGCATCTACTCGTCGATCTTCGTGGCCGCCGGCATCGTGATGTGGCTGCGCGTCAAGCGCGAAGATCTGGTCAAGGCCGGCACGAAGGATGCTGACCCGAACGATCCCAATTCGGGTGCCGTGGTATAGAGTGGGCCGACCCCGACCGAATTCCTGAACCAGCCGCCATGGCCAGCAGCGCCGACCACGCCCGCATCGCCGAGCAGGCGCGGCGCGTCTACGCGGAGCAACTGGTCAAGGGCCTGGCGGCGGCAGTCAACGCGCTCGCCGACACCGCCGACCGGCTGCTGGCCGAGCCGGCCGAGCACCTGCGCTTCATGCGCCGGCGCGAACTGGTGCGCGAGCTGAAGAAGGGCGCGGCCACCTGGCACCGGGCGATGGTCGGCAGCCTGCGCAACGCGCTGCTGCAGGGCGCGTCGGCGTTGCGCTCGGGCGAGCTGCCGCGGCCCGGCACGTCGGCCGCGAACCTGACGCTGGTCGATGACGACACGATCGAGCGCGAGATCCTCGGATCGCGCCTGGCACTGGCGATCACCGACCGCAGCGCGCCGGAATTCACCGACCTGCGCGCGCGGATGGCGGCGCTCGAGGGGCGCGAAGAGCTCGAGCCCGGCGACCTGCTGCGCGCGCACGTGCTGGCGCGCATCGTCGTCGAAGGCTGGCGCGCATCGGGTTGCAGCCTGGACAGCTGGCGCGAGCTGCAGCAGGCGCTGCATGAAGAGCTGGCAAGCCTGGTCCAGGAGGCCTACCACGAGGCCAACCGGTGGCTCGTCGACCGCGGCGTGCTGGCCGAGGTCGACCTGCACCCGCTGATCCGCCGGTCGCGCAACGTGCCGCTGCAGGGCGACGGGCCGCACAGCGGCTACGGCGGCGGGTCGTCGGGCTTCGGCAGCGGCGGCGCCGACGGCCCGGGGGCCGGCACCGGTGCAGCCGGCGGTGCGGGCGGCTTCGCCGGCTACGCCGGCGATGCGCGGTCTTCCGGCACTGCAGGCGGCGGCCGCGGGCACAGCGGCAGCGCGTCCGGCCGCGATGGCGTGTCCGAGGAGACGCGGCTGATGACGCACCGCTCGCCGCTGGGCCGCGGCGGCGAGCCGGCCGGCGTCGTGCTCGATCGGCTGAACCGGCTGGTGGGCCGCCAGTTGCCGGCCTTCGCCGACACCGCCCGGCCGCAGCCGCTGTCGCCCGGGCTGGCCCAGGCGATCGACCAGACGCAGCAGGGCCTGCGGCGGCGGCTGGAGCCGGCCCTGCGGCGCGCCGGCGCGACCGTGACCACACCGGTGCTGCTCGAGGAGCTGAACCAGCGCAAGCGCGCGCTCAAGCAGGCGGCGGCCACCCCCGAGGAGCGCGCGACGATCGAGATCGTCGCGATGATGTTCCAGAGCATCCTGACCGAAGAGCGCATCCCCGCCGCGGTGCGGGTGTGGTTCGCGCGGCTGCAGATGCCGGTGCTGCGCGTCGCCGTGACCGAGCCCGACTTCTTCGCGACGGTGGACCATCCGGCGCGGCGCCTGATCGACCGCATGGGCGCCTGCGTGCTCGGCTTCGACAGCTCCGCGCGCAGCGTGGGCGACGCGCTCGAGAAAGAGATCAAGCGCGTGGTGCAGGTCGTCGAGGCCTACCCCGACACCGGGCGGCGCGTGTTCCAGACGGTGCTCGCCGAGTTCGAGAAGTTCCTCGAGCACTACTTCAGCACCGAGAACGAGGCCACGCGCCGCGGCGTGTCGCTGGCGCAGCAGGTCGAGCAGCGCGAGACGCTGGCGATCCAGTACACGATCGAGCTGCGCCGCATGCTCGCCGAGGTGCCGGTGCAGGACAGCGTGCGCAGCTTCCTGTTCCAGGTCTGGGCCGACGTGCTCGCGACCACCGCGGTGCGCTGGGGCGCGCAGGGCGAGCAGACGCGGGCGATGAAGCGCGCGGCTGCCGACCTGATCTGGTCGGCCAGCGCGAAGGTCACGCGCGACGAGCGCGCCGAGGTGATCCGCCGGCTGACGCCGCTGCTGAAGACGCTGCGCGAGGGCATGTCGGCCACCGGCATGGACCCGGCCCGGCAGGACGAGCACATCCAGATGCTCAACAACTCGCTGGCCGCGGCCTTCACCGCGAAGGCGCCGGTGATTCCCGGCGAGCGGCTGCAGGAGCTGGCCGAGCGGCTCGAATCGCTCGAAGAGCTGCTGCCCGACGCGGCCGACGTCAAGATCGACGCGGCGATCGTGCGCGACCTGTCGGGCCACGAAAGCTCCGAGCTCGAAGTCGTGGCCGACGGCGGCTCGCTGCCGACGCCGGCGATGCTGGCCTGGGCGCGCGAGCTGCAGGTGGGCGGCTGGTACATGCTCGACTACCGCGGCCGCACCGAGCCGGTGCAACTGGCCTGGCTGGGGCTGCGCAAGCAGCTGTCGATGTTCGTCACGCCGCAGGGCCGCTGCGTGCTGTTCCAGCAGCAGCGGCTGGCGTCGTTCCTGCAGGCCGGGCTGCTGCTGCCGGCACAGGACGAAAGTCTGAGCGTGCGCGCCACGCGCAGCGCGCTGGCCAAGCTCGACGTCGATCCGGCGCGGCTGCTGGCCTGAGAGTGCCCCCAGGCGGCGGCAAAGGCCCGCCGCCCCGCGCGAGGGGGTGGTCGACTCGGGAGCGGCCCGTCGTCGACGCGAGAGCCGGCAGCCTGCGACGCTCAGAAGTCCCGGAACACCACCTGCATGTGCACGGTCCGCACGCCGGCAGTGCCGCCGTCGCAGCCGAGCGCACGGGTCGCGTGCCGGGTGGCCTGGCGATAGCCGAAGGGCCCGCCGCTGATCGCGACTTCGCCGATGCGGCTGCCGTCGAGCTGGAAGTCCACGTCGAGGACGCCGTTCTCGCGGCGTTGCCACGCCGCCTGCGCCAGCGCCTTGTGCATGTCGGCCTGCACGTCGGGGCACACGCTGCGCACGTCGGTCCGCGGCGCGAGCACGTCCACCCGCTGGTCGGCGGCGCCCGATGCGACGACGACTTGCGCACCCGCAGGCAGGGCGGCCGCCAGCAGCAGCACCGGCAGGAGCGCTCGCACCCGGCGGCGGCCGCCGGCGCGAGCGCCCAGCGCACGAATCGTGCGGATCCACGCCGCCATCGGGCTGTATCCCGAGCCGGTCGCGGCTGCCCGGCCCGGCACCGTCGGCTGTCCAGGACCGGTGCACGCCCCGGCGGCGCTCGGGGCCATCGGGCTGCCCGCATCGGGAGCGGGAAGGGGTTTGCAGTTGGTGTCCATCGATGGTCCTTCGGTGCGCGCGCGCACGGTTGAGGTTGCGGGGCGGTCAGTCTTGGGCCGCGGTCTGCACGGCGACCAGGGTGTGCACCTGGGCGGCAGCGGTGAGCGCCGCGCGGTCCTCGGCGGCGATCGAGACCACGGCGGCCAGGATGCCGAGCGTCGCGGTCACGGCGGCGGCAGCGGCGATCACGCGTTCGAGAGTGGTTTTCATGGTCTTGCTCTTCATCGCAGCCGGCGCGTGGCACCGGGCCTTCGAGACCGCCGGATTCACGGCGCCGGAGGCAGCGGGATTGCGGCTCCTGCCCGATAGGACGCGTTCGGCCGGCGGATCCGGACATGCGTGCCGCGCGCGCCGCCCGGGCAGCACCGCGGCGCTCGAGGAAACGCCGGGCCGCCCCAAGTTTCCTTGACCCCCTCGGGGGGAGGGCTGGGCGCAGCCCGGCCCTGGGGGCCCTCAGAACGCCGGGTCGGCGGCGGCCAGGCGCTGGTGCGTCTGCAACGGCGACGCGGCCAGCCGCTGCCGCGCCTGCGCCAGGGCCGCGCGGCCGCGCGGGTCGCCGGCGGCCTGCTGGGCGCGGCCGAGCCAGTACAGCAACTCCGCGGTCTGCGGGTTGTCGGGCAGCCTGGACTGCCAGCGCGCGTGGTCGGCGGCGAGCAGTTCGGCCGCCTCGGCATACCGCCCGTCGGCGATCAGCACGCGGCCGTAGGCGACCGCGAAGCGCGAGTCGCCGCGCTGGTCGCTCGCCAGCGCCAGCCGCTGCGCCATCGTCGATCGGGCGGCTTCGAGCCGGCCGGCATCGAGTTGGACCAGCGCCAGCACCGTCAGCGCGCGGTGGTCGCAGCCGTTGCGGGCGTTGCGGCAGCGCTCGAACAACTGTTGCGCGGCCTGCGCCGCCTCGGCGTAGCGGCCCTGCTGGCGCAGCGCGTCGCTCAGGCACACCAGCGGCCCGTACAGCGAGTCTCCGGAGCGCGTCGCCTCTTCGTCGCGGATCAGCGCCAGCGCCAGCCGCTCGGCCTGTTCGGCGTCGCCGCGCCGGGACAGCTGGCAGATGCGCCCGAAGCGCACGTCCCGCGTCAGCCGGGCGCGCAGCGCCGGTTCCGGCACCGCATCGGCGTTGAACATCACCTGCCGGTACAGGCGCTCGGTGGCGGCCTCGTCCAGAGCGCCGAAGGCCAGGCCGTACGCCTCCAGCGCGCGATTGAGCAGCCCGGTCGACGGCGGCCGCTCGCGCGCGCCGGCGACCTCGACCGCGTCCAGCGGCGACGCAGCGCCGCAGTAGGCGAGGGCGGCGAGCATCTCCTCCAGCAGCACGCTGGTCGGTCCGTAGGCGGCGCGCACGGCCGGCAGCTGGCCTTCGAGCATGGCCCGGCCCTCGGCGACGCGGCGCTCGTCGGTGCAGAGCTGGCGCGCGAGCGCGGCTTCGGCCAGCAGGTAGTCGACGCTCGAATCGGCCCCGTCGGCGCGGGCACGGGCCTGCGCCATCGTCGCATCGAGCAGCTCCAGCGCCGCGTCGCCGTGCGCGTCGTCGCTCAGGTTCGCCGCCAGCGCGCGCGCGACGCGCAGTTGCTCGCGGCTGCCATCGCCGAAGCCGTGCCGGGCGATGCCGTCGGCCTCCTGCAGCAATGCCAGCCGCTGCACCTGCGGCAGGTAGGCCGGCAGGCCGTAGCGCTGCGCCAGTTCGTGGCGGTTCAGCAGCGCGTCGACCAGCAGCGCGGCGCTGTCGGGCTGACGGCGGCGCAGCGCATCGATCACGCCGGCGAGCTGTTCGGCCGCGGCGGTCGACACGATCAGGTGCGGATCGGTGGCGCGCACGCGCGCGCCCAGCAGCCGCAGGTCGTCGGGCGGCAGGACGGGCGCCGCCGCGTCGATCGCGCGCTGGAACACGCGGCGCGCGGCCGCCGCCTCGCCGCGGTTGCGGTAGGCGTCACCGATCGTCACGCGCAGCCGCAGCAGCTGCTCGGCGCTGCCCTTGAAATCGCGGTCGATGCGTTCCTCGATCGCCGCGAGCAACGCCAGGTCGGCCGCCTTCATCTGCAGGCTGGCGTTCGGGTCGGCCTGGCGGATCAGCGACAGCACGAATTCGTTCAGCGCGGTCGCCCGCCGCGCCTGGTCGCGCGCGACCTCGGCCTGCCACAGCGCGGCGCCGAGCCCCACCGCCAGCGCCAGCACGATGCCGCCGACGGCGGCTACCGGCAGCTTGTTGCGCACGACGAACCGGCGCAGCCGGTAGCCGCGGCTGTCGGGCCGGGCCCGCACCGGCGCGCCGACCAGCCAGCGCTGCAGGTCGTCGGCCAGCGCGCCGGCGCTGCCGTAGCGCGCCCCCGGCTCGAGCTTCAGCGCGTGCAGCACGATCGCTTCCAGGTCGCGGTGCAGCTGGCGCGCGCGCGCCGGGTCGGCGACGGCCGCGCTCGGCGCGCGCAGGTCGCCGCGCAGGATCTCGGCTTCGAGCGCGCGCGCCTCGGTCGCCCGGTACAGCCGTGCCTGCGTCAGCAGCTCGAACAGCAGCACGCCGAGCGAATAGACATCGGCGGCCACGGTCACCGGCAGACCCTGCACCAGCTCCGGCGCGGCATAGGCCAGCGTCAGCGCGCGACCGGTCATGCGCGTCAGCGCGGTCTCGGCAGCGGCCGGCGCATCGCCTTCGAGCAGCTTGGAGATGCCGAAGTCCAGCAGCTTGGGCGTGCCGTCGGCCGCGACCAGCACGTTGCCCGGCTTGATGTCGCGGTGGATCACCAGCTGTGCATGGGCGTAGGCGACGGCGCGCACCACCGCCATGAACAGCCGCACGATCTGGCGCAGGTCGCGGCCCCGCGCCCAGGCGTCGATGGTCTGGCCGCCCACATATTCCAGTGCCAGGTACGGCCTGCCGTCGTCGCCGAAGCCGGCGTCGTACAGCACGGCGATGTTCGGGTGCTGCAGCCGCGCGAGGATCGCGCGCTCGCGGGCGATGCGCTCGGCCAGGCCGCGGTCCACCCACTCGGCGCGCGGCAGCTTCAGCGCGGCGCTGCGCTGCATCACGCCGTCGGCGCGCTGCGCCAGCCACACCGCGCCCATGCCGCCTTCGGCCAGCAGCCGCTCGAGCTGCCAGGGGCCGATGCGGTCGCCCGGCTGCTCGCGGCGCATCGCGGCGATCGCCGCCGCGGCCATCTGCACCACCGGCTGCAGCGCCGCGCCGGTGTCCGACGAAGCGGCCTCGGCGAGCAGCCTTTCGAGCAGCGGCTTCAGATCCTGCGCGTCGGCCGGCAACGCCTGCAGCCAGGCGGCGCGCGCGGCCGGATCGAGTTCGAGCGCGTCCTTCAGCAGGCCGTTGAGCCGCTGCCAGTCTTCAGGGACCAGTGCTTGCACGCTGCGTCCTCCCCCGCCGCGATGGTCACCCTGCCGGACGCTTTCGGTTGCCGGAAGCGGACATCGGGCCTTCCCGGTCGCGGCGCTGCTCAGCGCTGCAGCGCCACCGCCAGCAGCAGCCGCGCGCGCTCCCAGTCGCGCCGCACGGTGCGTTCGTTCAGCCCGAGCGCGGCGGCGATCTCGCCGTAGTTCAACCCGGCGAAGTAGTGCATCTCGACCACCTGGCGCAGCCGCGGGTCGGTCTGGTCGAGCGCGCGCAGCGCATCGTCGATGCGCACGATGTCGTCGCCGCGGTTGCCCACCGATTCGGCCGTTGCGGTGTCCAGCGTGACGTGCGGCGCGTCGCCGCCGCGGCGCTCGGTGCTGCGCCTGCGCGCGAAATCGACGATCACCGAGCGCAGCACCTGCGACACGTAGGCCATGAAGCGGCCGCGGCTGTCCAGGTCGACGCGGCCGGCGGCGTGCAGCCGCAGGTAGGCCTCGTGCGCGAGCGAGGTCGGGTCCAGCAACGTGATCGGGCCGTTCTGCGCCAGCCGCGCCCGTGCCATGCGGCGGATGTCGGCGTACAGCGCCGCGAACAAGCGGTCCGGCGCGGCCGGGTCGTCGGCGGCGACGCGGTGCAGCAGGTCGGTGATGTCGCCCACGGCGCAGCTCCCTGCGGTTCCTGGGCGGAATTGTGCGCGCCTGCGGCGGCGGCTGCTGCCGCCGGCGCGGGCTGCCCGCCCTTGACGGTCCGCGCGGCCGGCCGAAGAATCGCGGCGGGCAGCTGCCGCGAAAGGAGCGCGCCGGCATGCGCGGGCACCGGCGTTCCGCCCGGTCGATGATGGCTTGCGGCTGCGGCGTGGCGGCGGTCTTCGGCTGCCCCTTCGCGGCCTCGGCCGACGACGGCGCCGACGGCACCCCGCGGGTGCTGATCACCGGCACCCACATCGCGCAGACCGACCTCGAGACCGCGCTGCCGGTGCAGATCATCCGCCGCGACGAGATCGCGCGCAGCGGCGTGACCACGGTCGAGCAGTTGCTCGAACGCGTGCCGGCCAACTTCAACGGGGTCAACCTGGGCGCGACGATCGGCAACGGCGCCAACCCCGGGTTGTCGGCCGCCAACCTGCGCGGGCTCGGGAGCGGCTCGACGCTGGTGCTGCTCAACGGCCGGCGGCTCGGCAACTACGCGCTCGACGGCGAATCGGTCGACCTGAACGCGATCCCGCTGGCGGCGATCGACCGGGTCGAGGTGCTGAAGGACGGTGCCTCGGCGATCTACGGCACCGACGCGATCGCCGGCGTCATCAACTTCGTGCTGCGCCGTGACTATGCAGGTATCGAAGTCAGCGCCGACTACGGTGCGGCCCAGCATGCCGGCGGCGACAGCGGCAGCATCAACGCCACCGCCGGCTACGGCGATGCGGCCCGCGACGGCTACAACGTCTTCGCGGCGCTGAGCTGGCAGAAGGAACAGGCGTTGAAGGCGATCGACCGGGAATTCGCGCGCACCGGCCACCGTCCCGATCTGGGCATCGAAAACCTGATCGGCATCACCTTCCCGGCCAACATCATCGACCGTCCCGGCCGGCGGGTGCTGAACCCGTCGCGCGCCGACGGCTGTGCGCCGCCGAGCAGCCTGCCGTTCTCGCCGCCGCCCTTCTTCACGCCCGCCTGCGGCTTCGACCCCGCTTCCATGGTCGACCTGCTGCCCGGCGCCGAACGCGGCAGTGCGCTCGTGCGGGGAACCTGGCGCGCCGACCGGGCCATCGATCTGTTTGCCGAGGCGCTGCTGGCGCGCAACCGCTTTGATTGGCAGCTGGCGCCCATGGGGGTCTTCAAGTTCAGCGGACTGACCTATCCCGCCGGCGGGCCCTACTACCCGACCGCGTTCGCCGCGGCCAACGGCCTGTCGGGCGACCTGCCCTTCGCCTTCCGTGCCACGGAGCTGGGGCCGCGGCTGAACTCGGTGACGACCGAGATGCAACGCTATGGGGTCGGCGCGCAGGGCCAGGCCGCCGGTTGGGACTTCGATGTCGCCGCGGTCTACAACCGCAACCAGCAGGAGGTCGGCTACGGCGGCAGCTACCTCTATGAAAGCAAGATCGTGCCGGCGCTGAACAGCGGGCTGATCAACCCCTGGGGGCCGAGCGCGCCCGAAGGCCAGGCGCTGCTGCGGTCGACCGCCTACAGCGGCTCGCCGCAGTCCGCGCGTGGCACGAGCTCGCTGCTCAACGGATTCGCCTCGCGCGACATCGCGCATCTCCCGGCCGGGCCGCTGGCGGTGGCGCTGGGTGCCGAACTGCGCCGCGAGCGGCTGAACTACGACTGGGATCCGGCGGCGCTGAGCGGCGAGTCGCCGCTCGGCGACGGCCTGTTTCCCGACCGCGGCAGCCGCCGCGTCTACGCGGTGTTCGCCGAACTGAGCGTGCCGATCGTGGCCGGACTGGATGCGCGGCTGGCCGCACGCTTCGACGACTACAGCGACTTCGGCTCGACCACCAACCCGAAGCTCGCGCTGCGCTGGCAGCCGGCGCGCGAACTGCTGCTGCGCGGCTCCTGGGGCACGGGCTTCCGCGCGCCGCCCTTGTACGCGCTGAGCGAGCCGGTCACCGCGAGCACCCTCGTCGGCGGGGTCGAAGACCCGGTCCGCTGCCCCGTCACCGCTTCGGTCGACGACTGCTTCGGCATCGTCACCGTCTACAGCGGCGGCAACCCGAATCTGCAGCCGGAAACCTCGCAGCAGTGGAACCTGGGGCTGGTGCTCGAGCCGGCGCGCGGGCTGTCGCTGGGGCTGGACTATTGGAGCATCCGCCAGGACGGCGTCATCGCGCCGCTGAGCATCGACACCGCGCTGCGCTATCCGGACAAGTTCGCCGACCGCATCGTTCGTGGCCCGGCCGACCCGGCGACGCCCGGCCTGCCGGGGCCGATCGTCGCCATCGACAGCTCGCCGATCAACCTGGGCACGACCAGGACCTCCGGGATCGATGTCTTCGTCAACACCGCACTGCCTGCCCAAGTCTGGGGCCTGCTGCGCGCGAGCCTGCAGGGCACCTATGTGCGCCAGTACGAAGCGCAGCTCAACGGCGTCGACGATGTGTCGATGCTGGGCAACTCGGTCTACGGGCCGCCGGTGCCGCGCTGGCGCAGCACGCTGAGCTTCGACTGGAGCCGCGGGCCCTGGGGTGCGACGCTGTCGCAGGTGTACAGCCGCGGCTATGTCGAAGCCAATCCGCTCGACGATTCGTTGCGTGCGGTCGGCGCCTGGTCGAGCTGGAACCTGCAGCTGCGCTACGCTGGTTTCGCCGGCTGGCAACTGGCGGCCGGCATCCGCAACCTGCTGGACACCGAGCCGCCGGTCAGCGCGCAGGGCAACACCTTCCAGGTCGGCTACAACCCGCAAGGGGCCAACCCGCTCGGGCGGCTGTTCTACCTGCGCGCCACCTACGCGTGGCGCTGAACCGGGGTCAGTGGATCAGCCGGTCCTCGGCATCGACGAACAGTTCGTCGAGGATGAGCGCGTCGGGCTCCTCGCCCAGGCTCCAGAAGACCATCAGCACGATCACCTTCAGGTCTTCGAGCGCGATCGGGCCGCTGCCGATCGCGGTGGCGCGGTCGATCACCATCTCGCGCATCGCCGGCGGCAGCACGCCGGCCGATTCGAGGAAGCCGATGAAGCCGATCGATTCGCTGCCGAGCAGTTCGCGCTCGGCTTCGGTGTAGACCCGCAGGCTGTGCAGGCCTTGCGCGTCGGCACGGGCCCCGGCGTTGTCCGCCAGGCCGTCCAGCCACTTCAGCGCGTCCTGGATCTCGTCGTTCTCGAAACCCACCGCCGACAGCTTGCGCGACAACTGCCGGTGCCCCGGGCAGGCGTCGGGCCGCCAGTAGTTTTCGTACAGGTAGACGAGCACGTCGAACATGCGGGCACTATAGCGCAGCCCCCTTTCCCGAGCGGGGCGCCCGGCGGGAAGCGCGGCCCCGATGCCAGGTTGGGGGCGGGCGGCGCTGGGCCGGCGGTGGCGGCGCTCTCAGCCGACGTGGCGGCGCTGATACAGCCCGCCCGGCAGCCGGGCGACGCGCTGGTCGAGTTCCAGCTCCAGCAGCCGCGCGGCCAGATCGGCTGCCGACCACCCGGTGCGCGCGCTCAGCGCGTCCAACGTGACCGGGTCCTCGCCGAGCGCGTCGAGCAGCGGGTCGGCTGCGGGTTCGGCAGCGGGCGGCGCCGCTGCGGCGGGTGCGGCGGGTGCGGCGCCGCCGCACTCGTCGATGATGTCGTGCGCCGTCTCGACCAGCTTGGCCCCCTGCCGGATCAGTGCGTGGCAGCCGCGCGCCAGCGGCGAGTGGATCGAGCCCGGCAGCGCGAACACTTCGCGTCCGGCCTCGGCGGCCAGCCGCGCGGTGATCAGCGAGCCCGACTGCAGCGCCGCCTCGACCACTACCGTGCCGCGCGCCAAGCCGGCGATGATGCGGTTGCGCTGCGGGAAGTTCTCGGCCAGCGGCGGCATGCCCGGCGCGAATTCGCTGACCAGCACGCCGGCCTCGGCGATGCGGTGGGCGAGTGCGCGGTGGCGCGACGGGTAGACACGGTCCAGCCCGGTGCCGAGCACCGCGATCGTGCTGCCGGGCCCGGCGAGTGCGCCTTCGTGGGCCGCGCCGTCGATGCCCAGCGCCAGCCCCGAGACGATCGCCCAGCCGGCCCGGCTCAGGTGCGCGGCCAGCGCGCGGGCGTTGTCCAGCCCCTGCGCGCTGGCGTTGCGGCTGCCGACGATCGCGATGCTCGGCCGCGCCAGCAGCCGCGCGTCGCCGTGCACGTACAGCAGCAGCGGCGGGTCGGCGGTTTGCAGCAGCTGCGGCGGGTATTCGGGGTCGGCCAGGGTCAGGGCGCCGCGGCCTTCACCGGCCTGCCACCAACGCCGCGCCAGCTCGAGGCGCTCAGCCAGTGCCGCGTGGGTGTCGCCCAGTGCATCGGCCGCCGCGCCGGCCACTTCGCGTCGTGCAGCGCGGGACGCCGCCCACACCGCCGGGGCCGGGCCGAAGGCGGCGAGCAGGCGCCGCACGCGCTCCCGGCCGAGGCCGGGCGTCTCGATCAGCCGGAACCAGGCGTCGAACTCGTCGAAGTCGAGCAAGGCCCGCGCTGCCGGTCGTCAGGGCTGGGAGAAGCTGTCGCCGGGGAATACCGGCACGTTCACGTTCAGGATCAGTGCGTAGGACGCACGCTCGAACACGCTGAACACGAACAGCAGCCCGTTGCGCTCGTTCGGCAGCTGCAGCTGGGTGCGCGGGTCGCCCAGCCGGTCGCGGATCAACGAGCCCTGGCGCCACAGCGCGAGCACGTGGCCGCGCTCCAGGCCGTCGCGTGCGCCGCGGTTGAGGGTGACGATCTGGTTCTGGCCGGCGCTCAGGCCTTCGCCGTAGATCGACAGCACCCGCCCGGCCACCGGCGCGGCCGGCGGATGCGGTGCATAGGCGTCGAGGTCGCGCACCGGCAGCGGCGCCAGGCGGTCGCCGACGTTGACTTCGAGCCGCGCGGTCTGGATCTGCATCGTGGCCGGCACGATCCGGGCCGTGCCGTCGGGGCCGGCGGCGGTGCCGCCGGGGCGCACGAACTCGGCGGTGCCGACGAAGCGGGCCTCGTAGCCCAGCAGTTCGCCGTTGTCGATGTCGAGCAGCGGCGTCGGCGCACGGAACAGGCGGTAACCCGATGCCGGCTGCACGTCGCCGACCACGTAGGCCAGTTCGCCCGGCACGATGCTGACCTGGTTCTCCTGCGCGCCCACCACGCGCGGCGCCGCGGCCAGCTCGTCGTTGCTGAAGATCACGGCTTCGTTCAGGAACGGGGCGATCAGGTGCAGCGGCAACGAGCCGATGGCGCCGCTGGCCATCAGGTTGCTGCGAACCCGCGGCGACAGCCGCAGCGTGCTGCCCGCTGCGCCGCCCTGGCCCTGCGCCACCCGCAGCCGCGCGCGGTCGCCCGACTTCTCGAGCACCAGCACCTGGCCCGGGAAGATCAGGTGCGGGTTGCGCACCTGGTCGAGGTTCATGCCCCACAGCTCGGGCCAGCGCCACGGCGCCTTCAGGTACAGCTTGGAGATGTCCCAGAGCGTGTCGCGCGGCTGCACGGTGTAGACGTCGGGCGCGTTCGGCGCCAGCTCGCCCAGCGGGATGCCGGCCTGCGCCACCTGCTGCGCGGTCGCGCGTTGCCCGGCGGTGACGGGAAAGCTCGGCTCGGCGGCCAGTGCGCCGGCGCCTGCAGCCCAGGCCAGCGCCCCGAAGGCAGCAACGGCACGGCGGCAAAGGGCTCTTGCAATCATCGGTCAAGGCTCCCGGCGCGGCTGCTGCTACCCCCTCGGGTGCCACAATCGCGCCTTCGGTGCAGGCGGGAATCGGAGCTGCGCAGCCTAGCGCAAAGGCTGCGCAAATGCTCAATCGGTTCATCAGATTCTGCCCATAAACCCTTGATGTCGCAATGAAAGCTGTAACCAGAGACCCGCGCCGTGAAGCCTGTCACGGCGCCCGATCGCAGGCCGTGGCCGGCCCGCGGCAGCGCTTGGCGCGGCGGGGTTGACGCACGATGGCGCAACTGCCGATCCTGTGTTATCCCGATCCGCGCCTGCACACCGTGGCGCAGCCGGTGGCCGCGGTTGACGAGCGCGTTCGCCGGCTGGTGGCCGACATGCTGGAGACGATGTATGCGGCCGAAGGCATCGGCCTGGCCGCCACCCAGGTCGACGTGCACGAACGCGTGATCGTGATCGACGTGTCCGAGAAGCGCGATGCGCCGCGGGTGCTGATCAACCCCGAGATCCTCTGGCGCAGCGACGAGATGATTCAGGCCGAGGAGGGCTGCCTGTCGGTGCCGACCGTCTTCGACAGCGTGCCGCGCCACGCCCAGGTGCGGGTGCGCGCGCTCGACCGCGATGGCGCGGCGCAGGAATTCGACGCCGAAGGCCTGCTGGCGGTGTGCGTGCAGCACGAGATGGACCACCTGCTGGGCAAGGTGTTCGTCGACTACCTGAGCCTGCTGAAGCGATCGCGCATCCGCACCAAGATGCTCAAGCGCCAGCGCGAACAGCGGCGCGCCGCGTGAGCGCGCCGGGCCGCTGCCAAGCGCGAATCCCGGAGCACGTCGTGCGCAGGGTAGTCGGGTGACCTCGCCCGCCCCGGGGGAGCGGTCCGAGCCTGAAGGCGGCGGCCTGCGGGTCGCCTTCGCCGGCACGCCGCCGTTCGCGGCCACGGCGCTGCGGGCGATCGTCGATGCCGGCTTCGAGGTGCCGCTGGTGCTGACCCAGCCCGACCGGCCGGCCGGCCGCGGGCTGAAGTTGCAGCCGTCGGCGGTGAAGACGCTGGCGCTGGCGCGCGCGCTGCCGGTGCTGCAGCCGCGCAGCCTGCGGCTGGACGGCAGGCATCCCGGCGACGCGCTGGCGGCGCAGCAGGCGCTGGCGGCTGCGCGGCCCGATGTGCTGGTGGTCGCCGCCTACGGCCTGATCCTGCCGCAGTGGGCGCTCGCGTTGCCGGCGCGCGGCTGCCTGAACATCCACGCGTCGCTGTTGCCGCGCTGGCGCGGCGCCGCACCGATCCAGCGCGCGATCGAGGCCGGCGACGCCGAAACCGGCATCACGATCATGCAGATGGACGCGGGGCTCGACACCGGCGACATCCTGAGCCTGCACCGCACGCCGATCGCCGCCGGCGACACCGCGGCCAGCCTGACCGATCGTCTGGCCGAGATCGGCGCCGGGGCGATCGTCGCCGCGCTGCGCGCGCTGCTGGCCGGCGGCGCACCGGCGTGTACGCCGCAGCCGGCCGATGGCGTCAGCTACGCGGCCAAGATCGACAAGGCCGAGGCTGCGATCGACTGGCGCGCGCCGGCGGCAGTCATCGAGCGGCGCGTGCGTGCCTTCGACCCCTTTCCGGGTGCCGCCTTCAAGCTGGGTGCCGAGGTACTGAGGCTGTGGCGCGCCCAGGCGCATCCGGCCGCCGCCGATGCGCCGCCGGGCGAGGTGCTCGATGCCGGCCCGGGCCGGTTGCTGGTGGCCTGCGGCGACGGCGCGCTGGAGATGCTGGAACTGCAGCGCCCGGGCGGCCGGCGCCAGCCGGCGGCGCAATTGGCGGCGGCACTGGCGGCGGCGGGTTTCGTGCCGGGGCGGAGGCTCCCGCTGCCGGGCTGAGAGGCTGAGAGGCGGCGCTCGCCCATGGCGCCGCGGCCCGGCGAATCGCGGGGCGCTCAAGCAGCGGCGCGCGGCTGCCGATAAGGCCGGCACATGCGCCCGCCCTCGACGATGAACCGCCGCCCGGTCCTGACCGCCCTGATCGCCGCGCTGCTGCTGCCGCTGAGCGGCTGCGAGCTGCTGGGCATCGAGTCGGCCGAAGCCGTGGCCGCGCGCCGCGAGGCCGAGGGCAAGGCGGTCGGCAGCGCCTGCCGCCACGCCGCGCGCGCGCTCGAGGATTGCTTCGCGCTGAACCGCAAGGCCGACAAGGCAGCGATCTTCGCCGGCTGGCGCGAGATGAACGACTACATGCGGGAGAACCAGATCGAGGCGGTGGCGCCGCAACTCGGCCCGGGTGCCGAACTGGCCGGCAAGGCGCCGCACGCCGGCCACGACGAGGCCGCGCCTGCGGCCGAAGCCAGGCCGGCGCCGCGGGGCTCCTGACCCGGATCGCGCCGCGCCCCGCCCTTGGGGCCGCTGCCGCGCCGCGCGCGCTGCCGGATGCCGTGATGCGGCCGAGCGCCGACGCCGCGCGCCGGCCGTGCGGCGATCGGCGCGCATCCGGCGGCGGCGCGCAGGCGGCAGATCCGCGGCCGCCGCGCCGAATCGCGGTGCCGCTGCCGCAGGTTGCCGGCGGCAGCCGCCGGGCGCGCCGGCCCTTCACATGTCGGCCCAGGCGCGCAGCAGGTTGTGGTAGGTGCCGGTCAGGCCGATCACGCCCGGGTCGGCCTCGCCCACCGTGCCGCGCAGGTGCATCAGGTGGCGGTCCATCTCGTACAGCAGGCGGCGCTGCTCGTCGCTGCGCACCATGCTCTCGACCCAGAAGAAGCTGGCCACGCGGTGGCCGCGCGTCACCGGGTCGACGCGGTGCACGCTGGTGCCCGGGTACAGCACCATGTCGCCCGCCGGCAGCTTGACGCGCTGCGGCCCGAAGGTGTCTTCGATCACCAGTTCGCCGCCGTCGTACTCGTCGGGCTCGGCCAGGAACAGCGTGCAGCTGATGTCGGTGCGCACGCGCTCGCCGACCGTGCCGGGCAGGAAGCGCACCGCGTTGTCGACGTGGTTGCCGAAGGCGTTGGCCGCGCCGCCGTAGCGGTTGAACAAGGGCGGGAACACGCGCTTGGGCAGCGCGGCGGAGAAGAAGTCGGCATTGCGGTTCAGGCCCTGCATCACGATCGGCCGCAGCGCCTTGGCCGCTTCGCCCTCCTGGTCGAGCTGTTCGTTCTTCTTGGCCAGCGCCGACTGCGCGCCGGCGGTGACGCGGCCGTCGGCCCAGGCGGCGCGGTCGAGGATGGCGCGCGCGCTGCGCAGTTCGTCGCGGGTGAGCACCTGGCGGATGTGGAGCAGCATGGCGGGGGCGGTCCTAGAAGCGAAGCGTCAAGGTGGCCTGCACGCTGCGCGGCGCACCCGGCCCGTAGTGGCCGGTATACAGCGTGTCGGCGTAGTAGCGGTTGGTGAAGTTGGTGGCGTTGACCATCAGGCCCACCTTGTCGCTGAAGTCGTATTGCGCCATCAGGTCGCCGGTGACGAAGCTCGGCGCCACGATGCCCGGCGGGTTGCGGTTGGGCGTCTGCGAGCTGCGGAAGGTGATGCCCGCGCCCAGGCGCAGCTGGGGCAGCAGCTGGTACGTCGTCCACACCGAGCCGCTGTTGCGCGGCGTCAGCGACGGCCGCTCGCCGACGCGCTCGCCCGAGATCGCCGTGCCGTCGGTGTTGCCCACGTCGATCTCGGCGATCGGGATCCACGCGTAGGAGACGAACACGTCCCACTGCGGCGTGATCCGCCCGGCGATGTCGATGTCGATGCCGGTGGCATGGCGCCGGCCCGACAGCAGGTAGTCCTCGATCGGCGTGCCGGCCGGCGAATCGCGGTTGCGCTCGTGGTACTTGGTGATGTTGAAGACCGACGCGCGCGAGCTCAGCCGGCCTTCGAACAGCGTCCAGTAGGCGCCGAGCTCGATGTTGCGGCTCGACTCGGGCGGCGTGTTCGATCCCGGCAGGTCGTAGGCGTAGGTGTCGCCCGAGGTGTTGAACGAGGTGCCGTAGGAGAAGTAGTAGCTCGAGTTCGGGTTCGGCTGGTACAGCAGGCCCAGGCGCTCGCTCCACTCGCCGTCGGATCGCCGGCGGTCGGCGGTGACGGTGCCGGGCGGTACGGGCGTGCCGGCCGCAGTCTGGAAAGCCTGGTAGTCGCCCTTGAAGTAGTCGTAGCGCAGGCCGAGCAGCACTTTCCAGTACTCGGCCACCTGGATCAGGTCCTGCGCGAAGATGCCGGCGGCACGGGCGTCGAAGGCCGACTGCTGCATCTTCTGCCGCAGCCCCTCGTTGACCCAGCCGTAGCCGTTGTCGGGCGTGCCGATCGTGGTGCGCGGCGAATTCTTGTCGAGCACCACGCCGCTCGGCAGCGTCATCGCGTAGCCGGAGAAGTCCTCGAAGGCCAGGTCGACGCCGGCGAGCACCTCGTGGTTCACGCCGAACCAGCCGAAGCGGTTGGTGTAGTCCATCTGCGCGTAGGTGGTGCGCATGTCCTGCACCTTGTTGGCCGTGCCGCGCGTCAGGATCGTCGCGGCGCTGATCGTGTCCAGGCCCTGCGGCGTCGGCGGGCAGTCGGGGTTGTTGACCGCGCCGCCGGCGCCGGTCGTGCGCTGGCAGAAGCGGATCGTGCTGGCGCGCTGGTCGCGGTCGTAGCTGCCGTAGCGCGCCTGGGCGCGCAGTTCGCCGCCGTCCTGGAAGCGGTGCAGCCAGCCCAGCGTGCCGTAGCTGGCGCCGCCGGCGTTGTAGTCGCTGGGCGCGCCGTAGTACAGGTTGCCCGGGTTCAGCCCCGGGATCATCACGGCCGGGCCGAAACCGGGCTGGGTGGAGCTGACACGCAGCCACGGCAGCCCGTAGTTGATGCCGTTGTCGTTGTTCAGGTAGAAGGCGGCCGCATAGAACTCGTCGCTCGTGCCGATGCCCCAGCGGAAGTTCAGCGCGGCGCCTTCCTTGTCGATCGAGTTGCCGTTGTTGTCGGCGGTGTTGCGCATCAGGTTGATGCGCAGCGCCGAGCTGTCGCCGGTCTTGAGGTTGAAGTCGCCGGTGAAGCGCAGGAAGCCGTAGCTGCCGCCGGTGAAGTTGACGACGCTGGCGTTGCTCAGGAAGGCCTGCTTCGACACCTGGTTGACCACGCCCCCGGTCGAGCCGCGGCCGAACAGCATCGACGCCGATCCGCGCAGCAGCTCGATGCGGTCGAAGTTGAAAGTATCGCGGTCGTAGAAGCCCGGGTCGTGGATCGTGTCCACGTACAGGTCGCCCGACATCGAGAAGCCGCGCAGCCGCACGTCCTGCTCGCCGCCTTCGCCGGCCAGGAAGCTGATGCCGCCCATCAGCCGCAGCGCCTGGTTCAGCGTGTCGACCTGGCGCTCTTCCATCAGCCGGTCGGTGACCACCGTGACCGACTGCGGGATGTCGCGCTGATCTTGCAGGCCGCGTGCCACGCCGGTGGTGGTGGCGCGCAGCGAGGTCGCGTCGGACTCGGGCTTGGCGGTGACGGTGATCGCCGGCATCGTGGTCTGGCGGCTGCCTTCGGGTGCCGAGGCGGCGGCCGGCGGCGCCGGGGCCGCGGTCTCGGCCGAAGGCGTCGGTACCTGGGCCAGCGCCTGGGCCTGCATCAGGCCGAAGCCTGCGGCCAGCGCGCCCAGCGGCAGCAGCCTGCGCGGCGCCTGCGCGGCGGGCCGCGGCTTCGATCGGGGACGGACATGCGGGCGTTTGCGGTGCGTCACGGTGGGGTCCTCATGCCGAAGGTTGCCCGCCGCCTGCCGCGGCAGGCCGGTGGATGCGGGTGCGGGAACGCCGGGCGCGGGCGATGCCGGCCCGGCGGCGGGGTCAGGGTTGGGCGTCGGGCTCGCTGACGAAGGCGATGCGGCCCAGGCCCGCCTTCGACGCGTCGGCGAGCGTCTGCGCGACGTAGCGATAGGCGACGTTCTGGTCGGCGCGCAGGTGCAGCTCGGGCTGCACCGGCAGCGTCGCCGCCTGCGCCAGGCGCTGCTGCAGCTCGGCGCGCGTGACCGGCGCGCCGTCCCAGTGCAGCGTGTGCTGTGCGTCGATCGCGATGTCGATCTTGCCCGGCCGCAGGTCATTGAGCTGCGAGCTGGCCTTGGGCAGATCGAGCTTCACCGCCTGCGTCAGCAGCGGCGCGGTGACGATGAAGATCACCAGCAGCACCAGCATCACGTCGATCAGCGGCACCATGTTGATGTCGGACATCGGCGTGCCCGCGCTCTTGGAGTCGAAACTGGCGAAGGCCATGGCGCCGCCCCGTTCAGGCCGCAGCCGGCTTGGCCGCGCGGGTGAGCGGCTGCACCTGCGCCGCCGGCGCTTCAGCGCGGTGGCCGAGCGCGTGGCCCATGCACACGAAGGTGTGCAGCTCGTACGCGAAGGCGTCCAGGCGCGCGGCGAGCACGCGGTTGGCGCGCGCCAGCGCGTTGCAGCCGACCACCGCCGGCACCGCGACCGCCAGGCCCAGGCCGGTCATGATCAGCGCCTCGCCCACCGGGCCGGCGACGCGGTCGAGCGTGCCGGCGCCGCTCATGCCGATCGCCACGAGCGCGTGATACACGCCCCACACGGTGCCGAACAGGCCGACGAAGGGGGCGGTAGCGCCGACGGTGGCCAGCACCGACAGGCCGTTCTCGAGCCGCGTCATCTCCTCGTCCAGCACCTTCTTGATGGTGCGGGTGACGAAGTCGCTCGCGCTGCCGGCTTCCTCGAGCTTGGCGGCGCCGTACTTCGCGTGGTGCGCCTGCGCGTGCATCGCGTGCGCGGTCAGGTGCGAGAACGGGTCGCGCGCGCCGTGCGCCGAGATCTCGGCGGCCACCGCGTCCAGCGAGCTCGCGTTCCAGAACAGCTGCAAGAAGGCGGCGCCGCGCGACTTGCGCACCATCAGCGTCAGCCCCTTGACGGCGATGATCGCCCACGAGGCGATCGACATCGCGATCAGGATCGCGAGCAGGGTCGTGCCCACCGCATCGGTGTGGGCGATGAAATGGCCGAAGCCCAGTGCGCCGCTGTCGACATCCACGTCATTTCTCCAGTTCGAAACGGATCGGAACCAGGGCCCAGCCTTCGACCGGCCGGCCGCCCTCGGCATAGGGCTTGAAGCGCGCGTGCTGCACCGCGGCCACGGCCGCCTGGTCCAGCCGCGGGTGACCCGACGAGCGCTCCACCTGCACCGTGCGCGCAGTGCCGCCCTCGGTGCCGACGTAGGCGCGCACCACCACCAGCCCGGTTTCGCGGCGGCGCAGCGACAGCGGCGGATACACCACCTGCGGCGCCTGGAGGTACTGCACCGCATCGTCGGGCAGCAGCTTCGGTGCCGGGGCCGGCGCCGCCGGCTCGGCGGCGGCCGTCACGGGAGCGGGAACGCTGACGACGGGCGCCGGCGCTGCGACCGGCGGCGCCGGGGCCTCTTGGGGCGGCGGCACGACCACGGCATCGGGCGCCGGGCTGGCTGGGGTTGCCAGCACGCGCGGCTCCGGGATGGGCTTCAGCTGTGCGCGCGGTTGCGCCTTGGGCGTCGGCGGCGGGGGCGCGGGCGGCGGCGGTGCCGGCGGCGCCGGTGTGGCCAGCAGGCTCACCAGGATCGGCGCCGCCTCGGTCACCGCATCGCGCACGGCCTTCACCTGCATCAGCCCCCAGGCCGCGAGCGCATGCGCGGCGACGATCGCCGCCACCACCAGACGCCGCTGGAGCGGCGTGAGCACTGCACCCGCGCCGGCCCGCGGCAGCGGCGGCAGGCCGGTGCCGATGATCGTGCTGGGGTGGGGGGCGGCGCGCGTCGACACGGGGGCACATGCAGCAGCTTGTGGGTGGACGATAGCACGAATGGGGGCGATTCTCATTACGGAAAATCACCGCGTCGGTGGCGCCCGGCCCGACAGCCCACCTGTGGTTGCCGGTGATCGCGCGTGGTCGCCCGCATGCCCGTGCCTGTCACAATTTGCGCGTCGCAACCACGGCCCTCGTCTGTGTCATGAACGTGCTTCGCTTCAGCGACCTGGCTGCCGCCGGCAAGGCGGCCGGCAAGCGGGTCTTCATCCGCGCCGACTTGAACGTGCCCCAGGACGACCAGGGCCGGATCACCGAGGACACGCGCATCCGCGCGTCGCTGCCGTGCATCCGCATGGCGCTCGATGCCGGCGCTGCGGTGATGGTGACCAGCCACCTCGGCCGCCCTACCGAGGGTCAGTTCCGCTCCGAGGACTCGCTCGCGCCGGTAGCGGCGCACCTGGCCGGGCTGCTCGGCCGCGCCGTGCGGCTGGAGCGCGACTGGGTGGACGGCGTGGCCGTCGCGCCGGGCGAGGTGGTGCTGCTCGAGAACTGCCGCCTCAACAAGGGCGAGAAGAAGAACGACGACGCGCTGGCGCGCAAGCTGGCGGCGCTGTGCGACATCTACGTGAACGACGCCTTCGGCACCGCCCACCGCGCCGAGGCCACCACCTACGGCATCGCCCGGTTCGCGCCGGTGGCCTGCGCCGGGCCGCTGCTGGCGGCCGAGATCGACGCGATCGGCCAGGCGCTGGCGCAGCCGAAGCGGCCGCTGCTGGCGATCGTCGCCGGCTCGAAGGTCAGTACCAAGCTGACGATCCTGCAGAGCCTGGCGGCCAAGGTCGACGGCTTGATCGTCGGCGGCGGCATCGCCAACACCTTCTTGCTGGCCGAAGGGTTGCCGATCGGCAAGAGCCTGGCCGAAGCCGCGCTGGTGGACGAGGCGCGTGCGGTGATCGCCGCGATGAAGGCACGCGGCGCGGCAGTCCCGATCCCGGTGGACGTGGTTACCGCCAAGGAATTCAAGGCCGACGCGCCGGCCGCGGTCAAGGCCGTGGCCGAGGTCGCGGCCGACGACCTGATCCTCGACATCGGCCCGCAGACCGCGGCGGCGCTGGCGGCGCAGCTGCGTTCGGCCGGCACGATCGTGTGGAACGGGCCGGTCGGCGTGTTCGAGTTCGACGCCTTCGCCCACGGCACCGAGACGGTCGCGCGCGCGATCGCCGCGAGCAGCGCCTTCAGCATCGCCGGCGGCGGCGACACGCTGGCGGCGATCGCCAAGTACGGCATCGAGCGCGACATCGGCTACATCTCCACCGGCGGCGGCGCCTTCCTCGAAGTGCTCGAAGGCAAGACGCTGCCAGCGCTCGAGATCCTCGGCCGGCGCGCGGCCGGCTGAAGCGCCGCGCGGCGCGCACTGCCGGCTGCCGCGGCCGGCCGATTCGCGCCACTGCGGGTTTCACGCTGCGCGCGCACGCCACTTTGGCGTAACCTCGCTCCCCCGGTCGCCCAACAACTGCGAGGAGCCCCGATGAAGCCGACCCTGACCGCCGTCGAGGAGGCGCTGCGCGACGCCGCGCTCGAATACCACCGTGCGCCGATGCCCGGCAAGATCGCGGTCACGCCGATCAAGCCGCTGGTCAACCAGCGCGACCTGGCGCTCGCCTATTCGCCCGGCGTCGCCTACGCCTGCCTGGCGATCGAGGAGAACCCGGCGCTGGCGGCCGACTACACCTCGCGCGCCAACCTGGTCGGCGTGATCACCAACGGCACCGCGGTGCTCGGCCTGGGCGACATCGGCCCGCTGGCCGGCAAGCCCGTGATGGAGGGCAAGGGCTGCCTGTTCAAGAAGTTCGCCGGCATCGACGTGTTCGACATCGAACTGGCCGAGCGCGACCCCGACAAGCTCGTCGAGATCATCGCCGCGCTCGAGCCCACGCTCGGCGGCGTCAACCTCGAGGACATCAAGGCGCCCGAGTGCTTCCAGATCGAGAAGAAGCTGCGCGAGCGCATGAACATCCCGGTGTTCCACGACGACCAGCACGGCACCGCGATCATCTCCGCCGCCGCGCTGCTCAACGGGCTCGAGCTGGTGGGCAAGGACATCGGCAGGGTCAAGATCGCCGTGTCGGGTGCCGGCGCTGCGGCGATCGCCTGCCTGGACGTGATGGTCGGCCTGGGCGTCCAGCCCGGCAACGTCTATGTCTGCGACAGCAAGGGCGTGATCCGCGAAGGCCGCGGCGACAAGCTCGACGAAAGCAAGCAGCGCTACTGCCAGAAGACCGACGCGCGCACGCTGGCCGACGTGGTGGCCGGTGCCGACGTGTTCCTCGGCTGTTCGGCGCCGGGCGTGCTCAGCGCCGAGATGGTCAAGACGATGGCCGCCCAGCCGATCATCCTGGCGCTGGCCAACCCGGAGCCCGAGATCCGCCCCGAGCTGGCGAAGGAGGTGCGGCCCGACTGCATCATCGCCACCGGCCGCTCGGACTATCCGAACCAGGTCAACAACGTGCTGTGCTTCCCGTACATCTTCCGCGGGGCGCTGGACTGCGGCGCGAGCAAGATCAACGAGGCGATGAAGCTCGCCTGCGTGCGCGAGATCGCCGCGCTGGCCAAGGCCGAGGCCACCGACACGGTGGCGGCCGCCTATTCCGGGCGCGAGCTGAAGTTCGGGCCGGACTACCTGATCCCCACGCCCTTCGACGTGCGCCTGATCCTGCGCATCGCGCCGGCGGTGGCCCAGGCGGCGGCCGAGTCGGGCGTGGCCACGCGGCCGATCGCCGACCTCGACGCCTATCGGCTGTCGCTGACGCGCTTCGTCTACCAGACGGGCCTGTTCATGCGGCCGGTGTTCGCTGCCGCCAAGGCGGCCAACGCGAAGCGGCCGGTGCGCGTGGCCTATGCCGACGGCGAGGACGAGCGCGTGCTGCGCGCGGTGCAGGCGGTGCTCGACGAGGGGCTGGCGCAGCCGGTCCTGGTCGGCCGGCCCGAGGTGGTGCGCATGCGCATCGAGCGCGCCAGCCTGCGCCTGGCGCCCGACAAGGACTTCGAGCTGGTCGACCCCGAGAACGACCCGCGCTTTCGCGCGTACTGGGAGACCTACGCGAAGCTGATGGGCCGCGAAGGCGTCACGCCCGACGCGGCCAAGGCGGCGGTGCGGCGCTCGAACACGCTGATCTCGTCGCTGATGGTGCACCGCGGCGAGGCCGACGCGATGCTGTGCGGGCTGGTCGGCCGCTACGACCAGCACCTGGAGCACGTGCGCACGGTGGTCGGCCACCGCAACGGCAGCGGCGTGCTCGCGGCGATGAACGCGCTGATGCTCGAGCGCTACACGCTGTTCATCACCGACGCCTTCGTCAACGAGGAGCCCGGCGCCGAGGAGCTGGCCGAGATCGCGGCGATGGCGGCGGCCGAGGTGCGCCGCTTCGGCGTGCCGCCGAAGGTGGCCTTCCTGTCGCACTCGGTCTTCGGCTCGTCACAGCGGCCTTCGGCCCGGCGCATGCGCGCCGCGCGCGACCTGTTCGTGCAGCGCTGCCCCGACATCGAGTGCGACGGCGAGCTGCACGGCGACGCCGCGCTGTCGGAGACGATCCGCCGCGGCTACCTGCCCGACTCCACGCTCAGCGGTTCGGCCAACCTGCTGGTGCTGCCCAACATCGACGCGGCGAACATCCTGTTCAACGTGCTCAAGACCACCGGCGGCAGCGGTGTGACCGTCGGGCCGATCCTGCTGGGCGCCGCCAGGCCGGCGCACATCCTGACGCCGAGCTCGACCGTGCGCCGCATCATCAACCTGACCGCGGTGGCGGTGGCCGACGCGGCCGACGCCGCGGTCGGCTGACGGCACCCGGCCCCGCCGCCGCCCATGCCCTGCGCCACCAAGATCGTCGCCACGCTCGGCCCGGCGTCCAGCGACGCCGCCGTGCTCGAGCGGCTGCTGCGTGCCGGCGTCGACGTGGTGCGGCTGAACTTCAGCCACGGCTCGGCCGAGGACCACATCGAGCGCGCGCAACGGGTGCGCGACGCCGCCGCCCGCGTGGGCAAGCCGGTGGCGCTGATGGCCGATCTGCAAGGGCCGAAGATCCGCGTCGGCCGCTTCGCCGAGGGCAGCGTCACGCTGGCCGAAGGCGCGGCCTTCGTGCTCGACGCGGCGCGCGGCACCCCCGGCGACCTGCAGGGCGTGGGCCTGGACTACGCCGACCTGCCGCGCGACGTGCGCCCGGGCGACCGCCTGCTGCTCAACGACGGGCTGATCGTGCTCGAGGTGCAGGCGGTGCAGGGCGACCAGGTGCACACCCGCGTCGTGGTCGGCGGCGTGCTGTCCGACAACAAGGGCATCAACAAGCAGGGCGGCGGGCTGACCGCGCCGGCGCTGACCGCCAAGGACATGGAGGACATCAAGACGGCGATGGCCTTCCAGGCCGACTACGTGGCGGTGAGCTTCCCGAAGAGCGCGACCGACATGGAGATGGCGCGCCAGCTGGCCAACGTCGCCGGCGAGCGCTGGCGCCACAAGCCGGGGCTGATCGCGAAGATCGAGCGCAGCGAGGCGATCCCGCAGCTCGAAGCGATCCTGAAGGCCAGCGACGGCATCATGGTGGCGCGCGGCGATCTCGCGGTCGAGGTCGGCAACGCGGCGGTGCCGGCGCTGCAAAAGCGCATGATCCGGATGGCGCGCGACATGGACCGGATCACGATCACCGCGACCCAGATGATGGAGTCGATGATCAACGCGCCCACGCCCACGCGCGCCGAGGTCAGCGACGTCGCCAATGCGGTGCTCGACGGCACCGACGCGGTGATGCTCAGCGCCGAGACGGCGGTCGGCCGCTTTCCGGTGGAGACGGTCGAGCAGATGGCGCTGATCGCGCTCGAGGCCGAGCGTGCCGAGGATGTGCGGCTGGAGGCCGACTTCAGCGGCAAGCGCTTCGGCCGCATCGACCAGACGATCGCGATGGGTGCGCTGTTCACCGCGCACCACCTGGGCTGCAAGGCGATCATCGCGCTCACCGACAGCGGCTCGACCGCGCTGTGGATGAGCCGCCACGACATCCACGTGCCGATCTACGGCGTGACGCCGCGCCTCGCGTCGCAGCGGCGCATGGCGCTGTACCGCAACGTGCGGCCGATGCTGATGGACGCGCACACCCAGCGCACGCCGGCTCTGCACGAAGCCGAGCGGCTGCTGGTCGCGCAGGGTGCGCTGATGCCCGGCGACACCTATGCGATCACCTGCGGCGAACCGATGGGCCACCCCGGCGGCACCAACCTGCTGCAGGTCTGCCGGGTGGGCTGAACGCCCGCCGCGCCGCGCGCGCAGCCTCTTGCGCGGCGGCGGCGCCGGCCGGGCCCGCGCCGGGTGCTCTCGATAGAATGCCGCCGGTCCATGTCCGCACCCTGGGGAGGTTTGCCATGCCGCTCGTTTCCATGCGCCAGTTGCTCGACCACGCAGCCGAGAACGGCTACGGCATCCCGGCCTTCAACGTCAACAACCTCGAGCAGGTGCAGGCGGTGATGACCGCCGCGGCGGAAGTCGATGCGCCGGTGATCCTGCAGGCCAGCGCCGGCGCGCGCAAGTATGCGGGCGAGTCCTTCATCAAGTACCTGATCCACGCGGCGGTCGAGGCCTACCCGAAGCTGCCGCTGGTCATGCATCAGGACCACGGCCAGAGCCCGGCGGTGTGCAAGGGCGCGATCGACCTGGGTTTCAGCTCGGTGATGATGGACGGCAGCCTCGAGGCCGACGGCAAGAGCATCGCCAGCTACGACTACAACGTCGGCGTCACGAAGCAGGTGGTCGACATGGCGCACGCGCTCGGCGTCACCGTCGAGGGCGAACTCGGCTGCCTCGGATCGCTCGAGACGATGAAGGGCGACAAGGAGGACGGCCACGGCGCCGAGGGCACGATGACGCGCGAGCAGCTGCTGACCGACCCCGAGCAGGCGGCCGACTTCGTCAAGAAGACGCAGCTCGACGCGCTCGCGATCGCGATCGGCACCAGCCACGGCGCCTACAAGTTCACGCGTCCGCCCACCGGCGACGTGCTCGCGATCAGCCGCGTCAAGGAGATCCACGCGCGCATCCCGAACACCCACCTGGTGATGCACGGCAGCTCGAGCGTGCCGCAGGATCTGCTGGCCATCATCAACCAGTACGGCGGCAAGATGAAGCAGACCTACGGCGTGCCGGTGTCCGAGATCCAGGAGGCGATCAAGCACGGCGTGCGCAAGGTCAACATCGACACCGACATCCGGCTGGCGATGACCGGCGCGGTGCGCAAGTTCATGGCCGAGCACCCCGACAAGTTCGACGCGCGCGAGTGGCTGAAGCCGGCGCGCGAGGCGGCCTACGCGGTGTGCAAGCAGCGCTACCTGGAGTTCGGCTGCGAGGGCCAGGCAGGCAAGATCCAGCCGGTGCCGCTGGCCGAGATGGCCCAGCGCTACGGCGCGGGCGCGCTGCGCCAGGTCGTGCAGTAGCCGCACCGGGCCGCGCCCGCCGCGCGGCCTGCCGCCACCGTGCCTCCTGCCGTGCAAGCCGCATCGCCACTCGTCGGCGTGCTGATGGGTTCGTCCAGCGACTGGGACACGCTCAAGCACGCAGCCGATCTGCTCGCCGAATTCGGCGTGCCGCACGAGGCGCGCGTGGTCAGCGCGCACCGCATGCCCGACGACATGTTCGCCTACGCCGAGGCCGCCGCCGGCCGCGGGCTGCAGGCGATCATCGCCGGCGCCGGCGGCGCCGCCCACCTGCCGGGCATGCTCGCCGCCAAGACGGTGGTGCCGGTGCTGGGCGTGCCGGTGGCCAGCCGCCACCTGCAGGGCGTGGATTCGCTGCACTCGATCGTCCAGATGCCGCGCGGCATCCCGGTGGCGACCTTCGCGATCGGTGCGGCCGGCGCGGCCAACGCGGCGCTGTTCGCGGTGGCGATGCTGGCCAACGCCGACGCGGCGTTGCGCGCCAAGCTGCTCTTCTTCCGCGCGCGCCAGACCGAAGCCGCGCGCGCGATGAGCGCCGAGCTGCGCGGATGACGCCGCTGCTGCCGGGCGCGCCCGGCCCCGACGGCGCGCCGCTGATGCTCGGCGTGATGGGCGGCGGCCAGCTGGCGCGCATGTTCGTGCACGCGGCGCAAACGATGGGCTACCGCACGGCCGTGCTCGACCCGAACCCGGACAGCCCCGCCGGCCTGATCGCGCACCGCCACCTGCGCTGCGCCTACGACGACGAAGCGGGCCTGGCCGATCTGGCCGCGGCCTGCGCTGCGGTCACCACCGAATTCGAGAACGTGCCGGCCCAGGCACTGGCGCTGCTGGCACGGACCCTGCCGGTCGCGCCGGCAGCCGCCGCGGTGGCGGTGTGCCAGGACCGCGCCGCCGAGAAGGCGCACTTCGCGAGCCAGGGCGTGCGCTGCGCGCCGCACCTGCGCATCGAGAGCGAGGCCGATCTGGCGCGCGCCGACGCCGCGCTGTTCCCCGCGATCCTGAAGACGGCGCGGCTGGGCTACGACGGCAAGGGCCAGCTCGCGGTGGCCGACCGCGGCGCGCTGCCCGCCGCCTGGCGGCAGTTGCGCGGCGTGCCCTGCGTGCTCGAGCAGCGGCTGGCGCTGGCGCGCGAGATCAGCGTGGTCGTGGCGCGCGGCGCCGACGGCGTGGGGGTGCACCTGCCGGTGCAGCAGAACCTGCACCGTGACGGCATCCTGGCGGTCACGATCGCCGGTGCGCCCGACGTGCCGGCGGCGACCCAGCAGCGCGCGGTGGCGCAGGCGGCGCGGCTGGCGGCGTCGCTCGGCTATGTCGGCGTGCTGTGCGTCGAATTCTTCGTGCTCGACGACGGCAGCCTGGTCGCCAACGAGATGGCGCCGCGGCCGCACAACTCGGGCCACCACAGCCTGGACAGCTGCGACCTGTCGCAGTTCGAGCTGCAGCTGCGCTGCCTGGCCGGGCTGGCGCTGCCCCAGCCGCGCCGGCACAGCGCGGCGGTGATGCTCAACCTGCTCGGCGACCTGTGGTTCGTCGGCGGCCAAGGCCCGGCGCGCACGCCCGCGTGGGACGCCGTGCTGGCGCTGCCCGGCGCGCACCTGCACCTGTACGGCAAGCTCGAGCCGCGCCCGGGGCGCAAGATGGGGCACCTGACCGTCACCGCCGCCGACGACGCAGCCGCGCTGCGCACGGCGCGCGCGGCCGCCGCCCGGCTCGGGCTGCCGGATTTCTGAGCAACCCGCGATGACGTCGTCATCTGCGCGCCCAGGCGACTGGCAGCGTGGCCAAGCCACGCCGGCTTGAGAACGCGCCGATGCCGTTGCTCGATGCAGGCGAGCCGCAGGCGCTGGCGCAGGCCGCCGCGCACCTGGCTGCAGGCGAGCTGCTCGCCTTCCCGACCGAGACCGTCTACGGCCTGGGCGCGCGTGCCGACGACGATGCCGCAGTCGCACGCATCTTCGCGGCCAAGGGCCGGCCGCGCGCGCACCCGCTGATCGTGCACACGGCCGACACTGCCGCGGCGCAGGCCTTCGCCGCGGGCTGGCCGGATGCGGCGCAGCGGCTGGCTGCGGCCTTCTGGCCCGGGCCGCTGACGCTGATCGTGCCGCGCCGCGACGGGCTGGCTGCAGCCGCGGCCGGCGGCGCGGCGACGATCGGCCTGCGCGTGCCCGGCCACCCGGCGGCGGCGGCGCTGCTGCGCGAGGCGCAGCGGCTGGGCGTGCCGGGCGTGGCCGCGCCCAGCGCCAACCGCTTCGGCCGGGTCAGCGCCACCTGCGCGGCGCACGTGCAGCAGGAATTCGGCCCGGACCTGTGGGTGCTCGACGGCGGCGCTTGCCCCGGCGGCGTCGAATCGGCGATCGTCGACTGCACGCGCGCGCAGCCGGCGCTGCTGCGCCCCGGTCTGCTGGCCCGGGCGCGCATCGAAGCCGCGCTCGGCGGCCCGCTGCGCGCAGCGGGGGCCGACGCGCCGCGCGCCAGCGGCACGCTCGACGCGCACTACGCGCCGCAGGCGCGCCTGCGGCTGATGGATGCCGCCCAGTTGAAGGCGGCGCTCGAAGTGCTGCGCGATGCCGGGGCGAGCCGGGCCGACCTGCGGCTGGCGGTATATTCGCGCACCGCGTTGCCGGCAGCGGCCGGCGTGGTGCAACGGCGCATGCCGGCCGATGCCGCCGCCGCGGCCCACGAACTGTTCGCCGCGTTGCGCGACTTCGACGCGCGCGCGGTGCAGCTGATCTGGGTCGAGCAGCCGCCCGACGATGCGGCCTGGGACGCGGTCGCCGACCGCCTGCGGCGCGCGGCTGCCGGCAGCGGCGCGCCACGCAATCTGGAGTGACCATGGGTTTTGTTGCAATCTCGGCACGTGCCGGCCGCCGTGCCGCCGTGCTGGCGGCCGCGCTGTTGACGGCCGTGCTCGCCGGCTGCGGCGGCGGCACCGAACAGATCGAGCCCTTCGCGCCCCAGCGCATGTTCGCGCTCGGCGACGAGATCAGCGTGCTCACCAACACCGCGCCGCTGGGCCGCAAGTACACCGTCAACGGCCTGGACGACAACGGCCAGATCAGCTGCGCGCTGAACACCGGGCTGAACACCACGCTGCTGTGGACGCAGCAGATGGCGCTGGCCTACGCCTTCGTCTTCGCGGAGTGCAACCCGCTCAACCTGCGGGTCAACGCCTGGACCTTTGCCAGGCCCGGCGCCAAGGCCGCCGACTTCGCGGCGCAATACGCGGCGGCGAACGAGGCGGCGAAGGCGGGGCTCGGCGCCCTCGGCCCGACCGACGTGATGACGGTGCTCTACGGCGCGAACGACGTGCTCGAGCTGCTGCCGCAATACCTGGCCGAGCCGACCACCGACCGCGGCAATGCGATCGTCGCCGAGCTGAACACGCGCGGCGTGAAGCTGGCGCAGGAGCTGAACGCGATCATGACCCACTGCGGGCCGAAATTCATCGTGTCGACGATGCCGTTGATGGGCTTCACGCCCTATGCGCAGCAACTGGCGCGCGACCGGCCGACGCAACAGATCATCTGGTGGGCGAACCAGTTCAGCAATGCCTTCAACTCCGGCCTGCGCACGACGATGATCAACGACGGCGCGCTGTGGGGGCTGGTCGAGCTGGATGCGCTGATCAACGCCGGCATGAGCAACCCCGGCACCTATGGCCTGAACAACATCACGCAGGCGGCCTGCGATCCGGCCAAGGCCGAGATGCCGAACTGCACCACCAACACATTGGTCAATGGCGCGAGCGCGCTCAGCTGGTTGTGGGCCAGCGACGTCTGGATGGGTTGGCGCGCGCACCAGTACCTGGGCGGATATGCGCGCGGCCGGGTGACCGGCAACCCCTTCGGCAACGGCTGCCCGATCGCGTATTGACTGCAGCGCGCCGCTGCGCTCAGCGCGCCGGTGCGTCGCGCAGCGCCCACTGCACCAGCGCGTCCAGCGCCGGGCGCGCGGCGGCGGCGTTGGCGTGGTTGACGATCGCCACCAGCACGTAGCGCCGCCCGCTGTCGGACAGCACGTAGCCGGCGATGCCTGCGACGCCGTTGAGCGAGCCGGTCTTCAGGTGCGCGCGGCCGGCGTCGCTGCGCGATCGGCGCAGCGTGCCGTCCACGCCGTTGACCGGCAGCGAGCTCATCAGCTCGGGCATCGCCGGGCTTGCCCAGGCCAGCTGCAGCAGCCGCGCGAGCAGCGCCGCCGACAGCCGGCCTTCGCGCGACAGGCCCGAGCCGCTGTCGATCACCGTGCCCGGCGGCAGCGGCCCGGTGCGCTCGACCAGCCAGTCGCGCAGCAGCGCACTGCCGGCCTCGGGCGTGGCCGGCACCGCCGGGTCGCGTTGCAGCGCCAGCGTCAGCAGCAACTGCTGCGCCATCACGTTGTTGCTGTACTTGTTGATGTCGCGCACCACCTCGGCCAGCGGCGGCGAACGCTGCTCGAAGCTCGGCTTCAGCCCGGCCGGTGCCGGCCCGTCGAGCACCCGCCCGCCGAGCCGGCCGCCCATGTCGCGCCACAGCGCCTCGAGCAGCCGGGCGTTGTAGCTGGCCGGGTCGGCGTCGGCCACCGGCCACTGCTGTTCGCCGCAGGCGGCCGGGTAGGCGCCTGCGAAGCGGATCTGCCGGACATCGGCAAAATTGGCCTTGAGCGCGCCGCGCCAGTCGTCGCAGGGGCCGCCGGCCAGGCGCACGCTGCGCGGCACCTGGGTGCCGGCCAGCGCCGGATCGGCCAGCACCAGCGCGGCGCCGCGCGCCGCATCGGGCACGAAGCCGTAGGTGACCGACTTGAAGTTGAGCAGCAGCGCGTCGGGCTGCACGTTGTAGGGGCGGGTCGGGTCGCCGTCGAAGTCGCCCGCACCGGCGGCCGGCGGCGCGAAGGCGCTGCGGTCGAGCACGATGTCGCCGCGGATCTCGCGCACGCCCAGCGCCATCACCCGGCGCAGCAGCAGCCACACGCGCTCGACCACCAGCTTGGGGTCGCCGCTGCCGCGGATGTGCAGCGAGCCTTCGAGCACGCCGTCGTTGACCGGCCCGTTCAGCCACACCGGCGTGGTCCAGGCCCAGGCGGGGCCGAGCTGGTCCAGTGCAGCCGTGGTCGTCACCAGCTTGGCCAGCGACGCCGGGTTCATCGGTGCCTGCGCGTTGTGCGCCAGCAGCGTGCGGCCGCTGCCGGCCTCTTGCAGCACCACCGCCACCGCGTCCGCCGGCACGCGCGCGCGCTGCAGTGCCTGATCGACCTGCGGCGGCAGCGCCTGCGCCGGCCGGGCGAGCAGCAGCCCGGCGACCAGCGCCGCGGCTGCCGCCCGGGCTGCCTGCCGCAGGCGGGCCGGCGCCGGGCAGGGCCGGCCGACGCCGTGTGGGCCGACCGGCCCAACGGCCGCGCCGGGGCGGCCCGGCAGGAGGAAGTCGCGGACCATGCGGACGATGATCGCACGGCTACACTGCGGCGGCCGGCGCGCGCACCCGCCGTCGAGCGGCACCGCGGCTGCCCGCCGGCCGTGCGCCGCCATCGCCCGGCCCGACCACATGGACGCCTGCCTGCTGGCCTTCGACACCTCGACCGAGCGCCTGGCCGTGGCCGTGTCCGCGCCCGGCCGGCGGCTGGGCTGGAACGGCGCCGGCGGCGCGCTGGCCTCGACCACGCTGCTGCCCCGGATCGAGGCGCTGCTGGCCGAAGCCGGGCTGGACTACGCGGCCCTCGACGCGATCGCCTTCGGCCGCGGCCCCGGCGCCTTCACCGGCCTGCGCACCAGTTGCGCGGTGGCGCAGGGCCTGGCCTTCGGCGCCGGCAAGCCGGTGCTGCCGCTGGACAGCTTGCTGCTGGTGGCCGACGACGCGCGCGCGCAGGCTGGCGCGGCCGACGAGGCCCACGGCCCGCCCTTCGAAGTCGAAGTGGCGATGGACGCGCGCATGGGCGAGCTCTATGCCGCGCGCTGCTGCTGGGCCGGTGGCCGCTGGCGGCTGCAGCGCCCGGCGGCGCTGCTGGGGCTGGACGCGTTGAACCGGCTGTTGGCCGAAAACCCGCCGCCGCACCTGGCCGGCACCGGGATCGCCGCCTTCGGCGCGGCGCTGCACACGCGCGGCGCGCACTGCTTCCCCGACGAGGCCGATCGCGCCGCGGCGCTGTTGCGGCTGGCGCAAGCCGCGTGGCGCGACGGCGCCGCCGTCGATGCGGCGCTGGCGTTGCCGCTGTACCTGCGCGACAAGGTGGCGCTGACCACGGCCGAACGGGCGGCAGCGCGCGCCGCGACGCAGTCATGAGCCCGCCGGGCCGCCCCAAGGGCGAATACCGCAGGGCGCAGCCCGGAGGTTGCCTGATGAGCCCGCCGGGCCGCCCCAAGGGCGAATACCGCAGGGCGCAGCCCGGAGGTTGCCTGATGAGCCCGCCGGGCCGCCCCAAGGGCGAATACCGCAGGGCGCAGCCCGAAGGTTGTCTGATGAGCCCGCCGGGCGGATCCCGGGCGCGCAGCCTCGAGCGTGCCGCGCGCCGGGTGGTTCAATGAGTGTGCCGCAGCGCAGCCCGGCCAGTGTGCGGCAGCGCGGCGGTGCCGCGGCGCCCGGGCACGGGCTGCGGCTGCGGCCGATGGCGGCGGCCGACCTCGACGCGGTGATCGAGATCGAGCACGCGGCCTACGGCTTCCCGTGGACGCGCGGCAACTTCATCGATTCGCTGGCCGCCGGCCACCGGGGCGAGCTGCTGGTGCACGCCGACGGCAGCGTGATCGGCTACTGCCTGGCGATGCGCGGCGTCGACGAGATGCACCTGCTGAACCTGACGGTGGCGCCGCGCCACCAGCGCCAGGGCCATGCATGCCGGCTGCTCGACGCGCTCGAGCGGCATTGCCGCGCACTCGGCATCGGCCGCATCTGGCTCGAAGTGCGCATGAGCAACGCGGGTGCGCGCCGGCTGTACCTGCGGCGCGGCTTCGTCGAGACGGGGCTGCGGCGCGGCTACTACCCGGCCGGCGCGGCTGGCCGCGAAGACGCGCTGGTGATGCAGCTCGAGCTGCCTGCCGGCCGCAGCGATGCACCGAGCGATGCGCTGGACCGATAGGCAGCGGCGCATCCTGGAGCTGATGGGCCTGCGCCTGTGGCAGCGGCCCGGCGCCGCGGCGCCTGCGCCGCAGCCGCAGCCGCAGCCGGCAGCGAGGCCCGATCGAGCCGCGGCGACGGCCAGGGTATCGGCCGGCACCGAGCCGGCGCCGCAGGCCGGCGCCGCACTGCCGCGTCTGCGTCCGACCACGCCGGGAGCAGCGGGTGCGCCGGGTGCACCGGCGCGCGCGGCAGCCGGCGCTGGGCTGCCGATCGCGGATGCGGCTGGTGCGACGCCGTCACCAGTACCGACGGCCGCTGCTGCGCACGCCGGCGGCGTCGATCCCGGGCGCGCGCGCACGATCGCCGCGCTCGACTGGCCGCAACTGCGCGACGCGGTGGCCGCCTGCACCGCCTGCAGCCTGCACCAAGCGCGGCGCCAGACCGTATTCGGCGTCGGCCACCCGCGCGCGCGCTGGATGATCGTCGGCGAGGCGCCGGGCGAGCAGGAGGACTTGCGCGGCGAGCCCTTCGTCGGCGCCGCCGGCCAGCTGCTCGACGCGATGCTGCACGCGCTCGACCTGACCCGCGCCGACGCGCCGCCCGAGCGGCAGGTTTACATCGCCAACACGCTCAAATGCCGGCCGCCGCGCAACCGCAACCCGGAGCCGGGCGAGCTGGCGCAATGCGAGCCCTTCCTGATGCGCCAGATCGCGCTGGTGCAGCCGCGGCTGATCCTGGCGATGGGCCGCTTCGCGGTGCAGGCGCTGCTGCGCACCGAGCTGCCGATCGGCAAGCTGCGCGGCCGCGTGCACCGCTACCAGGGCGTGCCGCTGGTGGTCACCTACCACCCGGCGTACCTGCTGCGCAACCCGGCCGACAAGGCGCGCGCCTGGGACGACTTGCTGCTGGCGGCGCAGACGGCCGACGCGGCCGGTTGAGGGCCCGCCGGCAGGCGGCGGCCAGTGCCCGCCAGTGCCCGCCGCTGTCGGCCGCAGAGGGCGCGTCGGTGCGGTGCGCGCCCCTTTGCCGGCGCCGGCCCCCGAGCCGGCCCGGGCGCCTGGCGCCGGTCAGCCCTTGGTCTTGCGCGGTCGCTGCCAGTCGGCGATCGTGGTCTGCGGCGCGCGCACCACCGTCAGCCGGCCGGCCGGCACCGACTTGGACACCGTCGAGCCGCCGCCGATCGTCGCGCCTTCGCCCACCGTGATCGGCGCCACCAGCACGCAGTTGGAGCCCACGTGCACGTCGGCGCCGATCACGGTGCGGTGCTTGTTCGCGCCGTCGTAGTTGGCGGTGATGCTGCCGGCGCCGTAGTTCACGCGCTCGCCCACCGTCGCGTCGCCCAGGTAGGCGAGATGGTTGGCCTTGGCGCCGGCCGCCAGCGTCGAGTTCTTGACCTCGACGAAGTTGCCGATGTGCACCTCGGGCCCCAGCTCGGTGCCGGGCCGCAGCCGCGCGAACGGGCCGACGAGCGCGCCCGCGCCGACCTTGGCGCCCTCGAGGTGGCAGAACGGGTGGACCACCGCGCCGGCGGCGACTTCGCAGTCGCGCAGCACGCAGTTCGCGCCGATGCGCACGCCGTCGCCCAGCACCACCCGGCCTTCGAACACGCAGTTGAGGTCGATCTCCACGTCCTGGCCGCAGTGCAGGCTGCCGCGCAGGTCGAAGCGCGCCGGGTCGGCCAGGCGCACGCCGGCCTCCATCAGCGCATCGGCCTGTGCGCGTTGCAGCCTGCGTTCCAGGTCGGCCAGCTGCGCCGGGCTGTTGACGCCCAGCACCTCGGTCTCGTCGGCGGCCTGGGTGGCGGCCACCGGCACGCCCTCGGCCACGGCCATCGCGACGATGTCGGTCAGGTAGTACTCGCGCTGCGCGTTGTCGTTCGTCAGCGCGCCGACCCAGCGCTTCAGCGCCGCGGTGGGCGCGGCCATCATGCCGGTGTAGACCTCGCGGATCGCGCGCTGCGCAGCGCTCGCGTCCTTGTGCTCGACGATGCCCGCGACGCCGCCGGCTGCGTCGCGCAGCACGCGGCCGTAGCCGGTGGCGTCGGCCAGTTCGATCGTCAGCAGCGCCAGCCGCCCGCCGCCGCAGGCCGCGGCCAGCGCGCGCGCGGTCTCGGCGCGGATCAGCGGCACGTCGCCGTTGAGGATCAGCGTGGTCGGCGCCGCGTCATCCAGCGCCGGCACTGCCTGCTGCACCGCATGGCCGGTGCCCAGCTGCGGCTCCTGGCGCACGCAGTGCAGCGCGCCTGCGCCGAAGCGGGCCTCGATGTCGGCCGCGCCGTGGCCGGTGACGAGCACGGTGCGCGCAGCCGCCAGCGGCGCACACGCATCCAGCACGTGCTGCAATAGCGGCCGTCCGGCCAGCGCGTGCAGCACCTTCGGCCGCGCCGACTTCATGCGCGTGCCCTTGCCCGCGGCCATCACGACGATGTTCAGACTCATGCATTCGGTCCTGGTGAGCGCCCCCGGCGCAGGGCCGCGGCCCGGCCCGGCCCCCGTGGGGGTCAGCGAACGCGGCAGCGGCCCTTCCTTCCTGGTGAAGTGCCGGATTATCGGCATCGCCCTGCTGGGCGCCGCGGTACTTTGCGGCTGCAGCGCGGTGCGCGTGGGCTACAACCAGGCGCCGACGCTGGCCTGGTGGTGGCTCGACGGCTGGGTCGACTTCGACGCCGCACAGTCGCCGAAGGTCAAGGACGCCGTCGCGCAGTGGTTCGCCTGGCACCGCCGCACGCAACTGCCCGACTATGCGCAACTGCTGGCGGCAGCCGCCGCGCAGGTGCAGCAGCCGGCCACCGCCGCGCAGGCGTGCCGCTGGCAGGACGAGTTGCGCGCACGCGCCGAGACCGCGCTGCTGCAGGGCGCGGCGCTGGCTGCGGACGCGGCGCCGCTGCTCGGCCAGGCCCAGTTGCAGCGGCTGGAGCGGCGCTACCGCAAGTCCAACCAGGACTTCCGCGACGACTTCCTGCAGCCCGACCCCGACGCGCGCCTGCAGGCAGCCGTCCAGCGCACGGCCGACCGCGCCGAGATGCTCTACGGCCGGCTCGACGAAGCCCAATTGCAGCTGATCGCCGCCGGGGTCGAGGCCTCGCCCTTCGATCCGGCCGCCTGGCTGGCCGAGCGCGAGCGGGTGCAGGCGCAGGTGCTGCAGACCCTGGCCGCGCTGGGCGCGGGCGGCGCTGCGCGCGCCGACCACGACACCGCGCGCGCGGCCCTGCAGGCATTGGCGCTGCGCTGGCTGCATCCGCCGCCGGGGCCGTACCGCAGCTACCAGCAGCAGCTGGCCGCCTACAACTGCGAGTTCGTCGCGCGGCTGCACAACACCACCACGCCGGCGCAGCGCCGGCATGCGCGCGACCGGCTGCGCACGTGGGAGGAGGACGTGCGCGCGCTGGCCGCACAGAAGCCGGCACCGGCCGGCGCCGCGCAGCCGCAGCAGTTGTGAGATGCGGCGGCGCCAGGCTGCGTGCTGCGCGCCCGCGAAGGCGCGGGCAAGCCCGGGGCGGCCGGGCGTTTCGCGGCGGCGGCCGTGCCGGCCGTCAGTCGCGGCGCCGGGTGACCGCCGCCGGCGGCGGTTCGGCGAGCGGGTCGGCGTCGAAGGCGATGTCGCCCTGCGGGTCGGCCACGCCGGTGGGGCGTGCGCTCGCGAACGGGTACAGCTTCGGGTCCATCAGGTGCGACGGGACCACGTGCGCCATCGCGCGCAGCATGTTGTCGCTGCGCCCCGGGTACTGGCGCTCCCAGTCGCGCAGCATCGCCTTGGTCTGCACGCGCTGCAGGTTCTCCTGGTTGCCGCACAGGCTGCACGGGATGATCGGGAACTGGCGGTGCTCGGCCCAGCGCTCGAGGTCGGTCTCGGCCACGTAGGCGAGCGGGCGGATCACCACGTGCCGGCCGTCGTCGCTGACCAGCCGGGGCGGCATGCCCTTGAGCCGGCCGCCGAAGAACATGTTCATCAGCATCGTGACGACCATGTCGTCGCGGTGGTGGCCGAGCGCGATCTTGGTCGCGCCGAGTTCGCTCGCCACCCGGTACAGGATGCCGCGGCGCAGCCGCGAGCACAGGCTGCACATCGTCTGGCCCTCGGGGATCAGCCGCTTGACGATCGAGTAGGTGTCCTGCTCCTCGATGTGGAAGGGCACGCCGCGCGTGCGCAGGTAGTCGGGCAGCACCTGCGCCGGAAAGCCCGGCTGCTTCTGGTCGAGGTTGACGGCGACCAGGTCGAAGGGGATCGGTGCGCGCTCGCGCAGGCTCAGCAGGATGTCGAGCAGCGCGTAGGAATCCTTGCCGCCCGACAGGCACACCATCACCTTGTCGCCGGCCTCGATCATCGAGTAGTCGGCGATCGCGCGGCCCACTTCGCGGTGCAGCCGCTTGGCGAGCTTGTTGGCCTCGAACGCGGCCTTGCGCGCACGCGCGCTGTCGCTCAGGTCGTTCATGCGGCGTCTTCCTTGACTTGCTTGATCGCGAACACTTCGACGCCGACCGCGTCGCAGTCGGGATAGACGTCGGGTTTTTCGGTGGACACGCACGCGGCGCGCACCTGCGGGTGGGCGAGCATCGCCGCCAGGATCGCGTCGGCCAGCGTCTCCTGCAGCCGGATCGGGCCGCGTCCGATCAGCTCGGCGATGCGCGCGCGCACGAAGTCGTAGTCGACCACCTCGGCCAGCTCGTCGGCCGCGGGTGTGCTGTGCGCCAGCGGCACGTACAGGTCGACGTTGACGCGCACGCGCTGCGGCGCGTGCTGCTCGAAATCGTGCACGCCGATGTCGATGCGCAGCTCGTGGTTGCGCAGGAACAGCCGCCGGCAGCCGGCCAGGCGCGGATCGTGCAGCAGCGAGTTCACGTGGCGGCTCTCACTTCGGTTGCTCCACCGTGCTTGGCGCGACTTGTGATGCATGAAGGTGCGCACCCATCGGCCGGAATCGGCCCGTTGCGGTCGTTCATCGTTTCACCGCGTGCGGTCGCTCCCACGCGAAAACGTGCTGCACGGGGCCGCCGACGGGGTGGCCAACTCCGTTCAGCCAAATTCTTATTGGCTCCGGCATCACATCGCTGCGCGATATGAGCCTTCACCGAAGCGCTGCGCGCTTTCACTGCGTTGGCCACCCCGCCGTCGGCCCGGGCGGTGGCATGCCGGCACCGCTGTTCGCGCGCTGCTCGACGCAGTGTGGGTTTGCCGAAGAAGTGCGCCGGCGGTGCCGGCAAAGCCGACGAGGGGGTAGTCGGCGGAGTGAATAAGAATTTGGCTGAACGCAGCCGGCTGCCCCCTCGGCGGCTTTGCCTCAACGGCCTCGAAACGCAACGAAGATCAGCAGACGTTCCGAGAGGCAGGACAGGGCCGCAAGCCGGCGGCGCAGGACAGGGCTTCACGTCAGGTAATACGGGTCGCGCGGCTGCGGCCACAGGTGCTGGCCGCCGTCGACCAGCAGCGTGGTGCCGGTGACCGCCGGCGCTTCGAGCAGGAAGCACACCGCGCGCGCGATGTCTGCGGGCGACGACGAGCGCTCCAGCGGCGTCAGCCGCGCGAGCCGCTCGAACTCGGCTTCGCTCATCGGCCCCGACGGCAGCGTCAGCCCGGGCGCGACGCCGCACACCCGCACGCGCGGCGCCAGCGCCTGCGCCAGCAGCGTGGTCGCGCATTCGAGCGCCGCCTTCGACAGCGTGTACGACAGGTGGTCGGGGTTCGGGTTCCACAGCTTCTGGTCGAGCAGATTGACCACGCAGCCGTGGCCGCCCACCGCCTGCCGGTGCGCGTGCAGCGCCTGCGCCAGCAGCACCGGCGCGCCGACGTTGCCGCGCCAGTGGCGCTCCATCGCCGCGAAGCCGAAGGTGGCGGCATCGTCGTGCTCGAAGCGCGACGCGTTGTTGACCACCGCGTGCAGCCGCCCGAAGCGCGCCAGCACCGCCGGCACCAGCGCGCGGCAGGCGGCTTCGTCCTCGAGATCGGCGGCAAACACGTGCGCAGTCGCGCCCAGCGCCTGCAGCTGCGCCGCGAGCGCACGCGCCTCGTCGGCCGAATGCCGGTAGTGCAGCGCCAGGTCCCAGCCCTGCGCGCCCAGCTCGAGCGCGATCGCGCGGCCGAGCCGGCGCGCGGCGCCGGTGACCAGGGCCACGGGGCGATCGGCGGTGACGGGGCCTTCGGACATGCTTCCTACAATGCTGCGGATGCGCAGCGACCAGGTGCCGGCCAGCGCGGCCTCGGGATTATCGGCGGCGCTGCAGCGGCGCATCCGCGACGCGATCCGCGCGGCCGGCGGCTGGCTGCCCTTCGACCGCTTCATGGCGATGGCGCTGTACGAGCCGGGGCTGGGCTACTACGCCAACGGCAGCCTGAAGTTCGGGCGGATGCCGGCATCGGGCAGCGACTTCGTGACCGCGCCCGAGATGACGCCGCTGTTCGGGCGCGCGCTGGCGGTGCAGGTGGCGCAGGCCCTGGAGGCCACCGGCTCGGACGAGGTCTGGGAGTTCGGCGCCGGATCGGGCGCACTGGCCGGCCAGTTGCTGGATGCGCTCGATGCGCGCGGCGTCGTGGTGCGCGCCTATCACATCATCGAGCTGACGGCCGAGCTGCGCGACCGCCAGCGTGCCAGGCTGGTGCCGCATGCGCCGCGGCTGCACTGGCATGCGCGGCTGCCCGAACGCATCGACGGCGTGATCGTCGGCAACGAAGTGCTCGACGCGATGCCGGTGCAACTGCTGCACTGGATGGGCGCGGCCTGGCGGGAGCGCGGCGTGGCCGAGGCCGCGGACCCGGGGGATGGCGCCGCCGGCTTCGCCTGGGCCGACCGCCCGACCGCGCTCGCGCCGCCCGCGCCCGGGCCCTATCCGCCGGGCACGGTCACCGAGATCCACCCGCAGGCGCAGGCCTTCATCCGCACGCTGGCCGAGTGCATGGGCCGCGCGGTGGCCGTCTTCATCGACTACGGCTTCCCCGAGGCCGAGTACTACCACCCGCAGCGCAGCGGCGGCACGCTGATGTGCCACCGCGGCCACCGCGCCGACGCCGACCCGCTGGCCGACGTGGGGCTCAAGGACATCACCGCGCACGTCGATTTCAGCGGCATCGCGCTGGCCGCGCAGGCCGCCGGGCTGGAGGTGCTGGGCTACACCTCGCAGGCGCGCTTCCTGATCAATTGCGGGCTGCCGGCGCTGATGGCCGAGGCCGGGCTGGCCGAGGCCGTGGCCGCGCAGCGCCTGATCGCCGAGCACGAGATGGGCGAGCTGTTCAAGGTGATCGTGCTCGCGCGCGGCACCGACTTCGACCCGGTCGGGCTGCGCCTGGGCGACCGCAGCCACCGGCTGTGAGCGCCCCCAGGGCCGGGCTGCGCCCAGCCCGCCGCCGCTCCCCGAGCGCCCTCGAGGCGTTGAGTCAACCCGGGGCGGCCCTTCGCTGACTCATGAGCGGCCCTTCGCTCCTTGTGACCCAGCGCGGCATTCAGCCGGCGCCTTCAGCCAGCCGCCTTCAGCCGGCTGAAGGCGGCTGGCGGTAGGGCTCGTTGTCGGCGATGAAATCGTGCTCGGCCCGCGCGGCGTCGGCCCAGGCCGCGTAGCCCGGCAGCGCCGTCACCTGCGCGACGTAGCCGCGTGCGGCTTCCGACAGCGGCAGCGCATAGGTGACCAGCCGCGCGCACACCGGCGCGTAGAAGGCATCGGCCGCGCAGAACCCGCCGAACAGCAGCGGCCCGCCGCCGCCGGCCAACTGCTCGCTCCACATCGCGTCGATGCGCGCGACGTCGCGCTGCACCTCGGGCTGCCCGGCCCAGATCCTGCGCCCGGCCTCGGGCAGATCGGCTTCGATGTTCATCGGGCAATGGCTGCGCAGCGCGCCGAAGCCGGCGTGCATCTCGGCGCACAGGCTGCGCGCACGCGCACGCGCCTTCGCATCGGCCGGCCACACGCCCTTGTCGGGAAAGCGCTCGTGCAGGTACTCGGCGATCGCCAGCGTGTCCCACACCGCGAAGCCGTCGTCCACCAGCACCGGCACGCGGCCGGCCGGGCTGACGCCGGCCACGGTGGTGCGAAAGGGCGAGCCGTCGCTGAAATCCAGCCGCAACCGGATCTCGTCGAAGGGCAGCCCGAGCTCGCGCAGCAGCAGCCAGGCGCGCAGCGACCACGACGAATAGTTCTTGTTGCCGATGTACAGCTGCATCGCCATTGCTTCGTCCCCCGGTTGATCGGATGCTGCGCGCGTCAGCGGCTGCGGCTGTCCAGGCGCACCGCGCGCCAGGGGATGAAGCGCGTCACGCCCTGCAGCGGCGCCAGCCAGCCGGGCGCCACCGCCTCGAGTGCACCGGCCTGGATGCCCAGCGACTCGAGCCCCGGCAACTGGCCGCTGGCGACGCTGGGCACGCTCAGCGACAGCAGGTTGTCGCGCGACAGCAGCGGCTCGCCGGGCATCAGCTCCATCAACCAGGCCTGCAGCCGCGCGATGGCCGCGGGCAGCGGCATCACCGGCCGCGCACGCCCGGCAATGGCGCCGACGGTGCGCACCAGTTCGGCCAGCGTGTAGACCTTCGGCCCGGTGCACTCGATCACCGCGCCGGCCATCGCCGGTGCGTGCAGGCAGCGCACGATCGCCTCGGCCACGTCTTCCACCCACACCGGCTGGAAGCGCGCGTCGGCCGCTGCCAGCGGCACCACCGGCAGCACCGCCTGCATCTGCGCGAACAGGTTCAGCGTGCGGTCGGCCGCGCCGTAGATCAGCGACGGGCGCAGCACCGTCCACGGCACGCCGCCCGATCGCACGGCCGCCTCGCCGCCGGCCTTGCTGCGCAGGTAGCGCGAAGGCGCGTCGGCGTCGATGCCCAGCGCGCTGACGTGCACCAGCCGCTGCACGCCGGCGCGTGCGCAGGCGGCGGCCAGCCGCTGCGGCAGTTGCACGTGCACGCGCTCGAAGGCGGCGGCGTTGCCGTGCAGGATCGCCACCAGGTTGACCACCGCATCCTGCCCGGCGAGCACGGCGTCGAGCTGGGCGTCGTCGTGCACGTCGCATTGCACCGGCTCGACGTTGGGCAGGTACTGCACGGTGCGGGCGTTGACCGCGCGGCGCGTGGGCACCGTGATCCGGCCCGCGGCGCCCTGGCCGCGGGCCACCATTCGGGCGCACAGCGAGCGGCCGACGAAGCCGCTGCCGCCGAGCACCACCACGCGCAGACGATGACTCATGGCAACTCCTGGTTCGATGCGGGCGCGCCCGATTCGCGCGGGCCGATGGTGCCGCCCATGCGCGCCTTCAGCGAAGGCGGCTGGCTGCCGAGCAGGCTGCCGTAGTAGGTGGCGTTGGACAGCACCTTCTTCACGTAGTCGCGGGTTTCGGTGAAGGGGATATTCTCGGCCCAGGCGGCGACCTCGAGCGTCGGGCCTTCGCGCCAGCGCCGCGGCCGGCCCGGGCCGGCGTTGTAGGCGGCGGCGGCCAGCGCCTGCGAGCCGCCGAAATCGTCGAGCACCAGCTTCAGGTAGGCGGTGCCGATTTTCAGGTTCAGGTCGCGGTCGGTGATCATCTCGGGCCGGAACTCGATGCCGATCTTGCGCGCGGTCCACTTCGCGGTGGCCGGCATCACCTGCATCAGGCCCGACGCGCCCACGCCCGAGCGCGCGTCGGTGATGAAGCGCGATTCCTGGCGGATCAACCCGTACACGTAGGCCGGGTCCAGGCCGATGTCGCGTGCCTGCGCGACCACCTGCTTGCGGAACGGCATCGGGAAGCGCTGCGCCATGTCGACTTCGGCGCGGGTGCGGTCGCTGGTGTTGATGCAGCGGTCCCAGACCTCGCGTTCGCAGGCCAGTTGCGCGGCCGCCAGCAGCTCGCGGTCGCCCATGCCGCGCAGCGAGAAGTTCCACTCGCGCACGCCTTCGTTGCGCAGGCCGATCGCGATCAGCAGCAGCGCGCGCTGCAGCCCG